>Ga0209164_1002611_pt1 | contig 18734 bp, 19 predicted proteins | sample MTBNYHSulfiMetaG_FD_187458 | JGI IMG/M metagenome (GOLD analysis project Ga0209164, IMG submission 187458) | Enrichment culture microbial communities from rom New York Harbor, USA that are MTBE-degrading - MTBE-NYH (New York Harbor Sulfidogenic)... | ecosystem: Environmental > Aquatic > Marine >...
ACGACCGAGGTCGGCGACAACGTCACCCTCTATCAGGGCGTCACGCTGGGCGGTACCGGCAAGGAGACCGGCAAGCGTCACCCGACCGTGGGCGACAACGTCGTCGTCGGCGCCGGCGCCAAGGTGCTCGGCTCGGTGCACGTCGGCGACAACGCCAAGATCGGCGCCGGGAGCGTGGTCGTCAGCGACGTGCCGCGCAACTCGACCGTGGTCGGCAACCCGGGGCGTCCGGTGCTGCTCGAGGGTCTGCGCGTCGGCATCCCCGACATCGACTACCGCCACCTGCCCGACCCAGTGGCGGAGGCGTTCAAGTGCCTCGTCGCGCGCATCGTCGAGATGGAGAAGGAGCTCGACGAGATCCACCCCGACCGTAAGGGGACGCGGCGCGAGGCGGTGGCCGCGACCGAGAAGGTGCTGCACGACCTGCTGCACTTCGACGCCGGCGCGGGGATCTGAGGAGGGCGAGATGGCGAAGGGTGAAGGACGGTTGGTGCCTGTGGACGAACTGCCGCGGCGTTCGCGGCACGGCAAGTACGCGCGCGTGCTCGAGGAGTTCCTGCGCGGGCGGGCGCAGTACGCGCGCTACGAGACCGACGCCAAGGTGTCGAACGTGGCGGCGGCGCTGCGCGCCGCCGCCCGCTCCTCCGGCGCCGCCGTCGGCGTCAGGGTCATCAACGGCGAGGTGTACCTTTCGAAGGAGTGAGCCGGCGGTGTGCTACGATGGCCGGCAGGGGACACTCTGAACGGAGCGTGATCACACCATGAGTCAGATACGCCGTCTCGTGCTCGACGTGCTCAAGCCGCACCAGCCGACGATGCTCACGTTGGCCACCCGGCTGGGCGACCTCGAGGGGGTCGTCGGCGTCGACATCACGCTCTTCGAGATCGACAACAAGGTCGAGAACATCAAGATCACGCTCGAGGGCGAAGACATCGACTTCCAGGACGTCTCCGAGGTCGTGCAAGACGCCGGCGGCAGCATCCACTCGATCGACAAGGTCTCGACCGGCCGCCGGCTTATCGAAGAGGCGGAGACTCCGCAGGACGCCGGCGCCCGCTGGATGCGCTGAGGCCCGGGGCCCCGGCGCGGTGTAGATGAGCGGGCGAGCCAGGCCCAGCTTCACGGCGCGCATCCGCGCGTACTACCGCACGCTGCGTCAGTACCACGAGATCTCCGAGGTCGGCGAGATCACGCGGCGCTACTTCTCCATGAACGGGTTCGACGGCGTCCTCACCACGCTCGGCGTCCTCGCCGGCGCCTACCTCGGCGGCGTCGACGACGCCCGCGCCGTCGTCGTGCTCATCCTCACCACGGCGGTGGCGATGGGCGTCTCAGGGGCGTACGGCTCCTACATGGTCGAGCGCGCGGAGCGCGGCCGCGCCCTGCGCGAGCTCGAGGAGTCGACGCTCACGAGCCTCGCCGACACGACCATCGCCGAGGCGTCCCGCTACGCCTCCGTCGTCGTCAGCGCGGTCACCGGCGGCGCCCCGTTCCTGGCGGCGGTCGTGACCGTCACGCCGTTCCTGCTCACGACGGCCTGGTCGGTCCACACCGCCTACTTCCTCGCCTTCGGCGTCGCCTTCGGCGAGCTGGTCCTGCTCGGGGCGTACCTGGGTCACGTGTCCCGCGAGAGTCTGTGGCGCTATGCTCTGCGCCTCGTCGTCGGGGGCGCCATCGCGCTCGCGCTCAGCTTCGCCCTCGGAGAGGGAGTGGGGTGACGTCCCGCCCGCGGTCGTCTCCCGACCTCGCCGCGCGCCTCCTCGACGGCCTCAACGAGCCGCAGCGCGCCGCGGTCGCGCACGTCGACGGGCCGCTGCTCGTGCTCGCCGGCGCCGGCTCGGGCAAGACCCGCGTGCTGACGCACCGCGTCGCCCATCTCATCGCGACCGGCGCGGCGCGCCCCGACGAGGTCGTCGCGATCACCTTCACCAACAAGGCCGCCGGCGAGATGAAGGCGCGCATCGAGGGCCTCGTCGGCGGCATCGCGCGCACCATGTGGATCAGCACCTTCCACTCGATGTGCGCGCGTATCCTGCGCCGCGAGGCCCAGCGTCTGGGCTATCGCTCCACCTTCTCGATCCACGACGAGGACGACCGCCGCCGCCTCATCAAGCGCTGCCTCGCCGACCTCGACCTCGACCCGAAGCGCGTGCCGCCCGAGGCCGTGGCGCGCCAGATCAGCGACGCCAAGAACCAGCTCCTCGACGCGGCCGCCTACCGCGAGAAGGTCGCGGGCTTCCTCGCCGAGGCGGCGGCCGACGTCTACGAGCGCTACGAGCGCGAGCTGGCGGCGATGAACGCCATGGATTTCGACGACCTGCTCATGAAGACGGTCGGGCTGCTCGAGCGCTTCCCCGAGCGCCGGCGGCACTACCAGCAGGCGTTCCGCTACATCCTCGTCGACGAGTACCAGGACACGAACCACGCCCAGTACCGGCTGGCGAGCCTCCTCGCCGAGGAGCACCGCAACCTCATGGTGGTCGGCGACGACGACCAGTCCATCTACTCGTGGCGCGGCGCCGACATCCGCAACATCCTCGAGTTCGAGCGCGACTACCCCGAGGCGACGGTCATCCGGCTCGAGCAGAACTACCGCTCGACGCAGCGCATCCTCGACGTCGCCAACGCCGTCGTCACGCACAACCGGCGGCGCAAGGGCAAGCACCTGTGGACGCCGCGCGGTGAGGGCGCGCCGGTCCGCGTCGTCGAGGTCAACGACGAGCGCGCCGAGGCGCAGTACGTCGCCAGCGAGGTGCAGCGCCTGCTCGAGGGCGAGGCCGACGGGCGGGCGTACGCCCCGCGCGAGGTCGCCGTGCTCTACCGCACCAACGCCCAGTCGCGGGTGCTCGAGGAGCAGTTCGGCCGCTACGCGATCGGCTACCAGGTCATCGGCGGGCCGAAGTTCTACGAACGCGCCGAGATCAGGGACGTGCTCGCCTACCTCACCGTGCTCGTGAACCCCGACGACACGCAGCGTCTGCTGCGCATCGTCAACGTGCCGCGCAGGGGGCTGGGGGCCACGACGCTCCAGCGCCTGCAGACGTACGCGGCGAGCGCCGGCGAGAGCCTCTGGGCGGTCGTGGCGGCGGCCGCCGACGTGCCCGGTCTGACTCCCGGGGCGGTCCGGGCGCTCGAGGGGTTCGCGGCCCTCGTGCGTGGCCTGCAGGCCGGGGTCGAGGGCCGCCCCGTCGCCGAGGTGGTGCGCAGCGTGCTCGACGAGACCGGCTACGAGGACGGCCTGCGCGACCAGCGCACGCTCGAGGCGGAGGGCCGTCTCGAGAACCTCGAGGAGTTCGTCGGCGTCGCCGGCGAGTACGACCGCCGGGCGACGGAGCCCACGCTCGACGGGTTCCTGCAGGAGATCTCGCTCTACACCGACGTCGACTCGTACGCGGAGACGGGCGAGCTGATCACGCTCATGACGCTGCACAACGCCAAAGGCCTCGAGTTCCCGGTGGTGTTCGTCACCGGCATGGAGGAGGGCGTGTTCCCCCATCAGCGCTCGCTCGACGAGCAGAACCTCGAGGAGGAGCGCCGTCTCGCCTACGTCGGCATCACCCGCGCGATGGACCGCCTCTACCTCGTGTACGCGAGGGCGCGCAGCCTGTGGGGCGGCGCCCAGTACAACCTGCCCTCGCGCTTCCTCGGCGAGATCCCCGCCCGACTGGCCGAGCGCGAGGTCGTCGGCGGCGGCTCGGCGTGGGGCGCCGCGTCGTGGGGCGCGGGCTCCGGATGGGGCGGCGCGCCCGAGCGCGGGTCCTTGGGGTATGGCGACCGGGCCTCGAGCGAGGGCCGGCGCCGCGCGGGGGAGGAAGGCCGCGGTGCCTGGCGGGAGGGCGCGGGCGGGCGGCGCCGTCGCCCGTACGACGACGCCGACGGCGCCTCGGGCCGCCGCATCACCGGTCTGGAGGGCCGCGACCTCGACGGCGAGGTCGTCGGCCAGTACTTCGCGCCCGGCGAGCGCGTGCTCCACGCGACCCTCGGCGAGGGTACCGTGCTGGCCGTCGAGAGCGGGGGCATCGTGCTCGTGCGCTTCGAGAACGACGGTTCGGAGCGGCGCCTGATGGCGAGCGTCGCGCCGCTGCGCAAGCTGCACGGGTAGGGGCGCGCCGCTCTCCCGCGCCGGCGAAGGACTCAGGGCCCGAGCGGCGGACCGAGCGAGAACCCCGCGATGCGCCACCCGTCGCCCGCGCGACTCAGCACGATGTACGCGTCGGTCGTGCCGTCCGGGCGCGTCTGCGCCGAGGCCGGCTCGACCCGCACCGCCGCCGTGAACTCGATACTCGAGCTCCGCGGCAGCTTTCAGTAATCGTCGCTCAGCGACAGAAGGGTGAGGCGCTCGACGGGCGCCAGCGCCGCGAGCACCTCGTCGGCGACGGCGGGGACGAGCGCCTGCCGCATCGCGCGGCGGTCGCCGCGCTCGAGGGCGGCGACGAACTCGAGCACGAGCTCGCGGGCCGCGTCCGGTACGGGTTTGACGCGTGGCGTGCCGGCCGCGCACGCGGGGCCGGCGTCGCCGCTCGGCCGCGGGCTCGGGACCGCCGCGCGATCGCCGCCGCACGCGAGGGCCGGCAGCGCGACGCAGAGGAGCGCGCCGGCCAGGGCCGTCCCCGACCGGCCGCGCGGCCGGAGCGCGGCCCGCCTCAGGGCCCCGTCCCGAAGTCGTCGATGAGCCACCCGCCGTCGTCGCTCCTCACGAGGTAGGCGAAGAGTTGGCGCTCCGCCGCCTCGTCGCCCCACGGGCCGTTGCCCGGCCCGGGGTCGACGTACACCGTCATGCGCGCCAACGTGCGCTCGCCTCCCTCCTCGGGCTGCAGGGTGACGTCGTCGAGACGCACCTCGGCGAGCGCCGTGTCGCCGCCCCGGGAGTGGTTACTGACGAAGCGCGGCGTGGCCACGCGGTCGAGGTCGCCGAACTGGCCGCGCTCGAGCATGCCGAGGTAGGCGACGAGCGCGTCGCGCGCCGTCGCCGGCGCCGCCGCGGCCCTGGTCTCGGCATCGTCGCCACCGCACGCCGGGAGCCCGGCGACGAGGAGGCCGAGGGCCAGGAGGGCGACGGCCGCGGTGGTGAGGCGGCGTGCGCCTCGCCGCCCTGACACGCGGCGGGAGAGGGTCGTGCCGTCATCGGGTCTGCGCATCTTCGCCCTCCATCGTCGCCGGGTCGTCTCGCGTAGCGAAGCACGGCAGCCCGTGACCGCGCAAGATGACAATCACCGAGGTCGCCAGCCGTGGCGGCCGCGGCGCGTCGCCGCCTCGCGGCGCCCCGCGTCATCGCGGCCGCGTCTGCGGTAGAGTGGGCGGCGACGTCCCACCCGAGCCCGGAAGGAAGGTCCCCAATGGCCGTGCACATCCGTCGCGACGGCGCCGTGGCGGTGGTCACCGTCGACCGCCCGGAGGCGCTGAACGCGCTCGACACCGCGACGAAGGAGCTCCTGCTGGCCGCCGTCCGCGAGCTCTCCGCCGACGAGACGGTCCGCGCGGTCGTGCTCACCGGCGCCGGGGACAAGGCCTTCGTCGCCGGCGCCGACATCGCCCAGATGAAGGACATGACGCCCGAGGAGGCGCGGCGGTCGGCGGCGCTGGGGCAGGCGGTCATGAGCGCGATCGAGAGCGCGCCCCAGCCGTGGGTCGCCGCCGTCAACGGCTACGCCCTCGGCGGCGGCTGCGAGCTCGCCCTCGCCTGCGACCTGCGCCTCGCCGCCGAGAACGCGAAGTTCGGCCAGCCCGAGATCGGCCTCGGCATCACGCCGGGCTTCGGCGGCACGCAGCGGCTGACGCGCGCCGTCGGCGTGGGCTGGGCGAAGCAGCTCGTCCTCACCGGGCGTCACGTGCGCGCCGATGAGGCGCTGCGCATCGGGCTGGTCCAGGCCGTCGTCCCTCGCGGCGAGCTCGCCGCCAGGGCCCGGGGGCTGGCCGACGAGCTCGCCGCGAAGAGCCCCCTGGCCATGCGCTACTGCAAGGCCGCCCTCCAGGCCGCCGGCGACGTCGACCTCGAGACGGGGCAGACGATCGAGCGCGACCTCTTCGCGCTCTGCTTCGCGACCGAGGACCAGAAGGAGGCGATGGCGGCCTTCCTCGAGAAGCGCGCGCCCGAGCTCAAGGGCCGCTGAGCGGCGGCGGGGCCCACGGCGGCGCCGGCCGTCGTCCCGGCGCCCGCGACGTCAAGGATGGCCCCGCCCGTGCCGACACAGGGAGCGATGGCTGGACGGACCCTCAGAGCGGGCGACGGGCTCCCGGGCGGCCGGCCGCGCGACATGCGCGCCGACCCCTACCTCAAGTCGATGCTGCTCGGTCTCATCGAGGACAGCTACCTGCACACCGGCACGTTCACGCAGTTCGCCGCCGAGGTCCTCCAGGTCATCGTCTACGCCGTCACCGTCCCCGTGGCGTTCACCGAGGGCTTCCTCAAGGCGTACCTCTCGATCGACCGGGTCGAGGAGAGCGACGACGGGCAGATCAAGATCATCCCCAAGGCCGGGGCCTCGATCGAGGACATGATTCGCGACGTCGACGAGATCACCGCCCAGGTCGACCCGGGGGCGGTCTTCAACCCCGTGGTGCGCGCCAAGCTGGAGGCCGTCCACGACACCTCGAGCAAGGCGATGAAGTGGGACATCGACCAGCTCTCCGGGATGGACGACGGAGAGCTCATGGACGTGCTGCGCGAGATGCAGCGCGAGTCGGAGCGCATCGAGAGCGGCGCGGACGGGGGAGGAGCGGTCGACGACGAGGCGACCGACGTCGTGCGCCAGAAGCTCGCCACGATCCGCCGCAACGTGCGCCTCTTCCAGGCGCAGCAGGGGGGCCGCGTGCCGGCGGACGAGGCCGGCGGCGGCACGCCTCCGGCGGTCGGCCCGCCGCCGCCCGCGCCGGGGTCGCGGCGGGACCGGCCGGGCGAGGGCTGAGCCCGCGGGTCTCGCCCGCGCACACCGCCACCGGGGAGTCCCCCGCTTGACCGCGCACGCCGCCATGCGATAGTCCTGCGCACGTGGGCAGCGTACGAGGGCATTTCTCCGACCGCCTCGCCGAATCCATCCTGCGCCGGCGCAGCGTCGTCTGCGTCGGGCTCGACCCGGTGCTCGACCGCCTCCCGCCGGAGCTCGTCGAGCGCTGGCGGCCGCGCGTCGCCGAGCTCGGCGACGCGGCCGCGGTGGCCGGCTGCTTCGCCGAGTTCTGCCGCGGCGTCATCGCCGCGGTCGCTGACGTGGCGGCCTGCGTCAAGCCGCAGGCCGCCTTCTTCGAGCAGTACGGCGCGCCGGGCTGGGCGGCGCTGGACGAGGTCGTGCGCTGCGCGCACGACCACGAGCTGCCGGTCATCCTCGACGTGAAGCGCGGCGACATCGCCTCGACCGGCGCCGCCTACGCGCGCGCCGCCTTCGGCGGTGCGCCCGGGCTCGCGGCGCCGGTGGCCGGCCTCGACGCCGACGCCCTCACCGTGAGCCCCTACCTCGGCGACGATTCGCTCGAGCCCTTCGTCGCCGCGACGGCGGAGGGCCGCGGCGTCTTCGTGCTCACGCGGACCAGCAATCCGGGCGCCGCCACGCTGCAGGAGCAGGAGAGCGGGGGGCGCGCGTTGTATCTCCACGTGGCGGAGCTGGTCGCCCGCCTCGGTGCCGCGTCGACCGGAGGTCACGGGTACAGCGACGTCGGCGCCGTCGCGGGGGCGACGGCGCCGACGTCGCTGCAGGCGGTGCGCGCCGCGCTGCCGGAGGCGTTCATCCTGGTGCCCGGGTACGGGGCCCAGGGCGGCGACGCGGCGGCGCTCCGGGGGCTCGCCCGGGGCGACGCGGCGGGCTTCGTGGTGAACGCCTCGCGTTCGATCGTCTACGCGTGGCGCGCGGCGGGCGCACAGTACGAGGCGGCCGCCGCCGCGGCGGCGGCGGCGATGCGCGACGAACTGGACCCGTGGGGTCGGGACGATGGCTGACGAAGACGACAGACGACCGTACGACGACGCCGACCCGGAGGCCGCCCTGCGGCGCCTCGAGTCGCTCGGGCGCGGCGGCGGCGACCGCTCGCGGCGCGAGCGCACGCCGCCGCCGGAGCCGTCGCGGGGGCCCGCGGAAGAGCCGCCGGCGGGGCGGGAACGACCACCGGAGGGGCGGGAGCAGCAGGCACCGGCGCAGCGGGAGCAGGCCCCGGCGCGGCGGGAGGAGCCGCCGGGCGCCGACGCCCGCCCGCTGCCGGCCAAGCGCGCGTCGCGGCCGGCGCTCGCCCCTGACCGCTCGGCTCGTCTCGCCCGCCTGCTCGCGCCGCTGGTCTTCCTGGCCGCCGTGGTGATCGTGTTCGGGCTCGCCTGGCGCTCCGGCGTGGTCGGCGACGGGGCCGGCGGCGCGCCGGTCGCTTCGCCGAGCCCCACGGCGTCGGCGAAGAAGAGCCCGACGACGGAGCCGACCGAGGATCCGGGCGCCGCGGGGACCAAGACGTACACCGTGAAGGCCGGCGACACGCTCTCCGGCATCGCCGAGCGCTTCGACACCACGGTCACGGCCATCGAGGACCTGAACACCGACCAGGACCTCCAGACGCTCAACCCCGGGCAGAAGCTGGTGGTGCCGGCGCCCTGACGCGCCGGCCGTCCGCGACCCCGCGCGCCCGGCCCGGGGCTGCGGCGCGACCCGACGGGCACCTTCGGCCGCCGCCCCGGGCGCGCCTGCGAAAGGCCGACCGCCGCGCCCGAGGGCCACGACCCGCCCCGCTGCCCAGGCACTTTCGCTCGCCGCGGCGCGGGCGGCCGCCCCGCCCTGTCGCCGGCCGGCGTCGGGCGCCCGCGGACCCGCCCGCCGCCGTCGCCGCGGTGTGCGCCGCCGTGGACCCGCCCCGTCACGTCGGCCCCGTGTGGGCCGCGGTGGACCCTGACCCCACGTAGTGGGGTAAGGGTATTGCAAAGTGGGGAGTAGTGGGGTAAAGTGGCCGCCATGCAGCGGCCGGTCCTGGTGGGGGAGTTCGAGTGCACGCTCGATGCGAAGAACCGCATCGCGATCCCCGCACGCCTGCGCCCGGCCTTCGGCGACGGAATCTACGTCACGCGCGGCCACGAACGCTGCCTCGCGGCCTACCCGCCCGAGGGGTTCGAGCGCTTCCTCGAGGAGCAGACGGGTGGCGTGTCCACCCTGAAGAGCAAGGTGCGCGCGCTGGAGCGTTTCGCCGCCGCCAGCGCGGTCCACCAGGAGCTCGACAAGCAGGGACGCGTCACCCTGCCGGCCCGTCATCTGCAGTACGCCGCGATCGGCCGCGAGGCGACCGTCATCGGTGTCCGCGACCACATCGAGATCTGGGACCGCGCCGCCTGGGCGGCCTATCTGGCCCACCTTGAGGAGGAGGCCGATGCTACCGCAGACGAGCTTGCGACTCCGTGAGTACGAGATGGCGCTCGCCCACACGCCGGTGCTGCTCGAGGAGCTCGTCGAGCTCGTCGACCCGCGCCCCGGCGAGGTCGCCGTCGACTGCACCTTCGGCGCCGGCGGTCACGCGCGCGCCGTCGCCGCGCGTCTCGGCGCCGGCGGGCACCTGATCGCCTGCGACCGCGACCCGAGCGTCGGCGAGTACTACCGCGAGGTGGCCGCCGCCGCGCCGTGCCCGGTCGAGCTCTACCACGGCGACTTCGCCGAGGTCCTCGCCGAGCGTCCCGACGCCTCGGCCGACATCGTCTACATGGACCTCGGCGTGTCGTCGATGCAGCTCGACCGGCGGGAGCGGGGTTTCTCCTACGCCTACGACGCGCCGCTCGACATGCGTATGGACCCGGAGGAGGGGGTGACGGCCGCCGACCTCGTCAACACCGTGTCGGCGGACGAGCTCACCGACATCTTCCGGCGCTACGGTGAGGAACGCTACGCGAAGCAGATTGCCCGCGCCCTCGTCAGGGAGCGGGCCCGGCGACCGCTCACCTCGACGGGTGAGCTGGTCGACGTCGTCAAGCGCGCGATCCCGACGCCGGCCCGCTTCGGCGCCGGCAACCCCGCGCGCCGCGTCTTCCAGGCGCTGCGCATCGTCGTCAACGACGAGCTCGCCTCGCTCGGCCGCGGCCTCGCCGAGGCCCACCGCGTGCTGCGTCCCGGCGGGCGGCTCGCAGCGATCTCCTTCCATTCGCTCGAGGACCGCACCGTCAAGGAGGCCTTCGCCCGCTGCAGCGCGGGGTGCGTCTGCCCGCCTGGTCTCCCGGTGTGCGTCTGCGGGCACGAGCCGACGCTGCGCGTGCTGACCCGCAAGCCGGTGACGCCGCGTGCCCGCGAGGTCGAGGTCAATCCGCGCAGCGCGTCGGCGAAGCTGCGCGTCGCGGTGAGGCTCTGAGGGGCGCGGCGATGGCGGCCAGCGCACAGGCACGGGCGGCGGCGCCGGCGCGGCGCCGCGCCGGCGCCGCGCCGGCGCCGCGACCGTCGGCTCCGCCGGCGCCGCGACCGTCGGCTCCGCCGGCGCCGGTGCGCCGGCCGCGGCCCCGCCGGGCCACGCAGACCCGCGGCCTTCGCCTGCTCACCGTCTTCCTCGTCGCCCTCACCGTGCTGGCCGTCGGCCGCATCGCCCTCAGCTTCGCGGTCGTGCAGAAGACCATGGCGACCGAGGCCGTAGCGGCCGAACAGCGCCGCGTGGTCACCGAGAACGCCCAGCTCGCCGCCGACGTGACGCGGCTCTCCTCGATGACGCGCGTCCGCTCGATCGGCCTGAAACGGCTCGACCTCGTGCCCGCGACCGGGGTCGTCTACATCTCCGTCGGCGCCGCGGGGTCCGCCGAGGACGACACGGGGCGCTGACGTGGCTCGACGCGGACGCCGGCCGGCGCGGGGAGCACGTCCCGGCCTCGCGCGCCGGTTCGCCGGCGTGCTCGTCGGCGGCGGAGGCCGCTCAGGAGACTCCGTCGACGGGCGCATCAGGCTCATCCGCCTGCTGGCCGTGCTCGCGTTCTTCGTCGTCGGCGGCCGGGCCATCGCGCTCGCCTCGACGTCCGAGGACCTGGCCCGCATGGCTCAGGGGCAGCAGCGCTGCACCCTGACCCTGCCCGCGCACCGGGGCTCGATCGTCGACCGCGACGGCAACGACCTCGCCTTCGGCGAGCCGCGGCAGACGATTTACGCGACCCCGTACATGCTGGAGGACCCCGAGGACGCGGCCGAGCGGCTCTGCCGGGCCCTGAAGATCACGAAGAAGTCCGCCCGGCGCGCCCTCGTCGACGCGCTCTCCGACCGGTCCAGCGGCTTCGCCTACGTGGCGCGGCAGGTCACCCCGGAGCGCGCGCGCCGCGCCCTCGACCTGGACCTGCCCGGCGTCGGCGCCTACGCCGAGGAGACGCGCGTGTACCCGCTGAAGGGCCTCGCCGCCCAGGTCGTCGGCTACGCCGGCATCGACAACACGGGCATCGCCGGCGTCGAGGCGAGCCACGAGGCGGACCTCGCCGGCCGGCCGGGCAGCGCGGTCGTCGTCCGCGACCCGGCCGGACGCACGCTCAAGACGCTTCGGCAGGAGCAGCCCGTGCCGGGCGAGACGGTGCGGCTGACCATCGACGCCGACATCCAGTACGCCGCCGAGCGGGTCCTCGAGCGCACGGTCCGCGCGTACTCCGCCGCGGCCGCCGTCGCCGTCGTGCTCGATCCTACCTCCGGCGAGGTGCTGGCGATGGCCAACGTACCGCTCGTCGAGGACCACCGGTTCGGCGTCGACGCGCGCTACGAGAGGAACCGCGCCGTGACCGACGCCTACGAGCCCGGGTCGATCTTCAAGGCGGTGACGATCTCCGGCGCCCTGGCCGACGGGCTCGTCAAGCCGGGCACGAAGTTCAAGCTGCCCTCGAGCATCACGGTGGCCGACCGCACGGTGGGGGAGGCTCACGACCGCGGCGCGACCACGTACACCGTGCGCGAGATCCTCTCGCACTCGAGCAACGTCGGCGCCGTCAAGATCGGTCTCAAGATGGGCAAGGACAGGCTCCTCAAGTGGGTGGACAGGTTCGGCTTCGGGCAGACCACGGGCAGCGGGTTCCCGGGCGAGTCGGCGGGCATCGTCCCTCGCGAGTGGTCGGGCTCCACCATCGGCAACCTCCCCCTCGGGCAGGGCATCGCCGTGACGCCGCTGCAGATGGCCGCCGCCTTCGGGGTGCTGGCCAACGGCGGCGTCTGGGTGCAGCCGCAGCTCACGGCGCAGGTCGGCGACGAGCCGGCGCCGGAGCCTGAGCGGCGCCGTGTCGTGCCGGCCGAGGTGGCGGAGCAGATGCTCTCCATGCTGACGACGGCGGTCGAGAAGGGGACGGGGACGAAGGCGCAGATCCCCGGGTACAAGGTCGCCGGCAAGACCGGGACGGCGCAGAAGCCGCTGCCGAACGGCGGCGGCTACTCGAAGTCGGCCTACGTCGCCTCGTTCGTCGGCGTCGTGCCGGCCGACGACCCGCGGCTCGTCGTGCTCGTGTCGGTCGACGAGCCGGCGACGATCTGGGGCGGCGAGGTCGCGGCGCCGGCGGTCGCCGAGATCGCCACCTTCGCCCTCCAGCACCTCGAGATCGAGCCGTGAGCGCCGGCCGGCGACGGCCGGGCCGCCGGCGAGGCCTTTGGTAGAATCGCCACGCATGAGGATCGACACGCTCGCGGAGTCGGTCGCCGGCGCCGGCCTGACGGGCGACCCGGGCACCGAGGTCTCCGCCCTCGCCTACCACACGCGCGACGTCGTCGCCGGCACGCTGTTCGTGTGCGTGCGGGGCTTCACGCACGACGGGCACGACCACGCCGCCGAGGCGGTCCGCCGCGGTGCGGTCGCGCTGGTCTGCGAGCGGCGGCTCCCGGCGGCCGTGCCGCAGCTCGTCGTCCCCTCGACCAGGGAGGCGATGCCGCTCCTCGCGGCGCGGTTCTACGGCGACCCGTCGCGCCGTCTCGACGTCGTCGGGGTGACCGGCACCAACGGCAAGACGACGACCGCGCACCTGCTGGCGAACATGTTCGAGGCCTGCGGCCGGCGCAGCGGCGTGCTCGGCACGGTGACCAATCGCGTCGGCGGAGTCGACGAGCCCGTGCTGCTCACGACGCCGGAATCGCTCGACCTGCAGGCCCTGCTCGCCCGCATGGTGGCGGCCGGCGACGACGCCTGCGTGATGGAGGTCTCCTCGCACGCGCTCGCCCTCGGCCGCGCGGCCGGCGTGCGCTTCGCGGCGGCCGTCTTCACGAACCTCTCGCGCGACCATCTCGACTTCCACGCCGACCTCGAGGACTACTACGCCGCGAAGCGCCGCCTCTTCCTGGACGACGGTGCGGCGCCGCCGGACACCGTGGCGGTCGTCAATCTCGGCGGCCCGTGGGGCCGCAGGCTGGCGTCGGAGTGCCGTGAGCCCTACGGGGCGCGGCTCTGGACCTGCGCCGTGGAGGAGCGTGCCGGCGCGCCCGCGGCCGCCGGCACACGCGGGCCCGACGCCGGTCCGGCCGCCGGTGAGGTCCCCGCCGACGTGCAGGCGGTCGACGTGCGGCTCGCCGTCGACGGCGCCGCCTTCACCCTGGTCGCCCCGCGCGCCGGCGTCGAGCGGCGGGTCGACGTGCGGCTCGCGGCGCGCTTCAACGTCGAGAACGCGCTGACGGCGGCGACGGCCGCGCTGGCCCTCGGGCTGCCGGCCGGGGCCGCCCTCGCGGGGCTCTCGGCCGCCGAGGGCGTCGCCGGCCGCTTCGAGGCCGTCCGCGCCGGGCAGCCGTTCGCCGTGCTCGTCGACTACTCCCACACGCCCGACTCGCTCGAGAACGCCCTGCTCGCCGCCCGCTCCATCGCCGCGGGCCGTCTCCTGGTGGTCTTCGGCTGCGGCGGCGACCGCGACCGCGGCAAGCGCCCCCTCATGGGCGGCATCGCGGCGCGGCTCGCCGACCTGACCTACGTGACCTCGGACAACCCGCGCTGCGAGGACCCCGACGCCATCATCGCCGAGATCCTCGCCGGGGTGCCGGCGGAGCGACGCCCGGCGACGACGGCGGAGGCCGACCGGCGGCGAGCCATCGAGCTCGCCGTGGCCGAGGCGCGGCCGGGCGACGTGCTGCTCATCGCCGGCAAGGGCCACGAGCAGGGGCAGACCTTCGCCGGCCGCAAGGTGCCCTTCGACGACCGCCTCGTGGCCGCCGAGTCGCTGGGGCGCGCCGGCTACGCCGCCGCCGAGAAGGCCGGCCCGGGCGGCGCGAGCGGCCGGCGGCAGGGCGCCCCGGAGGCGGACTGATGCTCCCGCTCACCCTCGCCGAGGTCGCGGCCGCGGTGGGCGGCGAGCTGCGCGGCGCCGACGGCGGTGTCGTGGTGCGCGCCGTCTCCACGGACACGCGCCGCCTGCGCCCGGGCGACCTCTTCGTCGGCCTGCGCGGCGAGCGCTTCGACGGCGACGAGTTCGCCGCCCGGGCGCTCGCCGCCGGGGCCGCCGCCGTCGTCGTGCGGGCAGCGACGGCGGACGCGCTCGGCGCCGGCCGGCCGTGCCTCGCCGTCGACGACGGCGTGGCCGCCCTGGGCCGCCTCGCGCGCACCGTGCGCCGCGCCGCGGGCGTCAAGGTCGTCGGCATCACCGGCAGTGCGGGCAAGACCTCGACCAAGGACATCCTCGCCGCCCTGCTGCGTCCCGTCGCGCGCACGGTCGCGACCAGGGCGAACCTCAACAACGAGGTCGGCGTGCCGCTCACGCTGCTCGGCGTCGAGCGCAGCACCGAGGTCGCGGTCGTCGAGATGGCGATGCGCGGCCCGGGTCAGATCGGCGAGCTCGCGCGCATCGCCGAGCCCGACGTCGCCGTGATCACCAACATCGCTCCGGTCCACCTCGAGCTCGTGGGGGGGATCGAGGACGTGGCCGCGGCCAAGGCCGAGATACTCGACGGGCTCGGCGCCGGCACGGCCGTCGTGCCCGGAGACGAGCCCCTGCTCGACCCGCACCTGCGCGGCCACCGCGGCCGCGTGGTCACCTTCGGCACGCCGCGCAGCGACGTGCACGTGGTCGAAGCCGAGTCACGCGGCACGGGGACGCACGTGCTGATCGATGCGTTCGGGCGCCGCGGCGCCCTCGAGCTCAGCTTCGGCGGCGAGCACTACCTGCGCGACGCGCAGGCCGCGCTCGCCGCCTTCCTGGAGCTCGGCTACCGGCTCGACGAGGCGCGTCCCGGCGCGGCCGCGGTCGCCTTCTCCGAGTCGCGCGGCGACATCGTCGCCCTCGCCGGCGGCGGCCTGCTGCTCGACGACAGCTACAACGCCAACCCCGCGGCGACCCGGGCCGCCCTCGACCACCTGGTCGCCCTCGCCGACGGCCGCCCCGCGGTCGCCGTCCTCGGCGACATGCGTGAGCTGGGGCCCGAGGCGCCGGCCTACCACCGCGCCGTCGGCGAGCACGCCGCCGCCGCCGGGGTGCGCGTCGTGGCCGCCGGCGACCTCGCCCGGCACTACCTCTGCGGCGCGCCCGGCGAGAAGTGGTACCCCAGCGTCGAGGCGTTGCTCGCCGGCCTCTCCGGGGAGGTCGCGCCCGGCAGCGCGGTGCTGGTCAAGGCCTCGCGCGCCCTCCGCTTCGAGCGCGTGGCCGCCGCGGTGAAGGAAGCCTACCCGCCGGCGGCGAACGCCGGAGAGGCCGGCGCGACGTCGCCGGCCGGGCCGGCCGTCGCCGGCGACGGGCCGGCGCCCGGCACGCCCGAGACCGGCACGAAGGGTGCGACGCGAGGGGAGCGCTGAGCGATGCTGCGCGCGATGGTGGCGAGCGTCACGGCGATGGTCCTCGTGCTGGCCATCGGGCCGGCCTTCGTACGCTGGCTGCGCCACAACGAGTACGGGCAGAACGTGCGCGCCGAGGGCCCGGAGGGCCACCAGACCAAGTCCGGCACGCCGACGATGGGCGGGCTCCTCATCTGGTTCGCCGTGCTCGTGCCGTACATCGTCTTCAGCCGCTTCTCCGTGGCCTCCGTCACGGTGCTGTTCGCCGCGCTCGCCAACGCCTCCATCGGGTTCGTCGACGACTGGATGAAGATCGTCCGCCGGCGCTCTCTGGGCCTCTCGGCGCGCTACAAGCTCCTCCTGCAGCTGCTGCTCTCGCTGTTCATCGGCTTCGTCGTGCTCCACTTCTGCGGCCTGGACACGCGCATCGACGTCCCCTTCACCGACCTCCGGCTCGATCTCGGCACCGTCGGCTTCTACACCGTCGTCTTCCTCACCCTGGCCGGGTTCTCGAACGCGGTGAACCTGACCGACGGGCTCGACGGCCTCGCCGCCGGCGCCTCGGCGATCGTCCTCGTCGCCCTCGCCGGCGTGGCCTTCATCATCGCCCGCAACACCAACGACCCCGGCATCCAGGACCTCATGGTCGTCTCCGGCTGCGTGGGCGGCGCCTGCCTCGGGTTCCTCTGGTACAACTCGTTCCCGGCCGACGTCTTCATGGGCGACACCGGGTCGCTCGGCCTCGGCGGGGCGATCGCCGCCATGGCGATCCTCACGCGCACCGAGGTCGCGCTGCTCATCATGGGCGGGCTCTTCGTCCTCGAGGCCGGGTCGGTCGCCCTGCAGGTCGCGGTCTTCAAGCTCACCGGCAGGCGCGTGCTCCTGATGGCGCCCCTCCACCACCACTTCGAGCTCAAGGCGTGGTCGGAGACGAAGATCATCGTGCGCTTCTGGATCGTGGCCGCGATCTTCGCCGGCGCCGGCTTCGTCGCCTACTACGCCACCTTCTGACCGTGGAGCTCGACGGCGTCGGCACCCTCGTCGTGCTCGGGCTCGGGCGCAGCGGCCGGCCGGCCGTCCGCCTCGCCCTGGAGCGCCTGCCCGGCGTCCGCGTGGTGGCGCTCGACGAGGACGCGGAGCTCGGCGCCGACGTGCGTGCCGAGCTGGAGGGGGTCGGCGCCGAGGTCGTGACCGGGCCGCGGGCGGCGCTGCCGGGCGGCGCGGACCTCGTCGTCAAGAGCCCCGGCGTGCCGGGCGTGAGCCGCCTGGTCGAGGCGGCGCTCGCCCGGGGGCTGCCCATCTGGAGCGAGGTCGAGTTCGCCGCCCGCTTCCTGCCCAACCGGCTGATCGGCATCACGGGGACCAACGGCAAGACCACGACGACGGCGCTGACGGGCAGGATCCTCGAGGATGCCCGGGTGCCGGCGGCGATCGGCGGCAACATCGGCGTCGCCCTCGCGCAGCTCGCCCTCGACGCCGACCCCGCGGCCGTCGTCGTGGCCGAGCTCTCGAGCTTCCAGCTCGAGCACGTGGAGGCCTTCAGGCCCGACGTCGCCGTGCTGCTCAACCTCACCGAGGACCACCTCGATCGCCACGGTGGCTACGCGGGCTACGCCGCGGCCAAGCTGCGCATCTTCGAGAACCAGCTCCCGGGCGACGTCGCGCTGTTGAACGCCGACGACCCCGGCACGCGCGCCGAGGCGATCCCCGGGCGCGGCCGCCGGGGCTGGTTCTCGACCGGCGACGTCGCCGCCGACCAGGCGGCCGGCGTGACCGGCGGCCGCCTCTGGCTCGCCGCCGACGGGGAGCGCGTGGACCTCTGCCGCGCCGACGAGCTCTCGCTGCGCGGCGAGCACAACCTGCAGAACTCCCTGGCCGCGGCGGCCGCGGCAGCGGCCGTCGGGGCGCCGCCGCCGTCGATCGCCGCGACGCTGCGCACGTTCGCCCCCGTGGCCCACCGTCTCCAGGTAGCCGGAGTCGTCGATGGCGTGACGTACGTGAACGACTCCAAGGCGACCAACGTGGACGCGACGCTGAAGGCGCTGACGGCGTACTCCGGTCCCGTCGTGCTCGTGCTCGGGGGTCGCGGCAAGGGCTCCTCGTTCGACGAGCTCGCGGCGGCCTGCGAGGGCCGCGTCCGCCGGGTCCTGCTGATCGGAGAGGCGGGAGAGGAGCTCGAGCAGTCCTTCCGGCGCCGGGCCGCCGCCGCTCCCGCGACCGCCGTGCCGTACGAGACGCTGCCCGACCTCGCGGCGGCCGTCGCCTGGGCGGCGGCGCACACGCGCCCCGGCGACGTCGTCCTGCTCAGCCCGGCCTGCGCCAGCTTCGACCAGTACAGGAGCTACGAGCGGCGGGGCGAACACTTCATGGAGCTGGTCGAGAAGCTGGGAGCCGGGAGAACGAGCACGTGAGCACGCGTCGCACCACCGCGGGGAGGGAGCCTCTCGAGCCGCCCCCGTGGGTCGACTCGCGCGGCGGCGCGACCCCGGAGCGGCGAGCAGGCCGCACCCGGCCGCCGGAGACCGGCGCGCCTGCCACGCGACGCGGCGCCGCCGACCGCGCCGCGCGGCGGGCGCCCGCCCGGGGCGCGGCGACGACCGCCGCGGCGCCGCGGCAGACCAGGGCGCACAAGCCGGCGCCGCGCCGCGACGCCGCCGCGCGCAGGGCCGCCGGCGCGCCCGAGCGCCGCCTGCTGCTCCTCGCCACCGCGCTGCTGCTGCTCTACGGCCTCGTCATGGCTTACAGCGCCTCGTCCGCCCAGGCCTACTTCGAGCACGGGACGACCTTCTACTTCCTGCGCCGCCAGCTCGTCTTCGCCGGGCTCGGGGTGCTCGCCCTGGTCGTCTTCTCGCGCATCGACTACGTCGTCTGGCGGCGCTTCGCCGTGCCGTTCGCGGTGACCGCGGCGGCCCTCATGGTCACCGTCTTCGTGCCCGGCGTCGGCGTCACCGCCCGCGGGGCCCGGCGCTGGATCGACCTCGGCTTCACGCAGCTGCAGCCGAGCGAGATCGCGAAGCTCGCCGTCGTCGCCCTGCTCGCGGCGCTGATCGCCCGCGACCCGGCGCGGCTGCGCACGCGGCAGGGTTTCGTGCGCCTCGTGCTCGTC
>Ga0209164_1002612_pt1 | contig 18731 bp, 19 predicted proteins | sample MTBNYHSulfiMetaG_FD_187458 | JGI IMG/M metagenome (GOLD analysis project Ga0209164, IMG submission 187458) | Enrichment culture microbial communities from rom New York Harbor, USA that are MTBE-degrading - MTBE-NYH (New York Harbor Sulfidogenic)... | ecosystem: Environmental > Aquatic > Marine >...
AAAGCTCTATCATGTGGATTCATTCTGTTGATGTAACCGTTGACTACATGCCTCTGATCCTTTTCGAGCGGCTCAGCGGAATCAAAATCAGACAGAGGCAAACGTAATTGGGAATGGGTTGGTTTCATTGCTGACATTATAGGGAATAGGATCAGAAAGGTCAATATTTGTTGACTTTGCCCTTTCGCTTCAGGTAGACTTTTTAATAAAGAGAAAACAGAGTGGAGGGTACGAGAATGAATCTATTTTCTGAAGAATCGTGGAATCAATTCCGAGAAAGTTTGGGGTTAAAGGAATCTCCTTTGGGAATCTATTATACGAACGATAAACCAGAGGGGGTCACACCAAAAGAGGGGGTATCAGGGTGCATGATCGGACTTCTTCAGAATGCGAGAAAGAAAGGGAAGACTGTTTATTTTGATAAGGCTCATTTCGGATGCCCCGGAGGGGCTTACTATATGGGATTTTTTGAATCCCCAAGACCCAATATCGAATATTTTCTCTCCTGCGGGATACCGGGCGAAATGGAGGGAGAGCGATATATCAAGACCCCGGAACGGGCCAGAGAATTTTTTGCCAAAATGATACCAAGACGAGCACCAGCACCCTACTGTGTCTTCAAACCCATCGAACAATTTCAAAGTGGAATGGAGCCAGAGGTGATTGCTTTCTTTGCTCCGCCGGATGTCCTCTCAGGGCTTTTCACTTTGACGAACTATGCCATGGAGCGCACGGATGCTGTTTATGCACCCTTTGGTTCCGGGTGTGGAACGATTCTCACCTACCCTTTGAAGGAAGCTGTAAAAGAACAGCCCCGCGCCACCCTTGGAATGTTTGATGTTTCTGCAAGGCCCATGATTGAAAAGGATACCCTCACCCTTGCCATGCCTTATTCCATATTCTTAAAACTCTTAGAAAATGTTTCAGGGAGTTTTCTCGAAACGGAGAGCTGGAAGAAAGTCCTCGAAAGAATTATACGCTAACAAAAATTAAGGAATTAACGGATTGAGGAATTTAGGAATTACTTAATTTGGAATCCCGCAATTCCTCAATTCCTAAATTTAAACAATTTAGAGGCATGATGACTTTTTCAGAAACAATTTCCTTAAGCACAAAGGGGTTTAGCGATATCCTGGACATCACCCATCATGTAGATGCGGTGACAGATCGTTCAGGTATAAAAAATGGATTGGTCACTGTGATGTGTTCCGGGTCTACGGGTTCTGTGACAACGATTGAATATGAATCAGGTGTGATCAGGGATTTACAGAAGGCCATCGAAAAGATCGTCCCCTCCAATATTCCTTATGAGCATGATAAACGCTGGGGTGATGGCAATGGCTTTTCTCATGTGAGAGCAGCTCTGATGAAACCCTCTCTTACGATTCCCCTTATCAAAGGGAGATTAGCTTTAGGCACTTGGCAACAAATTGTTTTTATTGATTTTGATAACCGGAAGAGGGAAAGGCACCTCATTGTTCAAATTATGGGGGAATAAAAATGGTAGGAATATCCAATGATCATGTTAATCAAATCCAAATGCGATGCATTTTCCATTAATCACTCAGCAAATCTCTTAAGAGGAAACGGGTCATTTCCGACATTTCTACCTCAAGCTCTTTAACCGTAATCGCCTTTTCTTTACAAACCTCGACACAGCTTCTGCATCCGATACACTCTTTCACATCGATGGGGATACACTTCCCATCCTTCATCTCCAACACTTTCACCGTACAAACCTCTATACATTCTTCACATCCTGTACATTTTGCTTTGTCAACGGTCACCTCAAAAACCATATGGAAGAGCCTCCTTCTTGATAAAAGGAATTTCCGTGATGGTCTAACTTAAAATTTATAAAATTTTTTGACCTATCAAGTCAAGGTCTGTAGTTACAATTTGTATCCAATCTTTAGCATCTTTCTGATAGAAACGTATCGGAAGGTTTCTCCTGGCTTCTTTCCCTATCCGACTGGATATATATAACTTATTGTAATATCTATAAAAATATTTAGTAAATATTTTCCTTGACATCGCAGAATGGATATTATAGAAATTCGTCAGCAATCACGAGCGGAAGGATTTGTATACAATTTAGAGGATATCCGTTGTCGGAAGGAGAGGTTTTATGAAGGCAGACCAAGATAAGTGCATTGCCTGCAAGAGATGTTTTCCTTACTGCCCGATGGGGAGAATCCATACGTTTAAGCGGCATGACAAGATCCCTGGAAGGATTTTCATCGAAATCGATCAAGATGCTTGCACGGATTGCGGAATGTGCCTGCGGGCCAATATCTGTCCTGTAAATGCCCTCCACCAGCCTGAGGACCCTTGGCCCCGGGAAGTCCGAAGAATACTGAGCAACCCCTTTATCGAATTTGCAGGGTCTCAGGTGCCGGGCCGTGGAACCGAGGAAATGAAAACGAATGATGTCAAGGGCACTTTTCTGCCCGGGGAGGTCGGCATTGGAATCGAATTGGGAAGACCAGGAGTGGGAGCCTATTTCAGGGATGTCGAGATTGTTGCCATGGCTTTGATGGGAGCAAATATTGGCTACCAGTTAGCCATGGAAAATCCGGTCACCCATTTTATGTCGGATAAGACCTCGGGGAAGCTTCGGGATGATGTTCTCAATGAAAAGGCAACCTCTGCCATCATTGAGGGGAAGTGTAAACTGGAGAAGCTTCCTGAAGCCCTTGCGGTTCTTAAAGAGGCTGCCAAAAAGGTCAATACGGTTTTCTCGGTGGAAGTGATCACAAAGGTTCCGCCCGAGGGTGAGGTCCCCATTAAACCCGTCCTTGAAAAACTGGGGTTCTGGTATTCCATTAATAGCAAAAACAATATGGGTCTGGGTTTGCCGGCATTTAAGTTCTATGGCAATGAAAAATAGCGGAGGAAAGCAATGACGCATAGTTTACACAGGCGGGGTGACTGGGAGAGCTTGAAGGATGATTTTGTGGTGCTGGGTTGCCCGGCGACAGGGGTCAATAAAAAAGGGTCTGCACCCAAAACCCAGAAATTCTTAAGCATCTGCTATAAACATGGTCCCATTAACCTGGGGGATATGAAGACGGGGAATATTTACAATACGACGATGGATGATATCCTGGGTCGAGTGACAGATGGAACCATCGTCCAATGCACCTTCGATAATCGGGAGAAGATTGTCTCTTTGTTAAAAGATTTGAGAGAAAATAGGCCTGGGATTTCGATCATCATATCAGGGGTGACCGATGTTGTTCAGCAGTGTATGGAGGAAGCAGGACTTGGACGGATTCACTCCCTCGAATATTCCCTGGGAACGTGGGGAGAGACGGAGAGGTTACCCGATTTTCAGATACTCGAAACCGTGACCATGTGCGGCCATGCAATGATCGGTTCAGACCTTGTTCGTAAAATGGTCAGGGATGTCAAGCGGGGGCGCAGGACAGTTGAGGATGCCTGCCTGGAACTGGCAAGGTGTTGCACCTGCGGCAACTATAACCTCACCCGTGGGATGAAGTTATTTAAGGAATTGCTTTCCAAATATATGGTTCATAGTCTTTACTAATGCGCAAAGTGTAGAGTGCCCCTCACCCTTCCCCTCTCCCCACTGGGGAGAGGGGAAGGGTGAGGGGAGAAGGAGAAAACCATGCGATATGTCATCATCGGTGGGAGTGGAGGGGCAATCAGTGCCGCGGAGGCGATTCGTTCCGTCGATCAGGAATCGCAAATCGACTTATTCAGTGATGAAGCGACCCCCCTCTTCTCAAGAGTTCTTCTCCCTTATTATGTAGCGGAAGAGCTCTCAAAACCTCTTCTCAATTTCAGGTCTGCGGATTTTTTCGAACAAAACAAAATCAACGCCCACATTGGGGTGAGAGTCGATGAAATCTCTGTAGATGATAAGACGGTTCGGACAGAAGCCGGAGATCCATTTCCTTTTGATAAGCTCCTGTTAGCCACAGGGGGAAAACCGATCGTTCCACCTATCCCTGGGATTGATAAAGAAGGAATTTCGCCTCTTAAGACCATGGCGGATGCCGAAAGGATTTATCATCTCAAAGGGAAAAAGGCAGTGGTGATTGGAGCGGGAAGCATCGGTGTGGAAACCAGCATCAGTTTAAAGAGAAGAGGAATGGAAGTGACTTTACTTGAACAATTAGGGCATGTCTTGCCCACTGTTTTTGATGAAGAGGCAGCCCTGATTATCAAAAAGAGGATCGAGGACCTCGGGATCACAACGGTCACCGGAGAAAAAGCGATTCAATTTACTGGAAATGGTCGGGTGAAGAGTGTGATCGCTGACTCAAGAGAAATCGATTGTGATATGGTTGTTCTTGCCGTTGGGGTAAAACCCGCCATTGAGCTTGCCCAAAAGGCGGGAATAGAGATCGGTTTGCTGGGAGGAATTCAAGTGGACCCTCAGATGATGACCAATCTCCCAGATATCTATGCCGCCGGGGATGTCGCCGAAACGTATGATATCTCGCGAGACTCGAACTGGATCAATGCCATCTGGCCTTGTGCGGTAGAACAGGGTCGGATAGCTGGCTTGAATATGGCAGGCCGGAAGACTTCCTACGAAGGATCTTTTAGAAGGAACTCCATTGGAAATTTTATTGGAGTGCCCGCCATCTCGATGGGCGTCACCCATGCGGAGGCCTGCTCAAGCTGTGAAGGAGGGGAGGAATTTCAAGAAATCAGAAGGAGAACGAAGGAGACCTATAAAAAACTCATTTTAAAGAACGGTCGTATTGTTGGAGCCATTTTAGTGGGTCAAACTCAAAAGGCCGGATTGTTCAGCATTCTTCTGAAGAGGAAGATTAATGTCGCTGATACTCTTTCCATATTAATGAGCAAAAGTCTAAATTTCATGGATTTATTACCGTTGATCAGACGGAATGCCGACCAGTTTAAAGAAGCGGAATATAAAGAAATAATGGATACCGGACTCTAAAACCATGCTGGAGGTGGGAGGATCGCTTTGTTAAGAGTATGAGAGAATTGCTCCGCTTGAGGAGCACTTCGTTTGAGGTTTGAGACGAAAGATTTAGCCTCTCCCCTCAAGTCCTGCGAAGCGGGACGTTCCTCTAACCTCAAGCAATTCTTTATTGGGAGGGAACGTGAAAGTCTTAATCGTGGATAAAACGAAATGCACAGGATGCCATCAATGCGAACTTTGGTGCGGAACAGAAATTGCTTCGGTATCCAAAGAACTTTATCAGGCCATCCATGAAGAACCTCAACCGGTTCCAAGGGTTTATGTCGAGGGGAAAGATTTTGCTCTCCAGTGTCGCCATTGCGAGGAAGCCCCTTGCATTGAAGCCTGCCCCAATGGAACGATGCGAAGGGACCCCGAGACGGGGTTGGTTTATGTGAACGAACCAACCTGTATTGCCTGTTGGATGTGCGTCATGGTTTGTCCCTTTGGAATTATTAATCCCTCTGCTTCAATGAAGGTTGCCATCAAATGCGATCGATGTAAGAATATGGGTCATCCCATCTGTGCTGAGGTGTGTCCGACTCAAGCGTTGAGATTAGAAGAGAGGAAAGATTACCGTATCAAGGCTTTTTAATGAAGCCATTGTTGGAATCATGGAATACTGGAACAGCGGGTTTTATCCAATGAGATAAGGCAGAAAGGAGTCAAAGATGGAGTTCATCCAAAAGAAGACCGCAGATAGTACTTTAGAACGTTTCTTAACCAAAGCGGCAGAGAACGAACTCTCTTTGGTATGGGATCGTTATGAGGGACAAATTCCTGAGTGCGGTTTCTGTGAAACGGGGTTAAGCTGCCGGGATTGCCTTCAAGGCCCCTGTATCAGCCATCCTTTTCGAGATTCGAATAAACGGGGGGTGTGCGGAAAGGATAAAGACATTCTTGCGGCTCAATCCTTGCTGAGACTCGTTCTTAAAGGGACGATGGTTTACCTCGATCAATTGAACGACTTTGCAAAGGGGGTTGAATCTGGAGAAGTCAAACCCAAAAATAAGGGGAAAACAGATCAAATTCTAAAAGAGGTCCAAAACCTCTTCAAAGATGGAGGAATTCAGACCAAGAAAGAATTACCGAAGAATCTTATTCGCCGTTGGGAAGAAACGGGAATTTCTCCGGAAGGGATCTCAAGGGATCTCTTCAAGGCTTCTCAGAAACTGGAGGGAGGAGTTGGGGATGTAGAAGAAATGCTCCTCTGGTCATTCAAATCCTCTCTCCTCGGGAGTATGGCCCATTGGCTACATGGGAATTTAAAAAGGTCTGTCTTTGGTGATTTGATTCCCACAAAGGTGGAGGTGAATCTCGGTGCCCTGAAGAAGGGAGTTCCCAACCTTCTTCTCTATGGCTCTTTCTCTCTTATCCTGAAATGCAAGATTGCAGCAGAAGCAAAAAAGAAGGGGGTCTATGTAACAGGCGTTTGTAGCGATCCGTTGATCCCCCCGTTCAGTTTTCCCCAAGTCACCAACTATGGTTCACAAGAAATTCCTATTCTGACAGGAGCCGTCGATTTAATCGTAGTCGGAAACCAATTTGTCAATCCCTCATTGACCAAAATCGCCAGAGAATGGGAAATACCCGTCATCCCAGCAGAGGGATTGAAGAGAGAGAAGAATCCAAGCCATTTTGCAAGACAGATTGTCGAAAAGGCTAAAAAATCTTTTGAATTCCGCCGTAATCTCCCCAAGGAAATCCCTGAGGTGAAAGAGGTCGCCATGATGGGCTTCTCTCGGGAAAATGTGGAAGCGAAAAAAGTTCTTGGGGCTCTGAATAAAGGCCAAATCAAGGGGATCGCTATTCTATCAGGAAGCAACAACGTCAAGTTTACACAGGATCAAGAGACTGTCTCCATGGCACAGGAATTTTTAAAAAATAATATTCTATGCCTCTCGAAAGGTGAGGCGAGCGTTGCCTTAGCTAAATATGGGCTTCTTCATCCGGATCTGAAGGAAAAGTATTGCGATAAAGCATTTTCAAATACTCTTTCATCCTTAGGCAAAGAAATTCCTTCTATCCTTGATTTTGGAGATGGGGAAATCGTCAATTTTCTCTTCGATATCGCCAAGGCTGGGAAAAAAGAACTGAGGGACGTCCCGATTGTAGCGGTTTTTCCAGAAGCTCATCGAAGTTCAGAGGTGACTGAGGCCATGTGGACTGTTGCGATGGGAATTTCAACCTACTTCTGGCCTTCTTTGCCTGTAACGGGAAGTCAAAAAACAATGGAAGCCCTAACGAAGTTTTGCTATGAGAAGTTCGGCTCAAGACTAAATATCTTTACTGAGAAAAAGATAGACGCTCGTGCTAAAGCGAATCTGGTGCTGAAGGCTCTTAAGGGTGAAGAGGGTTTTGGTATGAGCGGAAAGCCGTGGAAGTAAGAACCACTTAACTCTTAATTTTTTTAAATGACGAGTACTCTCTCATGTCCATCCTAAGCGGAAGACATTTTCTCCAGATTCCAGGCCCAACCAACGTGCCAGATCGAATCCTCCGCGCCATGGCACAACCGACGATTGACCACCGAGGACCGAAATTTGCAAAACTCACCCATGAAATTATGGATGGGATGAAGAAGATCTTTAAAACCTCTGGAACCGTAGTGATCTATCCGTCCTCCGGAACCGGGGCGTGGGAAGCAGCCTTGGTCAATACCCTTTCGCCAGGAGATAAGGTGCTGATGTTCGAAACAGGACATTTTGCAACCCTCTGGCGAAACATGGCAGTAAGGTTGGGGCTTGAAATAGATTTTGTTCCAGGAGATTGGCGCCGAGGAGTCGATCCATCTGTGGTTGAGGAAAAACTTTCAGAAGACAAAAAACACCTCATCAAAGCAGTCGCGATCGTCCATAACGAAACATCGACCGGTGTCACCAGTCGGGTTCCTGAAGTTCGTCAGGTCATTGACCGAGCTGGACATCCTGCACTATTGATGGTCGATACGATCTCCTCCCTTGCCTCCATTGATTACCGACACGATGAGTGGGGGGTTGATGTGACAGTGGGTTGCTCCCAGAAAGGGCTGATGCTGCCGCCAGGCCTCGGCCTCAATGCGGTCAGCGACAAAGCCCTAAAAACGACAAAATCGGCACGGCTCCCCAAGTCTTACTGGGATTGGGAAGGAATGATCAATGATAATAAGCTTGGTTTTTTCCCCTACACGCCTGCGACCAATCTTCTTTACGGTCTCCGGGAATCCCTTCATATGCTCTTTGAGGAGGGGCTGGAGAAGGTCTTTGCCCGTCATTACTGTTTTGGGGAAGCCACACGCCGAGCTGTCATGACCTGGGGCCTCGAACTCCTTTGTGCGAATCCAAAAGAATATAGCAATTCCCTCACCGCTGTGTTGATGCCTGAGGGATACAACGCGGATGAACTGCGCGAATTAATTTTAAAGAGGTTCAATATGTCCCTTGGTACAGGATTAGGAAAATTGAAGGGCAAGATATTTCGTGTCGGACACCTGGGCGATTTCAATGAATTGATGCTTGCGGGAACCCTGAGTGGCATTGAAATGGGACTTGCCCTTGCCCAGGTACCTTTTTCGAAAGGAGGTGTCACCGAGGCCCTTGATTATCTTTCTAACCGGTGATAAGACAAGGGAGAGGTTAATTTAATTAATGAATAAGAAAGGAGGCAGATTATGAAAAGGAATTTGATGGTCACATTTTTAGTTGTCACACTTGTCATCTTGTGTCTCATGGCTTTCGCCTGGAGTCAAGCTTCCAAGCCAAAGGATTATCCCACCCGGGCCATTGAAGTGGTTGTGCAATATGGAGCCGGTGGCGGAAGTGACATCTTCGTCAGAAGTTTGATGATGCCGGCCAGAAGGGACTTGAAGGTTCCCATCAATGTCACGAACCTGACCGGAGGAGCGGGAGTCAAAGCATCGACTTATGTTCTCTCCCAGCCTGCTGATGGTTACACGATCTACAACTTCAGTCCGGAGCAGTTGATCAACACGATTTTCGGCCGAGAAAATTATAAAGAAGAGTTTGCCCCCCTCTGTAATGTTCAGCAGGATTTAAGCATGTTCTATGTGAGGGCCGAAAGTCCATTCAAAACCATTAAAGATGTGATTAAATATGCCAAGGAGAATCCTGGTAAGCTTCAATTCACGGGGACAACCGCGGCAAGTCCGGATGAAGTCATCATCATGCTCTTTGCCAAGAAGGCAGGGATCAAGGTGAAGTACATCCCCTTCGATGCTGCCCCGGAGACTCATGCTGCTGTGCTCGGAGGACATATTGATCTCCTCCATGAAGAACCGGGCGTGATTATGTCCCTCATCGAAGCAAAGAAGTTGAGACCCTTGATTATCTTTACAGAAAAAAGGGTGGAAAAATTTTCGGATGTCCCTACCGGGAGAGAGCTGGGCTACGATATCACCATGGGGAGGTGGAGAGGGCTCTGTGTCAAGAAAGGGACGCCCCCGGAAATCGTCAACTATCTCGCCGATGTCTTCAAAAAGGCTGCCAATCATTCTTCTTATAAAGCCATCGCCCATGCAAGCCTCCTCGACCTCCGAGAAGGTTGGAAGGGACCGGCGGAGTATGGAAAATTCTGGGATGAGGAGTACGCGAATTATAAGGAGATCTTTGAAGAACTCGGATACCTTAAAAAGAAATAAGACTGGGGAGTCACATTGTGTTTAAAGGCGAGATGATTATCAGTGCGGTGATTTTTTTCGGCTCCCTCTACCTTTATTTTGAATCAATGAAGTTTGAGGGACATGAAGTCTATGGGAAACTTGGGCCTGCCTATTGGCCCAAGTTTCTCCTCATTTGCCTCATGGCTTTAAGCTTACTGGTTATTGGTGATGCCCTTCGCGAAAGGCGGAAGAAAGGGGTAGAAAAGAAAGAGACGGTGCCGTTGGACAGCGGAAAGGTACGATTCTTTCTGGCCTTTATGCTCATTACGCTCTATCTTATTTTTTTAGGGATCTTCGGTTTTATTACCCTGACACCATTATTCCTGATTTTGTTCATGTATCTCTTGGGGGAGAGAAACAAGGGTTGGATTCTTGGTGTTTCATTCGGGATAACGATTCTCATCATCTTTGCCTTTACAAAAGCCATGTATGTTCCACTCCCGAGAGGCCAGTGGATCTTTCTCAAATTTAGCCAATTCTTCTATTAGATCCGGAGAATACAATATGCTGGATATTTGGTGGAGTGCGATACAAAGTGTTTTCAATCCAGTTACCCTTTTATTTATCTGGGGGGGGGTTCTCCTTGGGGTCACCTTAGGATCAGTGCCCGGATTGAATTCCACCATGGGGACAGCCCTCCTTATCCCATTCACCTTTGCCATGAGCCCTGTCAATGGGCTCACCTTACTTGCTGCCGTCTATTCCGGTGGAACTTACGGAGGATCGATTTCTGCTATTCTCTTCAATGTTCCCGGTGCTCCTGAAGCCTCAGCCACGGTCTTCGATGGTTATGAGATGGCAAAAAAGGGACAGGCGGCTCAAGCTCTTGGGTTCGCCATCATTTGTTCTTGCTTAGGGGGGCTTTTCAGTGTGGTGGTATTAACCCTAATTTCCCCGTTCCTGGCAAACGTAGCCTTGACCTTTTCTCAACCGGAGTATTTCGCTTTAGCGGTAACCGCCCTCACCCTGATTGCTTCCTTGGGAGGGAAGGGTTTAAAAAAGGCAGTGATCGCAGGTGTCTTTGGGCTCCTCATGGCGACCGTGGGGATCGACCCGATGACGAGCGATGCCAGATTCACTTTTGGAGGAAAGTCCCTGATCGGGGGAATCAATTTCATTCCTGCCATCATTGGAGCTTTTGCTGTAGGTGAGATCCTCGCAAGATCGGAACAGACGGGAGAAAAGAAAGAGGTTTTCTTATCGAAAATTTCAACCAAACTTCCCCGGATAAAAGAAATTTTAAGGATGAAATGGCTTGTCCTTCGGTCTGCAATGATTGGCACCTGGATCGGAATTCTTCCTGGCGTTGGAGCAACCACTGCTGCTTTTGTAGGGTATGCAGAAGCGGTCCGATGGTCAAAACATCCTGAAAAGTTTGGAACCGGGATACCGGAAGGCATCGCAGGGCCGGAGACGGCCAATAATGCCGCAACAGGTGGTGCCATGGTTCCCCTTCTGACGCTCGGAATTCCAGGAAGCGCAACGACCGCTGTCATCATCGGCGGATTTCTCGTCCATGGCCTTCAGCCAGGGCCCATGCTCTTCTTGAACCAGCCTGTATTAATGTACTCCATTTTCATCGCCATGTTCCTGGGCAATATCTTAATGCTCTTCGCGGGTCTGGGTGTCGCTAAGGTCTTTTCTAATTTCAGGAGGATCCGTTATTCCATCCTCGGACCCTGTATCTTCATCTTTGCAGCCATCGGTTCTTATGGAATTAGGAACGACGTCACCGACCTGTGGATCATGTTCTTCTTTGGCGTGGTGGGTTATTTTATGAAGAAATATAATTACCCGATTGCCCCCATGATTATCGGCCTCGTTTTAGGTGGTCTGACAGAGACCTCATTAAGACGCGGAATGAGAATGGTGGATTACGACCTTTCTGCCTTTTTATTCCGACCCATTGCCGGGATTATTCTTCTGATCGCCGTCGTTTCTATTCTTTACAGTGTCCTCAGAAAGAAGCCTAAAATTATAGAAGAGGACTAATGTTTGTAAGCATATTCCCACATGCAACCATCAGTTAGAATTTGAGTCTTAGATTGGAAAAATCTTATCTTCAAAATACCCGAACCAAAAATCTCATCCCTGTCAGAGAAAAAGTTTATGAATACATCAAGTCATCCATTCTCTCCGGCCATTTGAACCCGGGAGAGAAACTCACCGAAGAACATCTCGCCAAAACCTTGGGAGTCAGCAGAACTCCTGTCAGGGAAGCCCTGCACAAACTGGAGTCAGAGGGATTGATCAAAACCCGCAAAAAAAGAGGGTTTATCGTCTCCAAGGATTCGAAGGAGGAGGTGGAGGAGCTTTTTGAACTTCGTTCTATCCTTGAGGGCTATTCCTTAAGAGTCATCTCAGAAAACATCTCGGAAGAAACCCTTCATCGACTCGATGGGTTTATCCAAAATGCAGAAGAGGGATTAAGGAGAAAAAAAATTGACGATGTTTTTAAATATAACACCCGGTTCCATGATACCCTTCATGAATTGGTAGCGAATAAGAATCGCCTCCACCGCCTCATCGTAAACATGAGGAAATATGTATTGAGACATCGTCAGGATACCCTTCGGTATCCCGATGGAGGAAGAAGGGCAGTGGAAGGACATCGAAAGATCGTCATGGCCCTGCGACTCAGAGACCCGGACCTCTGTGAGCGGGTGATGCGGGAACATATCCGAGAGGCCAAGGAGGATGCCCTCCAATCTCTTCTCGCGAAAGGGTCCTTAGAAAAAATTTAACAGGCCCTTCACTTCAGAAGGATATAGATAGAGATGAGGATGACAAAACAAGCAAAGAGTTTTTTCAGACGGGAAGGACGAGTCTTAAAAGAAACATAAGCCCCTACCCTCGCTAAAAAGACAGATCCCATGGCAAGAGCCACGCCCCGGTGAAGATCCACAAACCCGGCACTCCATTCCGGCAGACCCGAACGACCGACCCCATTGACAATGTAACCGATCACTGCAAAAAAAGCGGTGATCACGATGGCGGCGCTGGATGTCCCAATAGACAATTTTAAAGGCATTCTAAGAAAGTTATACATAAGAGGGATGGTGAAAAGACCCCCACCAATCCCAGCTAAGGCCGAAACAATACCAGCAGCCACCCCAACCCCCACAAGACCGAGCGTGCTTGGCATCGATGACAACTCAAGTTTCTTCTCAGCCTGGGTCTCGCTTTCGGTCAACATTCTGATCGCCGCAGCGGTCACAATGATGGCAAAAGCCACCTGTAAATGTCTCCCACTTAATTCAGCAGCGATGCGAGTCGTTGCGAAAGCCGTTAAGGCGCTTGGAAATCCAATCAAAAAGACCGAACGCCAATGGATGTTTTTCTGTTTTTTATGCTGATAGGCGCTCATCACGGAGGCAAAGACAACGACAAAAAGGCTGGTCCCAATAGCGATATGAGTTAATACGGTGGGAGAAACGCCAGAATGCTCATAACTGAATATCAAAATCGGGACCATGACAAACCCACCGCCCACACCGAACAGACCGGCGAGAAACCCGACAACGCATCCCACTCCAATGAAAATCAAAAATTCAACGATTAGCAGATCTATTACTCCTTATTCTCTGATTAACTTTCATTCATCAGGCATTGGATAGTGTTTATTTGAAAGTTCTCACTGTTCATCGTTCATTGTTTATTACTTATCGTTCATCGTTTTATTCATATCTCAAAGCTTCAATAGGGTTAAGCATGGATGCCTTGCGGGCCGGGTAGAATCCAAAGAAGACACCGACTGACCCCGAAAAGAAGAAAGCCAAAAGGATCGCCTGAATAGAGAAAAGAATGGGCCATTGCGTTAAATTAGATAAGATCAGGGTCCCCAAAATTCCTATCCCGATCCCCATGGTTCCTCCGATCAGGCTGAGGACTAATGATTCAATCAGGAACTGAAGGAGGATATCCCGTCCCTTGGCCCCCACAGCGATTCGAATACCAATCTCCCTCGTCCTCTCTGTAACCGAGACGAGCATGATATTCATAATCCCGATTCCTCCAACGATAAGAGAGATAGAGGCAATGGCACCCAAAAGGATAGACATGACACTGGCCGATTGTTCGGCGGTCGACATAATCTCTGTGAGATTCCGTACGGTGAAGTCGTTATCCTGATTTGACTGAATACGATGTCTCTGCCGGAGAAGATCATTAATTTGATTCTCCACCTCTTGCATCACCTCGGGCCCTCTTGCCTGGACCAACATCATTCTCACCATCCCCGGGAATTGCATACCAAAAAGTCTTTTTTGGGCCGTGGTCAACGGGACGATAATTGTATCGTCCTGATCCTGCCCCCTCGTCGATTGCCCCTTGGGAGCAAGGACCCCGACGACGGTGAAAGGGACTTTCTTGATACGAATGACTTGATCAAGCGGATCGATCCCTCCGAAGAGAATATCCACTATCGTCTTCCCTAAAAGACAGACTTTCGTCGCCCCGTCAATGTCTTGTTGCGTGAACGGGCGGCCCGAAGAAAGGGGCCAGTCCCTGATTTCAAGAACTTCAGGGGTTGTTCCATTAACGATGGTGGACCAGTTCTGATTTCCAAAAACAACCTGAGCGACACCGCTGAGGCTGGGAGACACATACTTGACAGCAGGAATTTCGTTTTGAATTGCCTTTGCATCATCTGCCGTTAGGGTTGGAACTGTTCCTGACCCGAACCGCAGTCCCCCGCTGGTTGAACTCCCTGAGAGGACGATGAGCATGTTCGACCCCATACTTGCAATCTGCTCTCCAATTTGCTTCTTTGCCCCCGAGCCCACGGCGACCATGGCAATCACCGCACCCACGCCGATGATGATTCCCAACATCGTCAGGGTTGAGCGCATTTTATTGACCATGAGCGCCCTGAGCGCAATTCGAAAGCTTGCAAGAAGTCGGGTCATTGATTTTATCTATCCCTTACCGTAATAGCCTGCTGCGAATTATTTCGATCTTCAACCACCTTTCCATCCCTGAAGAGGATAATCCGTTTCGAAAAGGAAGCGATGTCCGATTCATGAGTGATCATGATGATGGTAATCTTCATGTCCCGGTTGAGGCGTTGAAAGATCCTCATAATCTCTTCGCTCGTTTTGGTATCGAGATTCCCCGTAGGCTCATCAGCCAAGAGAATGGAGGGCTCATTGACCAATGCCCGGGCAATGGCCACCCGTTGTTGTTCGCCTCCTGAGAGTTGATTGGGTTGATGATATTCCCGTCCTTTCAAACCGACTGCGGCAAGGGCTTTCTGTGCCATCTCCTTTCGCTTTGAAACTGAAGTTCCTGCATAAATGAGAGGGAGTTCAACATTTTCGATGGCCGCCGTTCTGGATAAGAGATTAAACCCCTGAAAAACAAAACCGATCTTTCGGTTTCGAATCTCGGCAAGCTCATCCCTTGAGAGATTCTCACCATTCATCCCTTCCAAAAGATACTGCCCACTCGTTGGTTGATCCAGGAATCCCAAGATATTCATGAAGGTTGATTTCCCAGACCCCGAAGCGCCCATGATGGCAACAAATTCACCACGGTGAATTGATAAAGATACCCCCCGGAGGGCCTGGACCTCCACCTCTCCTAAACTATAGACCTTCACCAAATCCTGAACTTGAATCAAAGGCTCCACCTTAATTAACTCAAATCACAGAAAGCAAAGATTAGTGCATATCATAAAGAACCTTATAACCAGTTTTTGCTTTATGCTTTATGCTTTATGCTTTATGCTTTATGCTCTATGCTCTCTGCCCTATGCCCTATGCATTTTTCATCTTCTGGGGCCCCCCATAAAAGGAGGAGCACTGCTCTGTGTCGTTCCTTTTTTGTTTGAAATCTCTTCGACGATAACCTCCATCCCTTCTCGAAGATCCCCAGCCATCACCTCGCTGAAGGTTCCGTCGGTAATGCCAAGTACAACGGAAACGGCAACCGGTTTTCTCTCTTTGGAAAGGACCCACACCCGCCCTAATTTCCTTTGCTCCGCCTGAGGAGACTGAGACATCTCCTTTAGCTTCCGTTTCTGTTCGTCTGTGAGAATCCCACCGATTTTCTGTCGGATGAGACCTTGGATCCGAATCCTCGCCTCCTCGGGCTTTATCTTTTCGCTAATTTCCTGGAATTCCTGTCTCGATGACCTCAGAACCATTTCAAGTTTCGACTGCTGATCCGATGTCAGGTTTAATTCTTTTGTCAACCGCTCGATCAAGAGGCGAGCGGTCGGTGTAGAACTTTCGCCTTTTTTTTCAGGAAGTCCCCCCTGCTTTGCAGACTCTGGTCGAAACCTGAGAGCAGCGTTGGGTATCTTCAAAACCCCTTCCCGATGGGATATCATTACGGAGACATTGGCAGTCATCCCCGGTTTTAACTTCAAGTCTCTATTGTCTACCAGGATCACGACATCATAAGTTACAACATTCTGAACGATGATGGGCGCATTGCGAATCTCCGAAACTTTCCCGTGAAAAATCCTTTCGGGATAAGCATCAACGGTAAACGTCGCGTCCTGCCCCACTGTAATACGGCCCACATCGGCTTCGCTCACGTTCGTATCCACTTGCATGCGGGTCAGATCTTTGGCGATCGTAAAAAGAGTGGGAGCCTGTAGACTGGCTGCTACGGTTTGACCAACATCCACATTTCTCGAAATAACAGTCCCATTGACCGGAGACCGAATCGTCGTATATCTCAAATTGGTCTCTGACACCTTCAACGAAGCCTTTGCCTGTTCCACCTGAGCCTTTGATGACTCCACCTGAGACTTGGCAGATTCGACCTGGGCTCTGGTTACCTCTCTCTGGGCCACCGCCGTATCATGATTCGCCTGAGCTGTATCCAGGGTTGCCTGGGGAATGACATTTCTTTCTAAAAGCGGCCGGTGTCGATCCAACGTCCTCTTCGTGTCGACAAACGCAATCTCTGCCTTCACAAGATTGGCTCTCGCATTCTCAAGATTGGATTGGGCACTTAATTGATTGGCCTGGGCATTGAGCACATTTGCCCTCCCCTGCTCAACCTGAGCCTCAAAGATGGCGGGGTCAATCTGAGCGATCACCTGCCCTTCCTTAACCTGGGAATTATAATCGGCATAGAGAGCCTTGATCGTCCCTGAAACCTGGCTCCCAACTAAAACGTTAATGACTGGATTGATCGTTCCGGTGGCCGTCACAACTAAGTTGATCTCTCCCCTTTCAACCTTCATCAAACGAAATTTTTGGTTCGCCCCCCCCTGGCCGGCTAACTGGTAAACAAAATATCCACCTGCCAGAATAAGGATGACGATCACGATGATGATCCAATATCTTTTCTTTCGGTTTCCCATCTTATTTTTCCTTTCCTTTCTTTCTAAACCGAAAACGAACCGGAACCCCTTCGAAGGCAAAGGTCTCTCTTATCTGGTTTTGTAAATAACGTTCATATGAAAAATGAATTCCATGCGGGAGATTGGCATAGATCACAAAGGTCGGGGGAGCCGTGGAGACCTGAGTAATATAGTTCATCTTCACACGTCGATTTTTATAAAGCGGAGGAGGGAATTTTTCAACCCACTCTCCGAAATACTTATTTAATTGGGAGGTGGAAATTCTCTTTTTGGATTGCTCTGAGACACGATCGACCACATCCAGAACTTTCTTAACCCTTTGGCCCGTCATGGCGGAGATAAAAAGGATGGGGGAATAAGAGAGATATTTGAGGTCTTCTCGAACCCTTCTTTCATAATGAACCATGGTTTGAGAATTCTTTTCAACAAGATCCCATTTGTTCACGACAAGAATGCACCCTTTTCCTTTCTCATGGATGAAACCACCGATCCGGGCATCCTGATCGGTCACGCCCTCTTTGGAATCTAATAAGAGAAGAGCGACATCCGATCGATCAATGGTTCGAAGGGCTTCCACAATACTATACTTTTCAAGGCGCAAACTGATCCTGCTCTTCCTCCGGATACCTGCTGTATCAATCAAGGCATATCTCTTTCCGTCTCTCTCAAAAAGGGTGTCAATCGCATCCCGGGTCGTACCAGGAACCTCATCCACAAGCACCCGCTTATATCCCAATAACCGGTTAATCAAAGAGGATTTCCCGACATTGGGCCGGCCTATTACAGCCACCTTGGTTATATCTTTCTCCCATTTTTTCTCAGTCAAACTGGGAAGGGCCTTGGTCACCTCCTCCATCAATCCATTCACCCCATACCCATGTTCTGCCGAAATGGAATAGATGAGTTCCACACCCAACCCATAAAACTCAATGGCCTTCTCCTCATGTTTCGGTCCGTCTATCTTATTGACGATATAAAAAACGGGTTTATTCAATTTTCTAAGAATATCAGCAATTTCCTTGTCCGAAGGGGTGAGTCCTTCCTTTCCATCCATCACGAAGAGAATGACGTCGGCTTCCTCCATGGCGAACTGACATTGTTCACGCATCTGGATAAAGATCCGATCCTTTGAAACCGGCTCAAACCCACCGGTATCAATCAATGTGAAAGCACTTCCCTCCCACTCCACATCGGCATAATTTCGATCACGGGTGACACCGGGCTCATCCCATACGATCGCCTTTTTCCCCCCGGCGATTCGATTAAAAAAGGTGGATTTCCCGACGTTAGGTCTTCCAACAATAGCGACAATAGGGTTCATAGCGGTTTCTCTGCTTCCCCCGTGACTCCTACCAGGAAATTACCTCCACACCGTAAAAGCCCAGAGGTCTTACGGGGTTCATTCCCTCTGTAAGTCGAGAAACCCGATCCCGGGCATCGGGGTTTTCTAACAGGGCAAACATTTAATTTCTTATTATAAAATGGTTATCATGTCCATACAATAAAAATGCGTTTCTAATTATAATGCCTCAGTTACGGTCAGAGATTCTATTCTCTAAGGGTCGGGGTGGTCTCTCCAGAGAAAACTTGAAGCGGCACCTTTACCCCTCCTTCTGATGATCCGCTTTTCAAGGTTTCGGAGGGGAGACCACTTCGACCCAATCGCATCCATCACTGAGGGGCTACTTCTCATTGTAATCTCTCAGGAGATTTTGGAGACCCGGCGCGGGGATTCTGGAAAAACCTTATCGTGCCACCTCTCAATGGACTCTACCGGGATCAAACAGCTCTTA
>Ga0209164_1002613_pt1 | contig 18727 bp, 14 predicted proteins | sample MTBNYHSulfiMetaG_FD_187458 | JGI IMG/M metagenome (GOLD analysis project Ga0209164, IMG submission 187458) | Enrichment culture microbial communities from rom New York Harbor, USA that are MTBE-degrading - MTBE-NYH (New York Harbor Sulfidogenic)... | ecosystem: Environmental > Aquatic > Marine >...
CCGTGTACCACGTCCAGCCGCCACGGCCGGTGTGTGGCGCCACCGCATACACGTCCGCAGCCACCACATAGGGCTCGACCTTGTAGGTACCGATGGCGGCAGGAGAAGTGGCGTGGTTCGCGGGGTTGATCATGGTGGCCAGCTCCCATGCACGCCGGCCGTCACCCAGCGCCGCGAAAGCCATCGCGGCCCAGATGGCGCTGTGGGTGTACTGCCCACCGTTCTCCCGCACACCCGGCACGTATCCCTTGATGTAGCCGGGGTCGAGATCCGACCGGTCGAAGGGAGGGTCCAGGAGCTGGATCAGTGCGTGGTCCCGGCGCACGAGTCGCTCGTCCACGGCCTCCATGGCCCGGCGTGCCCGCCCGGGGTCCGCCGCCCCGGAAAGGACGGCCCAGCTCTGGGAGATGGAGTCGATCTGACACTCGGCGTTGGCGGCCGATCCGAGGGGAGTGCCGTCGTCAAAGTAGGCGCGGCGGTACCAGGCGCCGTCCCAGCCGTGCCGCTCGAGATTCTTCGCCAAGCGCCCGCCCTCGTCCGCACAGAGCTCGGCGAAGGGTTCGTCGCCCCGCAGGCGAGCCACGGCGCCGAACTGGCGGAGCACCTCGCAGAGGAAGAAACCGAGCCAGACGCTCTCTCCCCTTCCCAGGGCACCGACCCGGTTCATGCCGTCATTCCAGTCGCCGGATCCCATGAGGGGGAGGCCGTGCCGACCGAACGTGAGCCCCCGGCGAATGGCCCGCACACAGTGCTGATAGAGGCTCTCGGCGGTGACGGACCTTCCGGGCGCATCGTAGTAGGACTCGTCCCCGGGATCCAGCGGGCGGCCCTCCAGGAAGCCAACGGGCTCGTCGAGCACCCCGGTGTCCCCGGTGCTCATCACGTACCGGCATGCGGAGAGCGGGAGCCACAGGTAATCGTCCGAGCAGTGGGTCCGCACGCCCCGGCCGGACGGAGGGTGCCACCAGTGCTGCACATCCCCCTCCCGGAACTGGCGTCCGGCGCACAGGAGCAGGTGGGCGCGGGTGAGCCGGGGCTCGGCGTGGATCAGCGCCATGGAGTCCTGCAACTGGTCGCGGAAGCCGAAGGCGCCGCCCGATTGGTAGTACCCGCTCCTGGCCCAGAGACGGCAGGCAATCGTCTGGTACAGGAGCCAGCCGTTGGTCAGCACGTTCAGAGACTCGTCGGGCGTGTCCACCTGGACCGCCCCCAGAGTGTGGTTCCAGTATTGCCAGACTGCCTCCAGTGCGCGCCGCGCCGCGCTGGGCCCGCGAAGGCGAAGGACCAGGGCCGCGGCGTCGGTGGCGCCCGGCGTGCCCCCCATGCCAAGCCGGAAGGTGACCTGACGCTCCTCCCCGTCGGCCAGATCGAAGGCCACCCGGATCGCGGCGCAGGGGTCGAGTCCCGCACCCGCCCTTCCGGAAAGATGTGTGCGCGCCAGCGCGGCCGGGCTCTCCAGGGTGCCATTGCGGCCGATGAACTCTGCCCGGTCGCAGGTGGCGGTCCTTTCCGGGTCGTCCACGTCGAAGAACGCCCCCCGGCCGGGAAACTCGGCGTTGTAGGGATTGCGGGCGTAGAGCGCGCCGCTGACCGGATCCACCTCGGTGGTCACGTGCATGGCCGTCCGCGGCCTGAGGTCCCCCAGGACCCATTCCACGTAGCCCGTAGCGGAAAGGCGCCGTGTCCGGCCCGAGGTGTTGCGCACCCTCAGCTGCGAGAATTTCACTGCTTCGTCGTGGGCCACGTAGACCCAGAGCTCCGAGACGATTCCGTCCTCCGTGTGCTCGAACACGCTATAGCCGAAGCCGTGCCGGCTGACGTAGGGCGCCGCGCCGCGCCTGGGCAGAGGCGTGGGTGACCAGAAGTGGCCGCTCTCCTCGTCCCGGAGGTAGAAGGCTTCGCCGCTGGCGTCGGTCACGGGGTCGTTGTGCCAGGGCGTGAGTCGGAATTCGTGCGCGTTCTCACCCCAGGTGTAGGCTCCCCCACTCTCCGAGATGACACTACCGAAGTGCGGGTTCGCCAGTACGTTCACCCACGGCGCCGGGGTAATCTGATGGGGCGCGGTGGTGATGACGTACTCTCGCCCGTCCGGGGTAAATCCTCCGATCCCGTTGCCCAGGATGAGCTCGCGTGGGGCGATTTCCGCGGGGCCGCCCGGTTCGGGTGAGGAGGCCCGTACCGGCGCCAGCCGGGGCACGCGCACGGGCGCCGCCAGGGGACGGTCGACCTGTTCCGCGAGGGTCCCGGCGCCGTCGCTCAGGACGACGCGGGCGACGCTCTGGAAGAGGATGCGATCCTCATCGGAAATCTGTTCCGCCGAGCGGACGAAGATGCCCCCCGGCCGATCCATCACCTGGGTCTCGACCCCACCCGCGACCAGGCTCAGGATCTGGTCCTGGAGCACCTGCCGGTAGCCGGCGTGGTCCTCATTCCAGATCACCAGGTCCACCGCCAGTCCCTTCAGGCGCCAGTAGGCATGGGCCTGGACGAGCTGACGGACCAGTTCGACGTTCGCCAGGTCGCCCACGCGCAGCAGGACGATGGGCAGGTCGCCAGAGATGGCGTAGCCCCAGAGACCCGACTGGCCGCGGCGGTTCTTCATGAGCACGCCGGCGTCGATGCGCAGGGACCCATGGGCGTAGATGACCGAACTGGCCAGGTGGCCGTACAACTGGGCATCGGCCTCGCCGGCATTGATCTGTCGCAGCACCACCTGAGCGTGGGTCGATGCCAGCTCGAAGACCCGGTCAGCGAGGCGGCGGTCCTGGTACTTCTCCACCATGCCCAGGGCTGCCTCCCGACTGCCGCCCATGCCATAGAGCAGGTCCACGGTCGTCGACTGCTCCGGCTCGATGGTGATCCGGCAACGAATGGCCACCGCAGGGTCCAGCACCGAGCCTTGGCTTCCGGACAACTCCACACCATGATCCATCGCCCGCGGTGATCCGGCGGTGCGTCCCCGGCCAAGGAAGAGGGAACGGTCGGTCTCATAGGAGAACCCACCTGGGTCGGCTTCCTGCGCCGCCATCAGGTGGAACATCCAGGGCACCTCCTCGCCGCGGGAACGGGGTCGGCGTGTGCAGAGGACGGCCCTGCGAGCATCCTCAATCTCAGTCTGAAGAAAGAGGTTGCTGAACGCGGGATGCAACTCGTCGGCGGCGGGCGCCGCCAGGACCACTTCCGCATAGCTCGTGATCTCGATGGTCCGTCGGCCCCGTGACCGGTTGGTGATGCGCACCCGGCGGAGCTCGATGTCGTCCTCCGGGGAGACCACGATGTCGGTGTGGGTGTCGTAGTCGCCGTCACGGCGGCGGAACTCCGCCCGCCCCTCGGAGAAGATCGCTTCGTAACGGTCGGGGCGGCGGCATGCGGGTTGGTATGCTGTCGTCCAGACTGCTCCCGTCTCCACGTCGCGCAGATAGCAGAACGTGCCCCAGGGATCGCGGGTGCCGTCCTCGCGCCATCGTGTCACGGCGAGGTCGTTCCAGCGGCTGTAGCCGCCTCCCGCGTTGGTGACCATGACGTGGTAGCGACCGTTGGAGAGGAGCTGCACCTCCGGGACCGGCGTGTCGGGAGTGTCCAGCATCCTGAAGGGCAACTCCGGGGCCCCGGCACCCGCCTGGGCACCCTCGATGCGGGCCGTCTGAGCGTAGTACGACGAGGCCCTGGGGACCCGCTCCTGCAGCAGGGGCAAGGTCGCCTGCAACTGCGGGTCGGACATGAAACGCGCCTGCATCGGCCGGTCCAGGAGCAGGTAGGCCAAAGCCAACAGGCTCATGCCCTGGTGATGGGCCATGTACGAGCGCACCACGACGTGGGACTCGCCGGGCCGCAGGCGGGACGGAGTGTAATCGAGGGCCTCGTGGAACCCGAACGGCCCCTCGGCCCCCTCGGCGGCGAGCCGTTGGAGGTTCAGGCAGGCCGCCTCCGGCGCCACCAGGAGCGCGAGAGCCGAGGCGTAGGGAGCGATGACTAGGTCCTCGGCCAGTCCCCGCTTCAGCCCCAGGCTGGGCACGCCGAAGGCGCGGTACTGATAGTCGAGATGCGCTCCCACCGCGTTGTAGCTTGACTCCGACATGCCCCACGGCACGCCACGAAGGTCGCCGTACTCCATCTGGCGCGCCACCGCGGCTCGGGCGGTCTGGTCGAGCAGCGTGCGCTCGTAGCTCGGCATGACGAGCTGCGGCATCAGGTACTCGAACATGGAGCCGCTCCACGACACGAGGGCCGGCTCGCCGCCGGCGGTCGTGAGCAGCCGCCCCAGTGCGAACCAGCTCTCCTGGGGCAACTTCCCCTGGGCGATGGCGACGAAGACGCCGAGCCGCGCTTCCGAAGCCAGCAGATCGTAGAAGCTCGCATCCGGTCGCCGCTCGTCCACGTTGTAGCCGATGCTGAGGAGGCGGGAGGACTTGTCGTAGAGGAACCCGAGCTCCATGTCGGCGAGCTCACCGGCCTGCCGGGCCAGGCGCTCGATCAGCGCCATGCGGGCCTGGGCGCGTCGGCTGCCCGACGACGCAAGGGCGCGCAGCGTCGGGATGCCGTCGGAATCGGAGGCGCTGCCCGAACCGCTGGGTCCCTCCCGGATCCCCGCCCTCGGAGCGAGGAGCTCCACCTCGTCCAGGGCCGCCTGGCACTGGCGGGCCAACGCTTGCCCCCACCGTTCCGCCTGGCTCCCGGCCTCGTGCCCGGGACCGGCGATCAGCTCCCGGGAGGATCGTGCGAGTCGGTGGAGGGTCAGGCGCGCCGCCCCGAGCGTGGCAGGAGGAGCAGCAAGAGCAGACTCGAGCTCCTCTCGGAATCCTGCGCGCGCCGCCGGCGGAACACCCTCCGGGTCTTCGTCCATGACCCCCAGAGCGTCCTGCAGCCCGTCGATCCAACGGGGCTCCAGGATGGGGCGGTCGGGGAGGGCCGTCAGACCCTGACGCAGGGTAAGCAGGTGGCCCGCCAGATTGCCGCTGTCCACCGTGGAGATGTAGGCCGGGCGCAGGGGCTCCAGCGAGCGTGTGTCGTACCAGTTGAAGAAGTGGCCACGGAGACGGGCCAGCCCCGCCATGCTGGCCAGAGTGTGGCCCGTGCGCTCGATCAGCTGCCCGGCGGGGATGTAGCCGAAATCATGGGCGGCCAGATTCGCCAGCAGCGCCAGCCCCATGTTGGTCGGCGAGGTGCGATGGGCCAGGGGCGTCTCGCGGTTCTCCTGGTGGTTGTCCGGCGGCAACCAGTGGTCTTCGGGGCCCACGAATGCCTCGAAGTACGCCCACGTCTTGCGGGCTGTCCGACCCAGGAACCGAGTCTGCTCGGCCGTGAGCTGCGCCTGGCGGCGGGCCAGCGGCAGGCTGATCCACCAGGCGAAAGCCGGAGACGCCAGCCACAGGCTCAGGATGGGGCCAGCCACCAACAGCGCGGGGGGATCGGAAAGAGCCAGCACCATGGCCGTCAGGGCGGCCAACGCCGGGGCGAACCACATGGATCGGAAGGAGGCAAGGAGGTCGGTGCCACCCGACCGTTCGTCGCCGTCGGAGGTGTTCCATTCCAGAAGCCCCCTCTTCGTGACCAGCAGGCGTCTCAGGGTGCGCAGGACCGCATCCAGGGTGTAGTGCGCCTCATGGGGGAGGAACACGAAAGCCAGGCAGGTCTGGGCGAAGCGCCGCTCGGCTGCCCCTGCGGCGGCGGCCAGGTGTTGCCCCCAGAGCATGTCCTTGGGCCTCCGGGCCGCATCCACCAGGGTGGCCAAGGCAGGCGGGACGAGGAGGATGCCCAGGACCGCGACTGTCCAGAATCCGGGGGAGGCGAAGGCCGTCCATCCCAGCAGAAGGAGAAGCGTCAACGTTGCCGGGACCAGGCTGCGCCGCAGGTTGTCGAAGAGCTTCCAGCGGGAAAGGACGGAAAGCCCTGTGCGTTGGCGCCGTCCGTCACCACCGGCCACCCATGGCAACAGCCACCCGGCGATCTGCCAATCGCCGCGAATCCAGCGATGGCGGCGGCTGACGTCGGCGCCATAGCGGGCCGGGTTGTCCTCATACAGCTCCACGTCGCTGAGCAGGCCGGAGCGGGCATAACAGCCTTCGAGCAGGTCGTGGCTTAGGATGCGGTTGGAGGGGAAGCGCCCCTTGAGCGCTCGCTCGAAGGCATCGACGTCGTAGATCCCCTTGCCGATGAACGAGCCTTCCCGGAATGCGTCCTGATAGACGTCGGAGACGGCGCGGGTGTAAGGGTCGATGCCCGCCTCACCTCCGTGCAAGCGTGAATAACGCGATCGGGAGACGCCGGGCAGGCTCACTCCCACGCGCGGCTGCAGGATGCCGTATCCCACCCGCACCCGCTGCCGACCCTCGTCGAAGACGGGACGGTTCAGGGGGTGAGCCATGGTGGCGACGAACTGCCGGGCAGCATCGCGAGGGAGCTTCGTATCGGTGTCCAGGGTGATCACGTACTTGACGCCGGCGAGCGTCGTGGTCCTGCCCTCCACAAGGGAGAACCCCTGAGCGTTCCCCTCGCGGAGGAGTGCGTTCAGGTCCGCGAGCTTTCCGCGCTTACGCTCATGGCCCATCCAGAGCCGATCATGGGGATTCCAGCGACGGGGGCGGTGGAAGAGGAAGAAGACGTCGTCGTGCCCGTCGGCGTACCGCGCGTTCAGAGCTTCGATCTGCGCTCGGGCCAGCTCCAGTAGCGGACCGTCCTCGGGAAGCTCCTCCCGGTCGGCATCACGGAAATCCGTCAACAGTCCGAAGTGCAGGTTCCTGTCACGATTGGCCAGGAAACGGACCTCCAGCGCCTCGATCAGAGGCTCGACGTCGTCGGGGCTCGCGAGCATCGACGGGACCACCACCAACGTACGCGACGCCGGCGGGACCCCCGCGGTGAAGTCCATGCGCGGCAGTGAGTGGGGCGATGTCACCCAGGTGGTCAGCGCATTCACCAGGGCCACCGCCAGGTGGCTACCAGCCAGGAGGGCGAGGAAGGCTAGCGGGACCAGGGGCCATCCGTTCACGCCCTCCGCCCGTGCTTCCCCGAGGAGCGCTCCGGCCAGGAGCACCGTGATCGAGCCGATCGCGCCCAGGTAGAGCAGCAGAGGAGACCCGCTCGCCCAGGAACGAAGCGTTGCGGCCGGGGAGAGACGCACGTGGGCCTGTCTATGCAGCTCGGGCAGACCCCGGTCGATCAGCCAGTAGCCGACGTGAGCGGTTCGGTGGTCGGCACCCTCGCGCTCCCCTGCCGAGCGCGCGAGCTCGACGGCCCGCCGGGCCACCTCTTCCTCGGCCAGCTTGCTGGCCCTTGCGATTCCCTCGACCACATGGCGGTACCGGTCACGGGTGGCGAAGTCCATGGCGGCGTAGGCGGCATTGGGGTCCAGGCGGAGGGTTCGCTCCACCACGCTCCGGGCCTCGACGAATTCCCGCCAATCGATAGCCCCCAGGAGCCGGAGACTCCCGATACTGTTGCTGACGGAGACCTGGTCCGCGGCCTGAAGCTGATTCCCCGACCGGACCAGCTTCTCGATGCTCAGTCCCGACTCGGCCAACCGCTGTTCGATCCATGTGAGCGGCAGGGCCAGGGCGGGACCCTGCCCCTGGAGCCTCCTGGCCAGCTCCGACACGAACGGTGTGGTCATGGGTGGGTCCGACCGCGCCAGGTCCGCGATTGCGAGGATCAGGTTCTTCGGATCCTCCTGGGCGAGCTTGGTGAGCTTCCTGGCCCAGGTGACCGCCACGTCCCGGTCCACCCTTCCGGAAGCGATGCGCTCCGCAACGCGGCGCAGGTTCTCGATGAGCGCCAGCCGCAGCATGATGGGGATGGCCCACAGCTCACCCAGCCGCAGAGGGGTTACCGTCTGGTACGCGGCCACGAAGCGCGTCAGGCCGTCCGGGTTGACCCGACCGTCACTGCGGGCGATGGCTTCGGTGGCGATGTCGTATACCCGCGGGAGCCCCGCCGAAGCCCCCTCGGCCAGGGTCGGCAGCTCCCGGCTGTACCCCATGGGCAGGTGCCGCCTGGCTGCTCGGATCTGCTCTTCCACGAGATAGAAGTTGTCGAGCAGCCACTCCCCCGCAGGTGTGATGCGGTGGCCCTGCGCGACGGCCGCCGTCAGCTGATCGCAGGTCTCGATCAGCATCTCTTCATTGGCGGTGAGCCGGGACAGCAGCCGGGGCGGAACGGACCGGGGCGCAAGGCGATGAGCGGAGGCGAGACGTACGCCATGCCGCTCCATCTGCTCGGTGCTAAGCAGCTCCATGTGCAGCGGGGGCTCCTCGGTGCTCGAGCCGTCCCTTCTCCGCGCTGGACTCACCGATGCCTCCCAGCCGATCGAGGAACCACCACAGGCGCGTCACGCTCCAATCCATTCCAAATGTTGAAAGATAACGGGGGGTAGAATCACCCGGTGCGCCTGCCGCCTCGACGCGGAGCACCGCCGCTCCGCCACCCGCCCGGCTCGTGCCCTCACTCCTGCGTGATGGCCACGTGCGCCCTGGGCTCCACCACGATGAACCAGGCGTAGTCCTGGTGGACTCTCACCCCCCTCCCGTCCCCGAGCCTGACCTCCACACCGGCATCGCCCAAGCCGGGATGCTCCCGGGTTGCTCGAAGGTGTTCTCTCCCCTGTGTCCCGTGGCTTGGCACTCCGGTCTTGTCTCCCTCAGGGCGCTCCCGAGGGGGTTTCGGAGCGTCTCCTCCATGACGCACTGTCCCGGGATTGCTGACGGCGGATAGGCTGTCCGGCAGAGTAGGAGGCATCGAAGCTCCCACCTCCCAATGGACTCCCCAGCTCGTTCAGGGAAGCGAGGGCTTCGCTGGATCGGATGCTGTTCCGAAATCAGGATCCGGCATCCATGACCCTCTTCAGACCGGCCAGCAGGTCGTCGGCCAGCACGCTCAAGCCCTCCTGCAGCAGAGTCACCAGGCTGTCATAGTCCTCCAACGTCCAGCCCCCCTCCCTATACTCGGTAGTCCCCCGGGTGAGGACGCCGCCGTCAGCCCCGCGCAGGATCTCCCAGGTCGCCTGAACGAGGGCCTCCCCCTCGGTAGCCGCCGCCTCGTCCGGCAGCAATCCGTCGAAGCGCAGGACATGGAGTTGGATCACGTAGTCGAGGTTGGTCCGGGGCGGCCATGGGGCGAACTCCACCCGCCACACAGGCTCTTTCGTAGCCAGGTAGCCGGCGACCGTGCGGTTGATCCCCTGCTCCAGGGTCTCCCCCCAGCGATGGAACTCTGAGAGCCTGATCTGATTCGGCCCCAACCGGACCACGACGAAGGGCGTCCCAAGGTACTCGGCGAGCCTTGGCTGCCGGAGCCCGATGGCGATGCCGGGGACGTCGCCGGCGGGACCCGTGTCAGCCTGGGCGTCCGGGAGCATCCCGGCGCCCAGCACGTAGTGCCGCTGGGGCGGCTCTCCCCTCCCCAGGCTGAAACACCCCGTCAGGGCAAGCAGGCTCATGGGGACGATCAAGCGGATCGCGCTGGTGACGGCCTGCATGGGGCTACCTCCCTGGTGACTTCTTACCGCGGATGAGCATGTCGGGGTTGCGTTCCAGCGAGAGCACGAGCACGCGAAGGGCCTCCACAGCCTCTCTGAAGCTTGCAAGCGTCCGCTCCACCTGGTACCCCATGCCGGAGTCCGTCGTAAACAACCCCTGGGTCTGTTCGATGGTCTGACGGAGCGCCTGGAGCGTTGCGGTCGCCTCGTCCGTCGTACCCTCCAGCTTCAGCTGAAGCGGATCGATGGAAGCGCCGAGTCGCTCGGCCAGGAGCCGCATCTCAACCGTGGCCCGGTTGAACTCCGCCGCCATCGCCGGGAACTCCCCGATGGCCGCCTGGAGCTCCTTGGATCCGACCACGTTCTCGATGGAGCGGGCCGATGCCACCACCGCCAGGTTGATCTCCTTCATGTCCACCTCTTCCAGCATTTCGTTGACCCGGAACAGGATCTTGAGCACGTCCTCCACCAGGCTGCCGGCGCCGGTTCCGAAGGCCGCCAGTAGGGAGGGGGTCGTCGGGATCTCCGGATAGGCGGTCGGCCTCGATTCGAGCTCAGGTGGTTCCGCGTCGGAGCGGTACCTCAGGTCGATGAACAACAGCCCGGTGACCAGGCTCTCCATCTGCAGCTGGGCCCTGAGCCCGTTTGCGATCTGCTGCCGCAACACCTCCGGGTCGTCCAGCTGGATGAAGCCGCCGGCCTGCGTCGTAAGGCGCTCGATCTCGATCTCGAAGCGCACCGGCACCTGGAAGGTCTTGTCCCGTTCATCGATCTGGATCAGGAGCTCCGTCACGCTGCCCACCGGCACCCCCTGGAACTTCACCGGAGCACCCCCCTCGAGGCCGTGCACCGACTCCTCGAAGAAGCTGATGAAGGTGGCCTGCGGCTGGAACCAGGTGGTGGAGGCCAGGGTCCCCACGCCGATGAGGGCCAGGATGATGGCGCCGATCATGAACAGTCCGATGGCGGTGGGGTTGGCGCGAATGCTCATGGCAGGGGCCCCTTCATCCTGATGGAGGGCTGAGACCTCGGTGACCCCCCGATGGCGCTGCTTCGGGTCAGGAACCGGTGCACCTCGTCGGTGGGAGGATTCTCGAGGAGTTCCGCCGGGCTTCCAAGGGCGGTCATGGTCTTTTCCTTGATGTCCAGGAAGACGGCCCGATCGGCGATGGCGAAGATGCTTGCCAGGTCGTGGCTCACCACCACGATGGTGGTGCCGAAGCTGGATCGAAGCTGCAGGATCAGGTCGTCCAGGCGGCTGGCCGTGATGGGATCCAGGCCGGAAGAGGGTTCGTCGAAGAAGAGCACCTCCGGATCCATGGCCGTTGCCCGGGCCAGACCCGCGCGCTTGCGCATCCCGCCGCTGATCTCGGAGGGATAAAACGACTCGAAGCCGCGCAGGCCCACCAGAGCGAGCTTCAGGGACACGATCTCGTCGATGGCCTCCGAGTCCAGGCCGGAGTACTCCTCCAGGGGAAGAGCCACGTTCTCCGCCAGGGTCAGCCCGCTCCAGAGAGCGCCGTTCTGGTAGAGTACGCCCATGCGCCGGAGGATCGCCTTCCGTGCCTTGTCGTTGGCCTCCCCGAAATCCTCTCCATCGAACAGGATCGCGCCGGCCGCAGGCTTCTTGAGACCGATCAGGTGTTTCAGCAAGGTGCTCTTCCCACTACCGCTGCCTCCCATGATGACAAAGACCTCCCCGCGCTCGACCTGGAACGTCAGGTCCTGCATCACCACGAGGGGGCCGTAGGCCATGGTGAGGCCCTTCACTTCGACGGGAGGCCGGTCCATGTCCACCGTCAGACCTCCAGGAGGACGGCCAGCCAATCGATGACGGCGTTGGCCGCGATGATCAGCGTGATGCCCATGACCACGGCGGAGGTGGCCGCACGACCCACCGCCCCCGCGTCGTTTCCGGCCTGCATCCCCTTCATGCAACCCGATAGGCCGATGACCAGGCCGAAGACGGCTCCCTTGAAGACGCCCAGCAGCCCGTCGCCGAGGGTCACCGCCGTCAACAACCCTCCCAGGAACTGGGTGACGCTGAGGTCCAGGAGGGCGAGGGCGACGACCATCCCACCGAAGATGCCGACGACGTTGGCGTAGATGGTGAGCAGGGGCATGGTCACGAAGAGCCCCGACATACGCGGGAGCACCAGATGGTCCACCGGCGAGATCCCCAGCGTCCTGAGGGCGTCGATCTCCTCCGTGATCTTCATGCTTCCGAGCTCGGCGGCGAATCCTGCTCCCGTCCGCCCTGCCATGATGATGCCGGTCATCAGGGCGCCCATCTCCCTGAGCATCCCGTAGCCGACCAGGTACGACACGTAGTAGCCGGCGCCGAACCGGCGTAGCACCACCGCCCCCAGGAAGGAGATGATCGCCCCGATGAGAAAGGCGATCACGGTGACGATGGGGAGGGCGCCGGAGCTGTTCGATTGCACCGACACCCAGAAGTCCCGCCAGCGGAACCGCACCCGGAAGAGGGCCAACCGCAGGAAGCTATCGGCCACCTCGCCGGCAAAGGTGACGGTCGCCAGGGCCGCCTGGTAGGCCACGAGGCCCCTCTTCCCGAACCGGGCGAGGAAGGAGCCTTCCCGCTCCTCCCGATGGATCTCCTGCTCCGGCACGGCCCGGGAGAGTTCGAGGAGACCCGTGATCTCTATCGGCAGAGTCTCTTCCCTGAGCTCCAGTTCGTGGGCCTCGCAGTAGGTCATCGCCTGCATGAGGAAGGTGAGGAGGCTGCTGTCCCATGCGCCCAGCTCCGTGGTATCGAACTCGATGGCGCGCACCGGGTGGCCCGCGGCCCGGTCCTCGAGGAACCCCTCGAAGCGGGGTGTGGGATGCCCCGACTCCCACGCTCCGCCCAACCCGACGGTGAGGGTATCGCCCTCCTGGCGGATCTCCACCTTCATGCCAGGCGCGTCCTCGGTAGCAGGCGAGGGCTTCATGGCAGCCACCTGCGCCCTCATCCTTCTCGCACGGGTTCCGTCGGACCGGACGGCTGGTGCGCCGAGAGAGTCGGCTCCTTGCCGAGGGCGCGTTGGAGCGAGGTCAGCACCGTAGCCATCTCGAACCCGGACTCGGGTTGCCCGCGGCTGAGGACGGTGATGATCCCATCGCGCCGGGCGAGGATCTCGCCGAGGCCGGATCGAGCGCTCTCCGGGGCGGTGCCCGCATGCTCCTGCAACAGGTCGAAGAAGTCGCTGGCCAACTGGCGGCCCCGCTCGAACTCCCCGAACTGCGCCGCCACCGTGGCCAGGGCGAGGGATGCCTCGAGCCGCTCCAGCGCGCGTTCCCCCTGGATCACGGCTATCTCCTGCCGGGCGGTGTCCAGTGCCTGGCGGGCCTGGCGGGCCTGATTGAACTGCCATCCGGCTCCGACCCCGAAGGCCACGGCCACGGCGGCCACGACGATCAACACGTTTCGCTGCTGCGGCGTCATTGTGCGTCTCCTCTCAACCCCGAAAGAACACCTTTCGGCCCAGGAGCACCGGAAGGGTCCTGAGCATGATCTGCAGATCCTTGACCGCGGATCTCCGCTCCAGGTACTCCAGGTCGTAACCGAGCTTGAGCTTCACGTCGCGGTAGGTCTGGTCGTACCCGTTGTTGATCTGGGCCCACCCCGTGATCCCGGGGAGGACGCGCTGGCGTTGGGAGTAGTCGGCCATGTCGGACCGGATCTTCCGGAAGATCTCCGGTTGCTCCGGCCGGGGGCCCACCACGTTCATCTGTCCCAGGAGCACGTTCCACAGCTGGGGGATCTCGTCCAGGCGGAAGGACCGAAGGATGCGTCCCACCGGCGTGATGCGTGGGTCGTTCTTCTGCGCCCAGACCTGCCCGGTCTCCTCCTGGGCCACGTACATCGTTCGGAACTTGTGCATCTTGAAGAGCTTCCCCCCGGCATCGAGCTCCCTGCGATCCCCGGGCTGCCGTCGCACCATGAGAAGGGGTCGCTCCGCGGCCCGGCGGCGCCGGTCCCGGCCCACCCGCTCCTGGATGTGGAGCACCGGGCCCGGTGAGGAGAGCTTGACCGCGATGGCGACGAGCGCCAGCAGGGGGAGGAGCAGGAGCAGGGACACGCCTGCGACCACGAGGTTCAGAGCCCTGCGGGCCCTGTCCCGTGAGGCCGCCACCGGGCGCGCCCGGACGGGTCTCGCTCCTGGCGGCTGGGTGAACACCCGGTGCCCTCCGTACCGTACCGCGGGCCTCGCACGGGGCCGGCCGAGCCGCTCCGCCACCGCGGAGCCGCCCGGCGAGGCATGGCTCGGCCCGGCGACCTCCCAGCCCCGGGGCCGGCGGGGAGCTTTGGTCACCGCACTCCCTCCTCGCCCACAGCCGTCCTCTCCGGGATGCCCCGCCTCGCGGGAGTCCCCCCTCGCATGGCCAGGATCCGGCCGCGAACCCCGCGCATGAATTCCAGGTCCCGGGAGGTCCACCGGCGAGGGCTCTCCGCCATGGCGGACAGGGTACCCACCACGCATCCATCCGAGGCAACGAGCCGCATTCCCAGGAAGGCCGCCACCGTCCCGTCGCACACGGCCGGCATTCGCTCAACTCGGGGGTCTGCCCGCGCGTCCTCGATCACCAGGGGACGGCCGGAGGCGGTCGTTCGCTTCAGGAACGCCCATGCGACAAGCATGGCGTTCGGCGGGGGCAGGCCGAGACTGCTCGTCGTGAGCCAGCCGTCGGCATCGATCAGTGAGATGCAAACGACGGGAACGTCCAGCACCCGCCCGACAAGCCCCGTGTAGTGGTCCAGGGCCGTCGCGGTGGGCGCCCGGGCCCGAAGGGAGGTGGCCATCACACGATCTTTCGACCCTGGATGACACGAAGCAGGACCACCACGATGGCGATCACCAGGAGAACGTGAATGAGCCCGCCCATGGTGTACGAGGTTGCAAACCCGAGCAACCAGAGGACGATCAGGATTACCGCTATGGTCCAGAGCATGGTACCCTCCTGTGTTGAAGCATTCCGACGACGTTGTCAGACATCACCCGGGCCCTTCGGCCGAACCGCTACCGAACCGCTACCGCATGCCCTCAGCGTACGCCCGGGCCAGCGCCGGATCCGCGGCGACGGCGTGTCCACCTCCGCCGGAGACGAGCTCCGAAGTCCAGCCGGCCATCGGACGCCTTTCTTCCTTGCCTATTAATCTCCCCCCTTGGAACCGCTGCAGACCATCGCTCAGGGGAGTGAAGATCGACCTAGCACCTTCGAGCCAGATTGCGGATGGGCAGTCACCCGAAAGGATGATTGCCCGGGCGGGTGATCCAAACGGCGTAGGGCGTCATCCATCCTCATGGCGGATATCCGCCTCACGAGTACGACGCCACATTTCTTCCTGGGGCCTTGGGAATCCCAGGCTGATCCTCGCCCCTGTCCCCCCTTCCACGGCATGGGGTAGATATGGTTTCCTCCATTGCCTATACTCCACCCATGGTGCGACATGAGATCAGATCGTGCGGCAGGCGTTCCTCGGCAGCGGTGCCTCCGGTGCGCTCGTGACCGGGCCACTTCTTCTCGTCTTGCTGCTCGGATGGACCGTGCCTGCCTCGGCCGTGCCGGCGCATCCCCCCGATGCGGAGGTGAGGGCCGCCGAGGTTGCCGATGCCCTGTACCGGGAGGCCGGCGTCGCCGGCATGCTGGAGAGCGCGGTTCTCGTCTCCGGGTACCGGACCATGGCACGGCATGGCTTGGGGGCCAGGGTGCTGGCCATCGCCGACATGACCCAGCCCAGTACCGCGAAGCGGCTCTTCATCTTCGATCTGGAGGAGAGGAAGCTGGTGCTTCGCACCTGGGTGGCCCATGGGCAGAACTCCGGTGGCCTGATGGCCGAGCACTTCAGCAACCGGAACGGCTCGCACCAGACCAGCCTGGGCCTCTACCGGGTGGGCGTGAGGATCGTGAGCCCCAAGCACGGGCCCGCCCTGCTCCTGCACGGGCTGGACAAGGGAATCAACGACCTGGCCCTGCCCCGGGAGGTGATCATCCACGGCGCCGACTACGTGAGCGCGCAATTCATCGCCGCGCACGGACGCCTGGGGCGAAGCTGGGGCTGCCCGGCCGTTCCCCGGGACGACATGGCCCGGGTGATCGACCTGCTGGCGGAGGGAGGCCTCCTCTTCGTGGCCGGCAACCCGGAGGCGTGACCTCCGGCGCTGCCCCCTCCTCCGGCGCTGCCCCCTCCTCCGGCGCCGCACTCTCGTCCGTGGCAGGCCTGACCCGGCGCATCCTGCCGGTGGGCCGCCTGCTTTCCCTTCTCTTGCTTCCTCTGCTTCCGGCCTGTACCCCGACGCCACCGGAGGAGCTCACCCTGGCCGAGAAGGCCTTGGCCATCGCCGCCTGGTTCGAGACCCCCCATCCCTACAGCGAGCGCACCGTCGACTCCCTGGACCTCATGGCGTTCTTCGCCAGGCACCCCGGATACCTGGCCGACTCGGCATCGGTGGTGGACTTCTACGGACGGCGGGACATGCAGTTCGCCTGGATCGTAAGCGATTCGCTCTCCGCCAGCGCCGAGGCCTTCGTGGCCCTGGCCGGAGTGGCCGGCACCGGCGAGCCGCAGGACAGCGCTCAGGGTCCAAGCCTCAGCCAGCTCTATGAGGAGGGGTTCGCCGAGGGGACACGCCTGCCTCTCTGCGATAGCTGCGCCATCGACCTGGAGTTGCGCCTGACGGCGGAGTTCTTCCGCTTCGCCGACCGCCGGTACGGTGGCTACCTGAGCCGCGACCTCCGGGAGCTGAACTGGTTCATCCCCCGGGCCAAGAAGGATCTCTCGCGCCTGCTGGATTCCCTGGCGATGGGGACGATGGACCTTTCCGCCTACGAACCCATCCACCCCCAGTACCACCTGCTCAAAGCCAGCATACAGCGCAACCGGGAGCTGGCCCGTGAGCCGTGGCCCGCCCTGGAGCTGCCCGGGGGGATGCGGAAGCTGGAAGCCGGCGACACCGCCGAGCTGCTGGGCGCCATCCGCCACCGCCTGTACCTGCTCGGTGATCTTGAGGAGGACGGCACAGGGCCCGTCTTTGACAGTACGCTTGTGCTCGGCGTGCAACGCTTTCAGATGCGCCACGGCCTGCGCGCCGACGGCATCATCGGACCGGCCTCCCTGAGGGCCTTCAACGTGCCGCTGGCGGAGCGGCTGACGACCATGCTCATCAACATGGAGCGGCTGCGTTGGGTGCCGGAGGAACAGCCACAGGACCTGCTGGTGGTGAACATTCCCGAGTTCCGCCTGCACGTGTACGAGCAGGGCCGGGAGGTGATGAGCATGGAGGTGGTGGTGGGTGCCAGTGCCACGCGAACGGTGATCTTCAGCGACACGCTGGCGCAGATCGTGTTCAGCCCCACCTGGACGGTGCCGGCGAGCATCACGCGGAACGAGATCCTGCCCAAGATGGAGAGTGACCCGGACTACCTTCGGAAGAACAACATGGAGGTCATCGGCGGCAGCACCTCGCTCCCGGTGATCCGCCAGCGGCCCGGGGCCGGGAACGCCCTGGGCCGCGTGAAGTTCCTCTTCCCCAACAGCTACAGCATCTACATGCACGACACCCCGTCCCAGGGGGCCTTCGCCCTCGAAGACCGGGCCTTCAGCCACGGCTGCATCCGTTTGAGCCGTCCCCAGGAGCTGGCAGAGTACCTACTGCGGGACGACCCGGAATGGACCCCGGAGCGCATCCGCCAGGCCATGTACGGAGGGCGGGAGACGACCGTGATGATGAAGGGGAAGCGGCCCGTGAGGATCGGCTACTTCACCGCCTGGGTTGACGGCGAAGGGCTGCTCAACTTCCGCGATGACGTGTACGGGCACGACGAGCGGCTGGCGAGGGAGCTGTTCCGCTAGAACCTCTGGTGCCCTGCGGATCCTCTGACTCCGGCTTGTGCCGCCGCTTGGGCTGCTGCCAGGTACCCGTTGATACCTCCCTCGATCTCCTGCGGAAACACCGGTGCCGGTCCCACGAGCCCCTCTCCATACATGCGGAGCATGATCTCGCGGAAGATGGGGAGGGCGGTGCGGCCCCCGGTTTCGTTCGCTCCCATGGAGCGGTTGTCATCGAAGCCGAGGCGGAACGCCGCCAGATAGAGAATCGGCTTCCACGCCGAGCCGGGCTGCCGCATGGCGCCCCTCTCAGAGACCGAGGCTGTCTTCAAGGGCCTCGTTAGCGATGATCAGAACCCGCTCGTTCACGGTGGCGTGGACGGCCAGGCGTCCGAGGAACAGGTCCTCGACGCCGAAGTAGCCTCCGCCGATGCGATCCAGCTCGTCGAACACGCTGTGGATGGCGGCGGGGGCGACGGTCTTGACCGATCGGACGGCTGCGACCCGGACCGGCTCGGCCTCGGCGCTCCTCGCGACCTCCTCGGGGAGGTACCCGTTGCCCACCATCAGGACAAGGATCTCATTGCGTCGCCGCAGGGGCTCCGGCGCACCGCTGGCCGGAGCATAGTCCCGGGGCGACTTCCCGATCCCCGCGAGGAGCGCGGCCCGGCCGGCGTCCTACTCCCCATGGCCCGACAGGCCCCGGTCGAAGTAATACTCCCAGCCGGCGTCGAAGCGCGCCTGGCCCCGTTCCTGGCTGGTCCGGTCCTTGAGGAAGTAGCCCCTCGCGAGCTGCTGGGTGAGGGTCGAGCCCCCCTGGGGAAGGCGCAAGCGGAGATCCTCTTCACCGTCCCGCTTGGAGGCTACCGAGCGGGCCAGCGTCTCCTGGACCACCCGAGGGATGACGCCGTAGTCCACGCCGGAGTGTGCGAAGAAGTCCTTGTCCTCCGCCGCCAGGATGGCGTGGCGGAGAACCACCGGCACCTCGTCGTAGGTGACCACCCGCCGAGCTTCCGTGCGTTCATCGTTCTCTCTCCGGTGCCATGGACAGGGGGATGCTGTCGGTGCCCATGTCGACGGCGACGGGCATCGCCGTTTCCTCTGTCCATCACCAAAGCTGCATGGGAGCGGGGCCGAGAACCATCGCCCGGGGGGGTGAATGACGCTCTACCCTCGGGGAGTGAGGAGGACGGCTAGAGACCTCAGCCGAGAGGATCAGCCCGGTCCAGGGCTCCTGGGCATGCTGATGGTGAGGGGCGGGAAGGGAACGTCCGCGGGATCTGGCTTCCTGGTCAAGAGTCGTCCTGCTCCCGGTGTGCATAGGCGGCGATCTGCAACCGGGTATGCAACGTGAGCTTCTCCATGACGTTGCGCACGTGGCTCTTCACCGTATGGGTGGCGACGTGGAGGTTCCGGGCGATTTCCTT
>Ga0209164_1002614_pt1 | contig 18703 bp, 19 predicted proteins | sample MTBNYHSulfiMetaG_FD_187458 | JGI IMG/M metagenome (GOLD analysis project Ga0209164, IMG submission 187458) | Enrichment culture microbial communities from rom New York Harbor, USA that are MTBE-degrading - MTBE-NYH (New York Harbor Sulfidogenic)... | ecosystem: Environmental > Aquatic > Marine >...
GAAGATAGAGACATAAATGAAAACTCCGGTCTCTTCACGGGTCCGGTAAAGGCCTTTTTGGAAAAACTGGATGTGAGCTGCCTCCCGGACCTCGTCCTCCAGTTCTTTTCCACTGATAAACCACCGCTTCAGAACATAGATGCGTTTGACAGCTTCATGAAACACCAGGAACAGAGGAATCAGCACCGCCAGAAAAACCCACAGGTTCCAAGCGCCTGCCCAGAACAAACCTCCCACCTCCGGGGTGAGCGCAACAGCAGCAGGGAATGAAAAGGCCGTCGCGCCGAGCAGGTCAGCCATGGGATAATGATAGCTCGCAGGAACCACCATCACGACGATTTCACCCCTTGTGCGGCTTTCCGCCTCCCGAACACAGGATTCAATCTTCTCCTGATCCACTTTGGAAATGAGATGTTCCACACGATCCTTCATCTAATCCCCATCTGCACCCGTGCTACCAACTGCCTGATGCCCCGCCGCCGCCGAATCCGCCGCCTCCCCCAGAGAATCCGCCCCCACCTGTGGAGAATCCTCCTCCAGAGGGGAAGCCGCGGGGAAAACCACCGTAGCCTCCGCCGGACCGCCCGCCGGAACGTAGAGTTCTACCGCCTTGTGCCATGCCGGCGAACACCGAAAGGATGAAACCGGCGACCAAGCCGATACCGGCCAGTGCAGCCAACAGGGCCAATCCCGGGGAAAAGGCCATATGACCCAGAAACGGCATAAAGAACCCGCCGGCGACTGTCCCCAGCATCCGGCTCACGCGGCCAAGCGATAACACCAGAAAAACAAACAGAAGCAGGAACGGAAGGATAATGCTGAAACCCCGTGTGCCCAAACCGCCAGAGTCCTTCTTGTCCTCTGCTCTGAACTCTCCTCTCACGGTGTCTATCATGGATTGCACGCCGTTCACCGCTCCCTGATCGAAACGGCCGGCTCTGAATTCAGGAAGGATGATTCCCCGAATGATCCGGCCGGCCTGAAGATCGGTCAGTCGCCCCTCCAATCCATAACCCACCTCGATCCGCACCTTGCGGTCTGCGCGTGAGATTAACAGGATAGCTCCATTGTCGAGGCCTTTGTGTCCGATCTTCCATCGCTCTGCCACCCGCATGGAAAATTCTTCCAGAACCTCTCCTTCGAGGGACGGAATCGTGAGCACTACGATCTGGGTCGACTCCCTTTTTTCGAGATCTTCCAGGAGAACCGTGAGCTGCCGCACAGTCCCCTGAGAAAACATACCGGCATAATCATTCACGCGCGCTCGAAGCTGCGGCACGTCCAGGGCAAGGGCGGCTTGCGTCAATGCTCCCAAAGTTAACGCCAATACGATTAAAATGCGTATGGCCCAAAACAGGTTTTGTTTGTGGAGCGCGGCGGGCAACATGCTAGAACTTCACCTTAGGCGCAGCCTTGGCGGCTTCATCCGCCTTGATGTATTCCTTGCGCTTCAGGTGCAGCAGCAAGCTGTTGGTGAGGCTGTTGGGAAAACTGCGGATCGAACTGTTAAACTCCTCGGCGGCCTCGTTGTATCGCTGGCGCGCTACATTGATCCGGTTTTCCGTCCCTTCGAGCTGATTCTGCAAGTCTTTGAAGTTTTCGTTGGCTTTAAGGTCCGGGTACTGCTCAACCACCACGAGCAACCGTGAAAGCGCCGTCGAGAGCTCTCCCTGGGACTGCTGGAGTCGTTGGATTGCCGCCGGATCGCTGAGATCGTCGGCGGAGAGCTTGACAGAAGTGGCCTTTGAGCGGGCATCAATCACCGCTTCGAGGGTTCCGCGCTCGTGAGAGGCGTAGCCCTTAACGGTCTCCACCAGGTTGGGAATCAGATCCGCGCGCCTTTGAAGAGTGGCTTCCACGTCCCCCCATGCCTTGAACACCTTTTCTTCCTGCTGCTGCATCGTATTGTAACCGCAGCCGCTGAGTGCTATAGCCGCCGATAAGATTAACAAAAACATCGTCTTCTTTTTCATTTTAGCCTCCCTCTTCTTAAGAACAGCGGTACCTTCAAATGCCGCATATAGCTCCAGACTCACCATTTGAACGGCTGGAAAGAATGCGGATAGGTGCTGGCATGGGAAAACACGCCGGTGCCCGAACAAAATGTCATGGGTCTCCGTCCTTCTTCGAGAAGCGGATAAACCATTCCACAAAGGGCTATAATGACGATTTGCCTTTGATCCTGCCGTAAATCACCAGGAGGATGATTGCGGCAATGACCGAGCCTATTAAGCCCGCTCCTTCGCCGGCGTTGTACAAACCAATGAACTGCCCTACGATACCGGCCATGAACGAGCCGGCAACACCAAGCAAGATGGTCATGATCAGACCCATGTTTTCCTTGCCCGGGTGCACGAACTTGGCGATGACGCCAATCACAAAACCCAACACGATAGTCCAGAGGATGCCCATGTCTTTACCTCCACGCTGCCTTCTGATTCCTTGCTTCTTTCTGACGCACTTTCAGGCAGAGCCTTGGTATCAGAAGGCTCGCGCCAAGTACAACTCCATCTTTTGTTTTGACTTCCAGCATAGATATGGAAAGGCTCATAATGAAAAAAACACTGCGAGTGCAGAAGTAATTATCAAGAGAATACCGAACAAACTGGTAGGAAACCCTAACCATGGACCTTTCCTGTATAGCAGCACGATCCCCGCCAGGAAAATGATGGTGCCTGCTGCCACCAGAACTATGTCAGCTTGAGAAGTCACTATCTCTTTGAGAAAAACCCGAACGTTACCCATGAAAATACCTTCTCGAGACAACCTATTTTAACCTCGCAGTTAGATCATCCTTCAGCAGGAGTTATGAGTGATGGAGAAGTGTTTGCCGGGTGTTTTCTCATTGGCGAGCACAGGATACCGAGGTCTACACCCGAGCTTCATGAAAAGGCGAAACCATTTTCTTCGTTCCTCTCCAGACCTTCGCTCTATCCCACTGCGCCTTTCCATGCCATTGTAGGTGAAATCGCAGGATAGGTTTCTGCGCTCTCCGTCCGTGCGCCTATCCGAACCACCTCTCCGATCCCTCAAAGAACACCTGTACATCCTTAAACCCTCTTCACCAAATTTGAAGAAATGCCCGGCCTGTGCCTGCAGTCGTGACAGATTGGGATTTGGCAGCAGAATCTCAAAGGTCGGCCATTCGTCGTCATTAGGGATGCAATCAACCAGGTTGCAGCCCAACCATTTGTTCGATGCGCCGGGTCACCTCGGGGCCAAGGCCCAGACCGGAAGCCAGTTTCCCCAAGTAGGCCTTTTCAGTCGGAGTATCCACCTCGATTGCCATCAATGAGGCAGCGTAAAGTTCAGCCGCCAGGTTCGGGTGGCCTTCCGCCGCTGTGGTCAGCACTTCGGTTTCCATGGGCCGTCTCATCAAATCGAGGACATAGCGTTGGTCTTCAGCATCTGCGCCCGCTTCCTGCAGCTTCCCTGCGATGCGGTGGGCCTCGCCCTCGTCGATTTTACCGTCCGCCTTAGCGGCGTTGATCATCGCCATCAGTACGAGCTCTGAACGGTTCTGCAATTCCTCACGTTCCGCCTCCGTCTGAGGCTCCATCAGACCGAGAGGGACCCGCCCTGCGCTCTGTCCGCTGCCTTGCAAGGCCTTGAAGGCCATCGCTCCCAGAAGGGCCATCACCCCTCCGCCGAGAGCGCCCCCTACTGATTTGCCTCTCCCGCCCAGCAGCGCACCGGCCAAGGCTCCCAAGCCGCCGAGGGCCAGGTTATTTTTGCCACCCGCCATCTGCCCGGCCTGATTCAATACATCTCCGAGCAAGCCGCCTAGGCCGCTCCCTCCGCCGCCGCCCAGCGCGCCGGAAAGAAGCCCCCCCAGGCCACCGCCCTGCTGCTGTCCGCCAAGCAAGCCGGCCAGGCTTTCCAGGAGACCACCGCCGCCGCCACCAAGAGCGTTCTGCAACCGCTGATTGGATGAAGGCGCCATTCCGGTCTGCATCATAGCTCCCAATATATCGCTGATGTTCATTTTCGTATCCTCCTGTGTTTCCGAGGTTAAGTTGTCATTTCCTCCGCCGGTCTTGGCTTTACGGCAAGGCCGCAGACCGGCGTTGCCCTGGCCAATCAGTCAAGGGGGATGCGAATTTTCTGTCCGGGATAGATCAGGTTGGGATCCTTGATGACTTCCCGATTGGCCTCGAAAATCCTGGGATAGTCGTTCGCCTTTCCATAATATTGCTTGGCAATGGCGGACAGGGTATCCCCCTTCTTGATGATGTAGTATTCAACCTTCTCCTTTACCGGCGGAGCCTGCAACGCGTCGATGTTAACGTCGGTGACCCCCTGCACGTTGCCCGCCATGAGCACCGCCTTCTCCATCGCCTCCGGGCTCATGGCCTGTCCTGAAAGGGAAACCATCCCTTTGCTGAAATTGACCCCGAGCCCTGTAATGCCGGGGTTGTTCGATTCAATGTGTTTCTTGATTTTTTCAGCCGCCTCTTCATCGCGGTTGAACAGCTTGTTACCGATTTCTTTCACAAAATCAAATAATCCCATGGTACCCTCCTTTTTTTGTGTGGTATTTGTTGTGTTGCTCGCCCCTTTGCAGACTTCCATACAGATAAGGAAGCCGCGATTCCTTTCACCGCAAACGACCCTATTTTTCGGCAAGGAGCCGTAGTCGCCTGATCCGCTCTTCCACCGGCGGATGAGTTGAAAACAGCCTCTGCAAACCGCCAAAGAAAGGGTTTATGATGAACATGTGAGAGTGCGCAGGATTTCCCCGGGTTAAGGGAATCACCTGCACGGCCCGTTGGAGTTTCCCCAGAGCGCTTGCAAGTGACAGAGGCTTCCTGCTGATTTCCGCCCCCCCTTCATCCGCCGCATATTCCCGCACGCGGGAAACCGCCATGCGTATTAACATGGCGCCGAGAGGAGCCCCCACCAAGATAAGCATTGTTCCCAGGGGATTGCCTCTACGATCCTGACGCCCAACGCCGAAACGGGCAAACTGTCCGAGCATGGCAATAGCCCCTGCAAAAGTTGCTGCAATGGTGCCGGTGAGGATGTCACGATGCTTCACGTGCGCCAGTTCATGGGCCATGACTCCGGACAGTTCATCATCATCAAGGATTTTCAGGATTCCCTCCGTCGCTGCAACCGCTGCGTGCTGGGGATTGCGGCCGGTTGCAAATGCGTTGGGGTTTTTCTCCGGAATAACAAAGACCTTCGGCATGGGCAAACCGGCTTCTTGGGCTAATTCAGCGACAATCTTATACAGGCGCGACTGATCATCCGGGCCTACCTCCGCAGCCGCATAGCGCTTAAGGATCATCTTGTCGCTGAACCAGTATGAGATGAAGTTCATTGCGGCAGCGAAAATAAAGGCCATGACGGCCCCTTCGCTCCCCCCCACGGCGCCGCCAACAATAACTAAGAGAACGGTCAGCAATACCATCAGGAAAAACGTACGGGTCCTATTCATCGTCCGTAACCCTCCTCCTGTGCCTTTGTGCCGGAAGGTTTGGCCAGGCTTCTTATGGGTATTGACCAGGCGTCATCCTGGAGCACCAATGGATTTGGCTGCCCTCCGCCTTTCTCGGTTTCAATTAAACACATCAATTGTCTATTGCTTTTTGGGAATCCCCGCCGGCAATTGCTGGGTCGGCGCTTGAATCCCTCCTCCGAGTTTTTTCTGGATTTCAGCGTATTCGGTCTGAATTTTATCCAACATGACCTTCAAGTTGCCGTTTTCCCTGCTCAGGCTTCTTACCTGTTCTTGCAGATCGTTTACCTGTTTGTGGGCGGCCGCAAGCTTATCCTGGGCCGCAGTCGACATGACATCAACCGATCCCTTTGACGCGCTCTTGATTTGCGTCTGAGCGTCACTAAGCGCTTTTTCCAGGCCTTCGTTTTTCGAAACGGCTTGAGCCAAGTCCGCCTTGACTTTCTTTAGTTCAGCCACGCTCTTTTCGAGCTCCGTTTTCACCTTGCCGAGCTCGCTGACGGCCTTCTCATGCTCTTCCTTGCTGATTCCACAGCCTGCGAGAACAAGAACACTCGTCACCACCAGGATTGACAGAAACAAAGGCTGCAATGGTTTCATGGAAATATTCCCTTCCTTCAATGAGGTAATGTCTCGACCCTTTACCGGCCTGCATCCGCTCGATATGTGGCCTCCATTCAAAGGTTGGATGTGCAATGGGCACACCTTGTCGCCTTGATCGGTATGGCCGAAAGGCAGTGGGGGCACTCTTTGGTCGTCGGAGCCTCAGGAGGAACCTCCTGCTGCCTCTTCATCTTGTTCATGCCTTTAATCAGGAGAAAAACTGAAAAGGCGACGATCAAAAAGCTGATGATGGTGTTGATGAAAGATCCGTATCGGAGCGTTACCGCACCCGCATCTTTGGCTGCCGCAAGCGTGAGGTAAGGGCCTGCGGTGACTCCTTCCTTGAGGGTAATGAACAGATTCGAGAAATCGACGTTTCCCAGGAGCAGGCCGATGGGCGGCATGATCACATCATCCACGAGCGATTTGACAATCGTCCCAAAAGCCGCGCCTATTATAATGCCCACTGCCATGTCCACCACATTGCCTCTCATCGCGAATTCCTTGAATTCCTTCAGCATATCCTTTCCTCCTTCCTTTGCCGTGAAGTCATCCTGGAAAGCCGAAACCTGCCGGCCCAGGCACCTTTGATATTTGATTCGAGCTTCCTGTCACCTACGCCGGGTCAGAGCCGGGCAACCTTGGATCACCCCCTTTTCTTCGAAGCGGGTCATATTTGATCTCCGCCTCCGTGCACAGAATTCTCAGCGCTCCGAGTAAGACCCTGAAACCCTCTCTGCTGAAATATCTCTGCAGGTCCTCGTCTGTCTCCCAATCATCGATGACGACAAATCGGGTTGGTTCTTGCCTGTCCTCATATACCTGGGATTTGCTGATTCCTTGCTCTGCAAGGCGGTCCTTTTGGAGGGAACGCATGGCATCCAGAAATTCGCCCCGCTTTTCCTGCCGCACCCTGGCGACAACCGTCATCCGGACCATAAAACCTCCTGATACGATGAATGGGTCTCGCAAGAGTGTATAGCAACATCAGTGCCGCTGTGTGCGGCCGGGAAAGGCACAACTTACTCCTTCGAATTAATTGGCTTTTTGTTGCAGGAGCGGATTTCGTAGCAGGGTGCGGACTGCGGCTGTACCCGTGGTATTCCACGGATTCCGCTGGATTCGATGAATTCCGTCTGATGCAGCGGCATATGACTGCAGGTCGTGGCGGACCGGGTTATTTCAGGGAAGGATTCATGTGGTTCAAGGTCTTCTGATGTTGAGCTTTCTCATTCGGGTCCTCAGTGTGCTGGGATTAAGGCCGAGAAGTTGCGCGGCTCCCCGTTGCCCTTCGATTCTCCATCCCGTTCCTTCCAGGGCTTCGAGGATATACTCCCGCTCCGCCTCGGCGAGGCGCTTTGGTAGATGAGCTTCCCTCTCTTCAACCGCATTCTCCTGGGCGGAATCACCGTGGAAGGCAGCAAGTTCTTCGGTGAGTCGGAGTTCGGAACCATGAGTCACGATGACCGCCCTTTCAATGACATTGATCAATTCCCTTACATTGCCCGGCCAGCCATACTCCTGAAAGGCTTTCATGGCCTCTTCAGAGATTTTTTCAATGCGCTTGCCGAAGCCTTTACCGAATCTGTCTGCGAAAAATTGCACCAGAAGGGGGATATCTTCCCTCCTCTGCCTGAGAGGGGGGAGAGTCACGGGAAAAGCATTGAGGCGATAGAAGAGATCCTTTCTGAACCGCCCATTCCTGATTTCTTCCTCAAGATTTCGATTGGTGGACGCTATGATTCGAACGTCCACTTTCACGGGATAGGGGCTGCCCAGGCGCTCAAATTCTCCCTCTTCGATGACTCTGAGCAGCTTTGCCTGCAGTTCGACGGGGAGTTCGCCGATTTCATCCAAAAAAATAGTACCGCCGTGAGCCAGTTCAAAGCGGCCTATCTGTCTTGCAGTGGAGCCCGTGAAGGCGCCCTTTTCTCTGCCGAAGAGTTCGCTCTCAATGAGATTTGCAGGCAAGCCGGCGCAGGGCACATTCACGAAGGGCTTATCCCTGCGGTGACTCTCCTGGTGGAGGTAGCGGGCAAAGACGCCCTTCCCTGTCCCTGTCTCCCCGGTGAGGAGCACCGTTGCATTTGTACAGGCAACCTGCCGGATCCTGTGCATGACATATTTCATGGGATCGCTTGTGCCGACGATGTCTCCGTACCCCTCTTTCAATCCTATTTCATCGCGGAGATAGACGTTCTCGGCCTCCAACTGCTCTTTCAGCTTCTTGATCGTGCCGAGGGCGCTCCGGAGTTCTTTCTCTGTCTCTTTTCGTGCCTGGACCTCTTTTTCCAGCTGGAGGATTTTTTGCTCGAGCTTTTGCACCAATCGTTCGTTGTGCACCCTGAGCATCTCCTCTTCCTGAATCGTTTCGGGGCTTGAAGCAATATTCCCGCGCCGGGAGACCGTTACCACCTCCTGAATCGCCTTCATTAATGCATCTGGCTCGCAGGGCTTGACGATGAAGCGGTCCGCCCCGATCTTGAGGGCAAAGGCCTCATCCTGGGCGTTGGTATATGTGGCGGTATAAATGATGAACGGGATATGGCGCAGGTGCTCGTCCGTCTTCACCTTTCGGCATAATTGAAAGCCGTCCATGACAGGCATGAGAATGTCGCTGATAATCAAATCGATCCTGCCGGCCCTGAGCTTTTCAAAGGCCTCGGCGCCGTTGGCCGCCGAGATCACCTCATGTCCGTTTCCCTTGAGCAGGGCCTCCAAAAGATAGAGGTTCTCCTCATGATCATCGACGATCAGCACGTTCATTCTAAAAATATCTCCGGATTTCTTCGACAAACGTTTCCGGGTTGATCGGTTTTTCGATGTAGCCGGTGGCGCCGGATCCCAGGATCCGCTCCCGATCTCCCATCATGGCATAAGAGGTCACCGCAATAATGGGGATGCCTTTCGTTTCATCATGAGTTTTCAGTTCGGCGGCCACGGCATAGCCGTCCATTTCAGGAAGCTGGATATCCAGAAGGATGGCGCTGGGCTTATGGGTCCGGGCCATTTGAATGCCCTCCCGGCCGTTTCGGGCCCCGATAACAGTGAAGCCGTTTTTTTCCAGGAGAAATTCGATCAGATAAAAATTCTGCTCGTTGTCTTCGATGATCAGCACGGTTTCGCTCATGATCATGCTCCCGGATGGATCGGAAAGCGGATGGTAAAGGTGCTGCCCCGGCCCGGCCGGCTTTCCACCTCGATAACGCCGCCCATCATCTCAATGATTTTCTTGCAGATGGACAGCCCCAGGCCCGTGCCCTCATATTTCCGCGTCAACCCCGTATCGATCTGGTGGAAAGGCTGAAAAACTGTTTGAAGGTGTTCCGCCTCTATCCCGATGCCCGTGTCGGAAACCGAGACGCAATAGCGATTATCCTCCATGCGGCATGAAATGTCCACCTCGCCTCTTTCCGTGAACTTCACGGCATTGTTGAGCAGATTGAGGATGACCTGCTCCAGACGACGCTGGTCTGTGGTTGCAGTGGCAACATCGTCGGCAATGTTAAGCCTTATATCCAGCCCTTTTTTTTCAGCCAGGGGTAAAACCAGCATTACCGCCTTTTCAATCGACGCCTTCAAATCAAAGGGCGTAATCGAAAGGGTCAACTGGCCGGCTTCGATTTTGGAAATATCCAGCACATCATTGATCAGGGCCAGAAGGTGGCGCGCGCTGCTTTGCACCATGCTCATCTGCTTGTGCTGCTCGGGGTTCAATGAACCTGTCAGCCCCTGAAGCATGATGCCTGTGAAGCCGATAATCGAATTGAGCGGGGTGCGCAGCTCATGGGACATGGTCGCCAGGAAGGCGGACTTGATCCGGTCAGCGGCCCGCGCCTTTTCCATTGCTGCGGCCAGTTCGGCCGTTCGGTCGATGACGCGCTGCTCCATCTCCTGGTTTATCCGTTTCAGTTCACGGGTGCGTGCATTCACCTGGCGCTTCAAAATCACGCTTCCCGCGATGCTCATGAGCAGGACAACACCCACAACCCACGCGAGGGTTTGGATCCAGACCGGCAATTTGAAACGGGCCTCTTCGGAAATCCATCGTTTCAGCGACATGTAGTAGACCGACCCGGGGTCGCTCTTCATGTTCAAGAGATGGTTATCGAGAATGTCCAGCAACTGCGTGGGCATGCTCCTGGATGCTGCGAAAAAAAGCTGTGTCGGATGGAAAATCACCCTCGTATCCTCGAGCCCGTGTTTTGGTGCGTGCATCACACCATAAAAGCGGTTGGTGATGGCTGCGTCCGCCTCCCCCCTCGCGACCATCTCAAAAATTGCTTTGTAATCCGGCACGGGAATGAGGGTCGTGGATAGCCCGAAACCGGCAGCCAGTTGGGCAAACGCTTCCTGCTGAACAGAACGATTCAGGACGCAAATTCGCTTCCCGCTCAGATCCAATAATGATCGGATTTCGCTGCCTCTTCGGGCGTAAACTTGAAACCAGGAAGAAAGGACCGGCTCCCTGTGAAAAGAATAGATTTCCGCCCGCGCGGCCGTATTGGCCACATCGGGCATGAGATCGATCTCACGTCTCGCCAAACGGTCCAATCCCTCGGTCCATGTGCCGGGCACATAGTGAAGACGCCACCCTTCCGTCTCGGCTATGTGTTCTATGATGTCGACGAAAATGCCGGAGGGTTTGCCCGATTCTGAAGTAAAAATCTTCGGCGCGTTTTCGTAGACTCCGATCGTTACAGCCCGGTTGTCTGCGCTTGCCAAGGGAAGGCTGAGTGCCGGCAAAAGCAATAATACGATGGAAAACCCCCAAAAGGGCAGAAGCAGGCGTCCGTGATTTCTAAGGATTCCGGCCGCCGCCGAATAGCCTCGCCCTGCAGATGCTCCGGCGCTCTCGTGATCGCCATGCTTCCTGCCCACCGGGCCTGTCCTATTCCGGTCAACCGAACCGATGCATCTGTCCATTTTGCGGCCTCTTCTCCTGCCTTTGTTCCCACGCATTCTGCGCTGAATCCCTCGGCCTGTCAACAACCTACACCCGCGGGACCGGACATCGGCCCTTGGATGATAATTCCTTCTATCGAGTCCCAAACCATTCCGGCATCTGTTGACCCGGTTCCCATGAAATGTTATGGAAATACACGAAGAGGTTCAGCCGTGAACTCCATTATTTCGGCTCAAGGTAAGAAGGCAATGACGAGCTACAATGATCGCACAAGAGAAGTGGTTTGGCTCATCCGCAAGCTGATGCGAGGGGGGGAGCTCTATACCAAGGAGCTCAACAAAAAGTACCACGTGAGCGCGCCCCAGCTCTCCTGCCTTCTTGCCTTGAGTGAGCAGGGCCCCTTGCCCCCCTCGCAGATTGCAAAGTATATAATGGTGAATTCAAGCACCATCACGGGAATCATTGACCGGCTCGAACAGAAAGGATTTGTAGAGCGCTCGCGAACCTCTCATGACCGGCGAGTTATCACCGTTTCCCTGACTGAAAAGGGCAAAGCCATTGTCCGGAGTGCCCCTTCCCCTTTGCAGAAAAAAATCGTAGAAGGGCTCAAGAAGCTTCCACCTCAGGAGGTAGACGAGATTGTCCAGGTCCTCTTGAAACTCGCCACCATGATGGACGTTCATGAACTGGAAGTGGAATAAGCCCATGGGGATCCTGGTATTTTGAATGTTAAGGGTTTCGGTGCTCAGCTCGCCCGAGTGAACATCCGCGTCCAAAGGGCCCGGCTTTGAGCTAAGCCCAGAGGGCATGATTTACGCTGATGTAATCACAAAATTCGAAATCCGAAGCGCGAAATAAGCAACAAAGCAAAATGTTCAAAATACGAATGACCAAAACAAGAGAGGACCGGGATTATTTGCGGTTTGTTTCAGATTTTGGTCATTGTCCTTTTAAGATTGATGGCTTCGTAAATAGTCACAAAATGCTCTTTTCTGTCATTCCCGTGCAGGCGGGAATCCAGTCTTTTCAGGCACTTCTGGACTCCAGCCTGTGCGGGAGTGAAGACTCTTGGGACTTTTTACGAGTTCATCAAGATTGTTTCGAATTTCGAATTTCGTGCTTCGAATTTGGAACCTTCTTGCTTCCGAAGGCATATCCGATTGTCTCTGACCTGGCCCTGAGGACCAGGGTTCATATACTGCACTGAAACCTCCCTTGATTCATTCTCCCTCGAATTTTTTCGCACAGAAATTAATTCTTGACAGATAATTTCAAGTCAGATAATTTGAGTTGAAAATATAGCCGCCAGAACACCCTTTGCACTGTGTGCCAACTAACCCCGAAAGAAACCATCCGGTTTCTTCCAAATAAGGAGAAAAGAGTGAATCACGCGCAGATTTCAAAATCCAAAACGATTTTGGGCGATTCGACGGTAGGCATGATTCTTCAATCCCACGAAGACGCCCTGTGGATACTGGAAAACCTCGGTGTTGGCTGCATCCAGCCGGACATCTGTATGGCCTACAAAGCGCTGGAAGAGGAAGGCGCGGCGTTTGTTCACGAAGATCGCATCTACCTCACTTCAGAACTTGTAAAACGGTGCCTTTCCACCGTCCCCGGTGTTGCTGATTTTTTCGTTCCTTTGAACAGTTTCTTCATCGGCGGCACAGCCCCTTATGTTTATGACGATAAATCTGGAATCGGGGGACTTCCTCCCACGGCGGAACATGTGGAGAAAATTGCAGGGATTGCGGAAACACATCAGGTCGTCGCCGGGATGGGAAGGGGCGTCAAACTCAAGGACGAAGTCGAACAAATGACCATCATGGCCGAGCACTGCTCGAAACCCCTCTATTTTGCCGTGACTTCAGATGCATCCCTTGCGCGGGCCAGGGAGATTTATCGTGAAAGAAAAAACATCATGATCGTCTTTTGCCTCACCCGCCCTCCCCTGGAGGTCAACGAAAACTTCTCCCACCACTTTGTTAAGGTTGTGAAAGAGGGGCTCCCGGTGTTTATTTCAGCAATGCCCATGGCCGGCATCAGCGCACCCTACTGCTACAACGGGGTCCTGGCCATGACCCACGCTGAGGTTCTCTTCGGCATCGCCACGGCCCAGTTGCTGAACCCGGGCGTGATTTCGATCCATGCCGGATACCCCACCATCGCTGACCCCAGGATTGATTACAACCCGAACTACGGTCTCGTGAGCCACAACCTCTTAAACATCCTTATGGCCCACCTGAACCTCATCCTCGATCTACCCACTTTTCAAAGCGCCGGCACGACCCATGAAGAGCACCTCACGGAACGGGCCTTTGCGGATGCGAGAATGGGGCAAGCTCTTTGTGTGAAATACGGATTTCACATGATGCGTCACCCCTTTGCCTTTCTCCGCTACCTCATCGATTTCTCCTTTTCAAAGCTGGAAAAAGCTGTTCGCATTGCCCGTGAAGTCAAGGCTGAAGACGCCCCGGCCGTGGACATGCCGGCTTATGACGAAAGAGGCATGGAATCGATCCAGCGGATCGGCTTGGGAAGCTACATGGATGATCCGCTCACAACCGCCAACCTAGGGAAAATCTTCGTGACTTAAGCTCAAGCACGCCAAGGAGGAATTCATAATGACAGCGATCGCAGGGATCATATCCCAGCACGGCAAAATCGACGGTGAGTGCACGGACCACGTGAGAGCCATGCTCCGGCTCATGCGGCACCGGGGGCCGGATAACACTATTGTCCGCACCCTCTTCGGCGACCGGGGGGCTCTGGGCGCCAACGAAATCAACCTCACCCCTCAAAAAACCTACTCTACCGCCCTCGAGGACAACCCCTACATCCTCTTCGATGGAGAGCTCCACCATGAAAGGCGGAACGGGGAAAGCGACGTCGATCTCTTCCGCCGGTCCTATGAAAAATACGGCACGGACTGCTTCTCACACCTCGACGGTGGTTATAGCTGCGCCATTGTGGAACAGGACGATGAGCTGATTCTCGCCCGGGACCCGGTCGGTTCCAGACCCATTTTTTTTGGATCCGACAACGGCATCTTTTATTTCAGCACAGAGATGAAGGGTCTGGTGGACTATGTAAAATTCAATCTTCAGGAACTCCCCCCCGGACACGTTTACAGCACCAAGAAAGGCATGAGAACCTTCACGCCTTTTGCGCCCGAATTGCCTGAATTTGAGGATATTAAAGAGGCGGCCGTGGTGCTCAGAGACCTCCTCATTGAAGCCGTGAGGAAAAGAATGGACGGCGTAGGAGGTATTTCCCTGAGCGGGGGCCTGGACAGCTCCATTGTGGCCGCCATCGCCAGAGAGTTCAACCCTGATTTGCACCTTTTTACCGGCACCATTGAAAAAGCGCCGGGGCCTGATCTTGAAAATGCGGAATTCATGGCAGAATTTCTGGGTATGGAACACCACGTTTACAGAATCAACGATTCGGACATCCAGAATCTGCTCTCCGACGCAATCTGGTTTCTGGAGAGCTTTGACGAAGACTGCATCAGCGGCTTTATTTCCAACTACTGCGTCTCCAAAATGGCGCGAGAGTACACAAACTGCGTCCTGGTGGGCGAGGGGGCGGATGAGCTATTCGGCGGCTACCGGATGGTGCTGAAGAATCCCAGGGTGAAAAGCGACGAGGAGCGTGAACGCCTGGCCCGCAAACTCCTGGAGATCGCTTACAACACCGCGCTTCGGCGCCTTGATCGGGCATGGCTGGCCAACGGCGTGCTTTACGAAACTCCCTTTCTGGACCCCGCCGTGGTTTCCTTAAGCCGTAAGATCCCCATGGCGTGGAAGATTTACGGCGAAAAGCAGGTGGAGAAGTATGTTCTCCGGGAAGCCTTCCGGGGCATGCTTCCCGACAGGATCATCGACCGTGAAAAGCTCAGGTTTTCCATGGGCGTTGGAACGGATGACGTGATGGATGAGTTGATCTCACGAAAAATTGAACCCCGGGAAATCGAGAAACGACCGAAGGCGGCTTATGGGTTGCCCTTTGCCTCGTTCAAAGAACTCTATTACTACGACGAGTTTCTCAAATTCTTTCCGGCCTCATACGAGAAGCAGACAGTTCGTTGGGACCCGTTTAAGTAAACGCCGGAGAACGGGCCATTCATGAAATCAAAAACCCAAGAGGAGGTTATACCATGGCATTTCCCACCCATTATAAGTACGTCGTTGTAGGAGCCGGGATTCATGGGCTGAGCTCAGCCTGGCACCTTGCCAAGGAGTTGAAGACCAGAAATCTGGGTTCGGGCGACGACATCCTGATCATAGACAAAACGGGCATTGGAGGCGGCGCTTCGGGCATTGCCTGTGGTGTGATCAGGAACAATTACTACCAGGCTGCCATGCAGGAACTCATCGCCCACAGCGTGAGCAAATGGGAAGAAGACGGGGAAGGATACGGTTATTATCCTGTTGGTTACATGCAGATCTCCCCGGAAAGAATGCACGAAGATGTGGGACAAATCCACGAGCGACAAAAAGAGCTGGGGTACGAGTCCGAGTTCATCGAAGGAGAAAAAGACTGCCGGAGATACATGAGCGAGAAGGTCTTTGACGACTGGCAGGCCGAAAACGTGACTTCCATTTTACACGAAAAGCGGGGAGGGTACGCCCAGAACACCAGAGCCCTCTACCGGCTTGCTGATAAGGCGGAAGCGGAAGGTGTAAGGATTCTCACGGGCGTGGAGGTCACCGGTTTTGACATCCACGGTTGCGTAACCGCAGTGGAAACAGGCCGGGGAAAGATTCAATGCGACTACGTGATTCTGGGCGTCGGCCCCTGGGCCACAAACTTCTGGAAAATGCTCGAGCTTCCGGACCGAATTGACATCAAGGACGGCGAAGGCAACATTCATCCGGACATCAAGATGTGGACTTACATGTGCCTCCAGGAAGGAACGCTCGGTGTGGAACCCTCCTATGGCATGAACAACCAAGGCCGAATGCCGCCGGTCATTCACCTTGACACGGATGCGCCTTTGCGCTCCAGCGAAGACGGATCGGTCATAACTCAAGAGATGTGGGGCATTTACTACAAGCCGGACTTTCATTTCCGCGGCATTCAGGGAGGCGCCATGCCCTACGTCGTGGAGAAAGAAGAGGTGGCGGTTGACCCTTACGGGATCGACTCCCCGGATTTTATTGCAGGTCCGGAGTTTGCTCACATGTGGACGTCCGCCTTGGCCCATTGTCAGAAACGGTATGAAAACCAGTACAACCGATACAGAAAGGAGCCTTCCGGCGGTTTGGGCGCTTTCAGTCCCGACAACTTTCCCATCTTCGACGTGGTACGACAGAACTGCTATCTCATTGCAGACTCCAGTCACGGCTACAAAATGATCGGCGTGGGAGATCTGGTAGCCAAGGAGGTCCTCGACGACAAACAGGTCCTGCTCGAGCCTTTCCGGTTCGAGCGCTACGAAACCGGCAAGGTGCTGCCTGTTTCGAACAGCCCTTTCCCCTGGAGCTGAGCGGTCCACACGATGGAAGCAGACCTCCTGGACAGAATCCATCATGACGCCCTCAGGGTTCTTGAAGAGGTGGGCGTGAAGTGCGTGTCCCCGACGGTAAAACACCTTTTCGAGGACACGGGTTTGGCCGCCTACGATGAAACTACCGGCCACCTTCATGTCCTGTCCACCCTGGTGGAACAGGCCCTCACCCAGGCGCCCAAGAGGGATCAATACTGGATCCCCGAAAACGCCTTCGGCGTGGGAGGAACCGCCCCTTTCGTCTACGACGACGACACGGGGCAACTGGTGGAACCCACCTTTGACCATCTTTCCAGGATCGCCCGAATAGCGGGCGGGGCGGACGAGGTTGCGTTCATGGCAAGAGGGGTTCTGATCAGGAATCAAGAAACGAAGGTCATGGACGCGATCGTTGAAAACTGCCGGAAGCCAATCTACGTCGCTGCGGTGACGGATGCCGGCATTGACCGGGCCTTGGAAATTCACAGGGAAAGAGGGGGCATCACTGTTCAGTTTTCCATTATCAACAGCCCCCTCAACCTGATCGAAAGCATGATTGCACCGTTCCTTTCATGCGCCGGAAAAGGCATGCCCGTGTATGTGTCCACCATGCCCATGGCCGGCCTCTCGGCCCCCTACTGCATGTCGGGACTCTTGACCCTGACCCACGCCGAGGCTCTCTTCGGCCTGACCCTGGCCCAGCTTGTCCGGCCCGGCCTCATGGTGGTTCATGCGGGATTGCCCTCCATTGCCAACATCCGGAGCAACTACGCCGTGGATCTGGGTCTTGTTTCTCACAATGTGGCCAATCTGCTCATGGAGAAAATCAACTGCCGCCTCGGCTTGCCTTCCATCCAGACCGCTTGTACAACCGATCAGGAGCGACCCAATGAAAAGGCTGAAGCCCAAGCGATCAGCGGTTACGCTCTCTTGAAAAAACACGGTTTTCACCAGATGCGGCACGCCTTTGGATTTCTTAAAGAACTCATCGCTTTTTCGATCGCAAAGCTGGAGCGGCACATCGAGTTGTGCCGCGACACCAGCCCCGACAAAGCCCCTCGTCTCGATATAGAACCCTACGACCCTGAAGGATTGGAGGCCATCAGGCGCAACGGAAGCCGGGCTGACTACATGCGCGACGACCACACGCTGAAACACACGGGCAGTTCCTTCCTGAATTAGGAAGACACGCATAAGAAGTCTTGAGCGAGAGGGTCATGATCAAATCAACCCATTTTCTTTCAGCCGCTCCCGCGCCACCCTCTCCTCCTCTTTGTTATCCAAATCCACCTGGGCGTTCAGTTTTTGCATCTCCTCGGTGGTCAACTTTTCCGCCAGGGGCTGGAATAAGCGAAGAGAGGGCTTTCTAAATCTATTGTCCCGCATCAATAAGCCTAGGCCAGCACATCCGCTTCTCCAGAGGAACTGACCAGAAGGGTCGCTGGCAGTTCCGAGAGCATTCTTTCAAAATGCATCTGAAATCTGAAGGCTTCGCCTTCATTTTCTTCGGGGACTTTGAAACCCAGAATGACCACGGAAGCATCTTTTGAGTGACGTTTAAGAATCTGAGGCAGAGGATCCTTCGAGACCAGGACTTCAACCTGCGCATCCATCCGTGCTCTGTTCACCAGTTCCTGCAAGGCTTCTCTGGAAGGTTCTCGGCCCGCTTCGTCCTCGATCAAACGAAGCAGCCGAACCCTGGCACGCGACCATTCCCAATTCAGGGTGAGCAGGTGTGCGATAAGCATCATGAGATATCCATTATCCTGCCCTCTCCACCAGACGTCGATGCGCCGCGTCAGCGAGTCAGGAGCACGGCCTCGGTCATCCAGGAGAATCAAGCTCATGCCCAGTCGCTTTACGGCGTTCAGATGATGCAGAAAAAAAACGGCCCTCTCGGGATCCGACGACCAGCCCATCAAGACGGTGTTCGGCCTCAAAGGGCTGAGGGGATGTCCCTCGATGAGCGTCGTTAATCCGGCGTCAATGTTTTCCGAAACCACCACGCTCGTGAGGGCCTGGAATCCACTTTGACTCAGGAACTGGTTCATCTGTTCTGTCGCAGGTTTTCTCAGCCTTCCGATCTCGGCCGGATCCCCTACCAGCACCCGTGCCAGGGTGACAAGCCCTCGCTCCGCACCTACCCACAGGCCGTAGGTCGCAATGGTCGGTCGTTCCTTCGGATTGCCTGTGAGCACCAGCAACGTGGGTCGCCAGTTTTTGGGGTGGATAGGCATTCGGG
>Ga0209164_1002615_pt1 | contig 18695 bp, 20 predicted proteins | sample MTBNYHSulfiMetaG_FD_187458 | JGI IMG/M metagenome (GOLD analysis project Ga0209164, IMG submission 187458) | Enrichment culture microbial communities from rom New York Harbor, USA that are MTBE-degrading - MTBE-NYH (New York Harbor Sulfidogenic)... | ecosystem: Environmental > Aquatic > Marine >...
CTCCTAGGAATCTGATTTCTTCTTTCTTTTTAATACGAGAACAAAGAACCCTATGGCTATGAGAGAGAGACAGAGGTTAAAACCAGGGGTTTCTTTCTCTTGTGACGGTTGCTCATATGCGCCGAAAACCGATACGACCACCGAATCAGCATCGCGATTGTCCGGGTACGTGCGCGACGCCATGGTGAACCGTATCATATTTGTCGTTGTATTTTCTGCAGTTGTTGGTATTGTGACATTTATCGGTAGTGTCTTGTTTTCCATTGGCCCTAGCTCTAACTCAAATACAGACGGGTTGATATGCCAACCCTGTTCGTCAGAAACCGTGAAATCATAGATTTCAGCAGTATCACTGGCTCCAAGGATCTCAAATGCGAGTTGAACTGTCTCACCAGGCTTCCCTGTGATATTCGCACTGGTGGTCTGGTAATTCACAAGGACATATGGAACAGATGTTGGTTCAGGTACAAACAAGTACGATGCGGACAGGTTGACGCCGTTAGAGACGAGAAGTGTTGATGATTCGGTGTCGTGTAACCAGAAGAACCGATCAAGCAAGAAACTCCCATCGTCGTTTACGAAATCTTCTGCTAGTAAGATGTCGTTCTCATCGTAGAGAGCCACGGACAGATAGTGTTTGAAGCTATCGTAATCATCAGTGACAGAACCACTCAGGCCAACGATTTTTCCTTTGGTAAAGTTGATGTGGCTTGGATCAAGCACCGGTGGCGTGATGTCATCTGGTGCTATAAAAATAGAATGAGCGCCGCCAAGACATACGGTGATCTCCTCGCCGATCTCGTTATAGAACACGCTATCCTCGTGTACTCGTAGAGTGGTGGTGTCCCACAGGAATGATGGATTCTGTTTCACCCTGAGATGCAGTATGGCAAGTGGTCCTTCCAGTGTTATGGGGATGGTAGGTTCCGATACTGTAAACGAGACAACGTCAGGAGCGCTCGTCTCATAGGAAAAGACACCTTCTGCCAGGTTCATTAGCAGGACGGGATGGACTATTTCTACGCTTCCTACCTCAAAAACCGCTGAATCATACGACACAGCGACCTGTGCGGTCGTGATATTCTCGATTGCCCGCTGAGCAAACAAAGTCACGCTTGTTTCGTCACCGACTGTTGCGTCTTCTTCTCCCTGTAATGCAAGCTCCCCGTCCACATCAATCTGCACACATTTCACATAGATCTTTGCACTCTTCTGTTCATAAAAACTTACGTAAATATCAGTCCCGCTCTCTCCGCTCTCCCCGCTTGGTCCGTAGAGGTCGCAGCCACCTTCTTTTACATCACATCGTATGGTAAACGATATCGTGTTTTCGTTAAACCATAACACCACATGTTCTTGGTCCAGCAGATCATCCTCGCCTCTTAAAAGCGTATCATGATCCCATAGTTTTGCAATACCCCCTAACGGCAGTTTCCCACGGGTCAGCGGTGCTCTTTTGATTGTTGCTGTCACTGTTGTTGCCCCACCGCAGGGAATCGGGTTTTGAGAGATCGATATATCGATGCCCAGTATTTCATTTGCGGTTGTAACGGGTACCATGATGAAAAAAATACAGAGTATAACCAAAAATCCAGTGCTGTTCTTTATGATCCTTTTAACCATTTGTTTTCTCCTCCACCTATTTTTCAGTAAGGAAACATCAAATGACTACAAATAATTTTTCTTATGTTGTTCTAAAAAAACCATCGGCACTTGCAATGGTTCTTAGGAAATCATCAAAGATTTCTTTGATATAGTGAAAACGAACCAAAGGATTTTAAGAGGACGAAATCTATACAGATTGTAATTAGTAGGAAAAAAAGGTGATGGTGAAGTGGTGGAAGTGATGGAATTAAAAGAAGAGGATTCAAAATACATACGAACTGGTGTCCCAGGCTTTGATAAGCTCTTTGAACATGGAATACCGAAGGGGTCCTCTGTGATTATTGCTGGTGGGACGGGGTCCGGAAAAACAAATTTATGTCTGCAGATCCTTGCATATCATGCATCCAAAGGGAAGAAATGTTACTTCATGGGATTTGAAGAATCAGAGCAACACTTAATTGACCATATGAATGATTTTGGATGGGACCCAGAGCGTCTTATCAGTTCAGGGAATCTGAAAATCAAACGATTATTGACAAGTGAGATTTATTATTATGATAAAAAAAGCGGAAGCGATATCCAAGCGATGATGACAAAAGAAGTTGACCCGCTGCTGATGGAGTTGGAACCGTTGTCTATCGCAGATTCCATGGGATTCAAACCTGAGTTCATTGTCCTTGACTCGCTGACCGCGATATCCTCGACATTCCATGGAAAAGAACAGTCCTATCGGTTTTATGTTGAACGGTTGTTCCGGTTTTTCGAAAAAATCGGCGCGACGACATTTTTGGTAACGGAGACGCAGCAGATCCCTGAAGTGTTCTCCCCCACAGGCGTTGAAGAGTTCTTAGCTGATGGAGTTATTGTCATTTATAATATCAGGCGTCAGAACACAAGGGAAAACGCCATCGAAGTTCTTAAGATGCGAGGGGAGAAACATCAGAAGAAAATCGTTGCCATGAGCATCACAGAAAAGGGGATTGTTGTGTATCCAAATAAAGAGATCTATTCTGAGATCGAATAACGAATCATTGCTTCGATGACTTCAAAGACCAAAACTTGTTAGAGAGGCACCGTCACGCAGATTATTGTAAGGCTCCAGGGTATAGGTAATGTTCATAGATTTCCTGGGGTGTGAGCGCTCTGTCGTAGATCGCGATTTCGTCTAACGCCCCAAAGAACAGATACCCGAAATACAAATCATCGTCTGTAAAATTTATTTTTTCGTTGTACGGATAGGAGATATTCACTGATTGAAGGGCATTGTTGATATACAAGCGCATGAATGATCCGTCATACGTAAGTGCGATATGGTTCCAGTTATTGGCTAGGATCCCTGATACATTGATTGTTATGTTGTTTATCGTTCCAAAGGCTTTTGTCGCATTTGCTATCAACGCATATGAGTTGTCTTTGAATATCCCACCTTGGCCGATCATGCCTTTGATTTCTCCGGCATCAGTTATTGAGAGGGTGATAAGGTAGCCGTACCCTCCTTTCCCTGTATAGGCGATGCCGTAGATTGTTCCTGAATTATGGACAATGGTCGGATACATATTTTCTTGTTCGTTCTGGGTAAATCGAATAGTATTTACGAATGTGTCTGAGATTGTTCCGTTATCGAATATTTTAATGGTGGTGAGGTACCCTTGTTTTAAAGGACCTAAATACGCTATGGCAAATACATTGCTTGTGCCATCAGTACGTTCTATGTCGGGTTGTCCTCCGTAGACACTAGGATCGAATTTAAGGATGCTAATCGTGTTGTTGACAATCGTCCCATTACTTTTTACGTCTATCGTCGTCACATATCCGTTATCGTTTTTCCCTCGATATGCTATAGCGTAGATGTTTGATGTAGTGGAAGGACTAGAGGCGACGTGCTGTAGGTCTGTTTCAAAACATCTGTCTGATTCGAACTCGAAGTCGTCAATCAATGTCTTATGTATGCTACCGTTATTTTCGATTTTGATTGTTTTTGCATACCCGTTATTGCTGCTGCTGTAGACGACGAGGTAATTCGTATCAGAGATTTTCGCTAGTCTTGGAAAAGAGCAATCGTCCGATTCGAATTCGAACCTGTCAATGATTGATTTACGAATGGTGCCGTTTGGTGCGATCTCAACCGTGGTCAGAAACCCTGGTTGGTCCGTAAGACCCTCTGAGGCGGCAATCGCGTATATGTTTCCAGAAACATGGAGGATGTCGCAATAATACGCGTTTGTAATCGCCTCGAATCTGTATCGATCAATAATCGTATCTGATATGGTCCCATTCTCGTAAATATGCAGAGTCGTGACAAAGCCATCGTCTTTGTCGAAACGATGTGCGACCGCATAGACTGACCCATCGATATGAATGAAATCCGGGTCAAACCCGTTCGCAGATCCGTCACTGATAAAATCAAGCGAGTCAATGGCTTGATCGCCGATTTGCCCTGATGGCGAGAAATTGACTGTTTGGACCCGACAGTTGGTGTTTACCCCGGGATGCCAGAAAGCAAATGCAAAAATATCACCTGAGATATGAATCCAGGAGATACCCTGTGATCTGATGTCAAAGGCAAAGTTATCAAGGATCCCATCCGGTAACATTATCGGTTGAATCCATGTTTCAACGGTAATTTCGTCAGTGATCTCTAACCCTGGTCCGCTTGGAATCCGTACGTAGTCGTTGGGGTTATAGTCGAACAACAAGGCAAAATTTTTCTTCCCATATATCCAATTGGAGCCATGGACTGTCCCGTGGTTGTTGTTGCCAGAGGAATCCATCGCCATGGTCCCTGATCCTTCGTCCAGATGCCAGATACCTCCTCTTCCAAAGGGAGGAACCGCATATCCTTCCTGTAATCGTCCCCAAAACACGATGGCGTTTGTTTGTCTGTCTACAATCGTTGCTTCAATTCTTCGACCTGAAAGATCGCCGAGACCATCTGAGATGTTGAAGATTTTTTCACCGATATCCCATCCGTCCTGTAACCAAAAAAATCTGGTGGATAATTCTTGGATCGATGTTCGGATGGTTCTTCCGTATTGTCCCTCTATCTGGAGGATGATTTCTGCATCTGGGGCAAGTGATTCTCCCCGTTGAAGTTCGAACGCCGGGGTCCCTTGTTCCAGTTTTCCGATGATGGTGACATTGGCAGTATCCTGTGGTCCATCGAAATTTAACACTTGTGTGCAGAGTGTTGAAATTGCGACGACCGCGATTGCCAGGAGGAGAAGTTCGCCCATGGCACTAGAAACCGCGCGTTTCTCTTGAAGGAAATTCCGTTTCATTCTCATCACACACTCACATCTAATTATTTTAGATATTTTATAAAACAAGGTGATTTTATCAGTATATTAATGTTTCTATTCGATTGTTCCTTCAGACCTCCCCCTTACAGACAGTTATTCGATCCAGCCGGGACCTATCTGGGTTTTGATATCGATGATCTTGAAAAAAAGATTAACGTCAAGGCCGGCATCAAACTCAAGCTTCAGCGTCTCTCCACTGTCGAACAGAGAGAAATCCGACCCGTACCCGTCCAGGTTCAGACCCACCTGTGTCAACGAACGATTCAGAAACATGCTCCAGGCGTTCGTATGCGATGTGGCAAGGATGATTTGACTGACATCGGTGAAGGTCCGATTTACCGATATCTCATGAAATTCGGTTTGTACCGGGTACGTCCCGTATCCTGCCGCGATAGTTTTCTGACCGACGCTTGAGATTTTCACCATGTTAAACGAGATGGTGACCGTGTTGTTTTGAACATCAAAATCAACAAAGAACGCGGGATGGATCATCATCAAATTCCCTTTGGTTTGACCGACGATCATCGCGCCAGCCTCATAGATGTAAGTCTGATCAAGGAAATACGCATTCGATGAGGAGTAACTGATGCAATTGATCTTGAACTGAGACGTCTTAATCCCGCCGCTTGCGGTTCTGTTGTTCACCATTATGGCGGTTGCGTTCTGGAGGATTTCCAATGCACCATAGGACCGGACCGACAACAAATAGGGTAATTCTTTACTGCCAAGGGTAATGGACGTTGCGATGGGGATCCCCGGTGTCTTATCCGCTGCCTGGCCATGGATCACCGAGGTAAGATGCGCGAACTGTTCTGCCACCTTGTCCATATGATCTGCTTCACGCTGCTCCATGATTTTTGGAACATACACGGTTTGAACAAGGGAGATGACCGCAACGATGACACCAATGAGTAATATGGCGGTGACAACACCAACGATTGCATGGTCTGTTGTTTTCTTTATTGCCATTTTCAATTCCTGTCCGTCATTCTTTCAAACGAATTTTCAATTCTAAGATATCAAACCTTGTTGAAGCACTACGGATAATATCAGCGTGTTTGTTGCTGGGTCCCGTACCATGGCTTGGACGTATTTCCCGGTTATATCATCGTAGGGGAAGCGGACGATATCCCCGAAATCCCATGTCTGCTTCTGTAGCAACTCACTTGCGCTTTTTTGAGACGTGGTTTCCCCTATGGTCACCAGTATTTGTACTTCCCCGTCAAGAGATGTCCCACCAGAGTGCTCGATTGTTATGGCATTCTGGGCTTTGTCGATGGACCCGATGAGATTAACGGAGGGGGCTGCTTGCTCAAAGGAATACGAAAACACAATATAGTTCAGGAACACAAATAATGCGATGGTCATGCCTAACAGTAACACGACACCAAGGACTTCAGATACTGCGTGTGTTCCCCGTGTTTTCTTTGTCATAGCTTCTCCTTAGTTTGTTAGAACGTCAATTTGAAAATGATGAAGGATATGATCCCAAGGATGCAACTATATCGAATGCCAGATGATACTTTTCCATCCATCATAAAGCCGCTTAGTATCCCCGCACCGATGCTTTGAACATACACAAACGAATACAATGAATATTTTAACTCCATGGGGTCAATCGAATTAAACATGACTCCTGCCATCCGGCCGACCTGTCTTCCTTGTAATTCGAAGAAGGATTTGAAAATAGTCAGGTTCATGATGATGATGATCGCGAGAAAGACAAAAAAACACACCAGGATCACAACCGTGTAAATTGACATCGTCGCCTTCCGTTGGTTCTCCAATCGGTTCACCTGACCGACCTCAATGGCTGCTGCTCTGAATATCTTTGAGGTGTTCCCCCCCATCACCAGTCCTTTGTTCAGGCTGATGACGATCCGATGAATAATCGCTGATTTCATCCGCTCGGCGAAGTCTACGAGGATTTCTTTTACAGAGATGTTCCATGATAACTGGGATTTCATTTTTTTGATTTCAGTGGATAACTGTCCATAGTGCGATTTTGAGGCGACCTTTATCGAATCAAAAATAGTCGCCCCTGTAGAGAGCCCATCGCTGACTTCGATGAGAAAATTAGGTAACCGATATTGAATTTGCTTCTTTTTGTTCCCCTGGAAATAATTATAGATACCGATGGGGCCTATGATGATCAAGATGGCAATGAAAACGAAGTCGAGCTGTGGGTAAAAACCGAACTGGATATATCCAAGATAATCCAGTACTCGAAGACCGGCATAGGAGAGTATGACTATCAGAAAAGAGAGAGTCACGATCATCAAGGGTGTTTCGTTTTCCTTGATATATTGCCTGAGCGTGAGATTTTTTTTGGAATAGATCCTATTGAGGTCCTCTAGGCTGGTTGACCGGATCAAAAAATAAAAACCAGCGTAGATAAGCGGCATCATCAACAGTGAAAAAAGATTTAAGATTAAAATCGAACTTACCGATGAACTGCCGAAAAAACCAAAGACCGTAAGGATAATGACAAGAAAGATAGGGAATGCTATCGCGCAGGTCACGAAGATCTCTGCGATGACCCCAAGCATATCAAGGTCCTTGTTTCTCTGGACATAGTCCTCCTCCATGAGTTTGTCGACAGAGTTCTGCAGATAGATATGCAGCTCGCTGCCTGATTGGATCGTACCAATGATCCCTTGGAGGAATTCCTGGAATTTTATTGAAGGGGAAATCTCGATAGCATGTTTTAATGCCGTGATGCTATCGACATTCATGATGCTGATCTCTTTTGCGATCTTCTTTGCTTCCTTTTGCAGATCACCATACAAGTCTATGGTGGCTAATGTCGTGAATATCTCCGATGGGGAGATACCTGCGACCGCCATGGAATTAATGAAGTTGATGGCGTATGGTAAAAAAAGGTCAATATTGTACGCCCTTCTTTTGATTCGGTATCCTGGGAAATATAAAAAGAACAGACCAAGGCAGGTTTCGACAAGCCCAGGGAGGATAAGGATGAGCAGCAGCGAATACGTCGATGGAAACAGATAATAGAATACCACCGTGAGCAGTAATGTGAAGATACCACCAAGGATAAGCGTAAAGAGCGTTACCGCGAAATATTGTGTGTAGTCGAGTAAAATCCCTGCTTTCTCCAATTCAAGATTTCGTTCTATTTGGATCTCATCAGGGATGTTTGACACTGTTTTTTTGAATATTCGTTGTGAGATCCCTGAATAGGACGCGGATTTCATTCTATGACCTTTTGTATTTTTTCCATTATTAACGATGGGTCTTTCATGTAGGTTGCAACGACCCTTCCAACATCAGTGTATGACCGCAGGTTTTTCTTTCTCATCCAGTCCAGGACTTGCATGCGATTCTGAAGTTCCTGCTGCAGTTCTCTTTCGCTCCATCCGTTCTCAAGCCTGACCTTGTAGAGAAGCCGGCTTGCGCCGTTATTCTGGAACCGATCATCATTCCCCCCCATCCATTCGAAGGGAGACATCGTAACAAGACGGTTTGTCCCGGCATCCAGTTCAATGATCTCTGTGACATTTGTGATCCGTCGTACTGGATTTCCTTTCACGATGACGGAATTTAAAAATACGATCATGTCAAGGGAGGTGAGTAAGGCACGGGGCAACGAGATTGGCGGGTTCTCCAGACGTTGAATCAGCGTGTGCATATCACTTGCATGGACCGTGGAATAGGAGAGATGCCCTGTCGTCATGGCTTGGAAGAGCGTGTAGGCTTCTTTCCCTCGGACCTCTCCGACGATGATGACGCGTGGTCGTTGCCGCAAGGCGACCCTGATAAGGTCGAACATGTCGATGTCTCGACTTGTTTTCAGCGCTTCTGTTGAGGTAAATCCTGACCGTGTCGTCCCCGCTATCCAATTCTCGTGGGGTAAGTTGATCTCTCGTGTATCCTCGATGGAGACGATTTTGTAGGACGCTGGCACGAACAGTGAAAGAGCGTTCAGCATGGTCGTCTTTCCTGAGGCGGTCCCCCCACAGAATAAAATATTACAGCCTTTCTCTATGGCGAGCCAGAAATAGGCGGCAAGGTCTATGGACATGGTGTTATTGTTGAGAAGGTCGATTGGGGTGAGAGGGTCTTCGCGGAATCTCCTGATGGTGAAGGTTGACCGCATCGTGATCGTCCGGCCAAGCGTCGTCTGCAGACGCGATCCATCTGCGAGCTTTCCATCGACGATTGGTTCGAACACGGAGATCTGCTTTCCGCACATCTGTGATAACTTTATGACAAACGAATCCAGTTCGTCTGCATCTTGGTAGATGATGTTGGTTTTGATGGATTCATACTTTTTATGAACAACAAAAATTGGGATTGCATGTCCATCACAGGAGATGTCTTCGATGTCTGAGTCGTTCATTAAGATATCAATTCGTCCGTATCCAACGAATTCACGGAAGATATAGTAAAAAATAATGTCTTTCTCTCCATCTTCTATTTTGAATTGTTTATCATGGATAAGTTTTTCTAATGCTTGTTCTAAAATCTTCCGTTTTTCATCAAGCCCGCCCTCGTACACATCGATATCTGCATATTTTTTGAATAAGAAGATTAATTTGTTTTTCCGCTGTTCTTGTTTTTCGTTCAATTGCGGTTCAATCGCCTGATAGACGTATTCTTTGCGCTCATTGTCTACCATGATCAGTCGTGAGCCAAGTCCTTTCCATCCGAATCCTGTTTTTTCATCGATGAGCGTTAGATTGGACGAAAAAGGTTTCTTAAACTTGTGTTGATTGTTGTCAATCTCTTTGACTATTTCATGGTACTGTTCGTCTCGCTCTTCGTGAAATTTTTTTCTTTGTTTTTTGTTTTTATCCGGATGTTTTTTTATTTTTAGATTGGGAAAGAGGGCGCAGAAGGCTGTGATTCCTAGGGGAAAGAAAACAGTAGGGGCCATCAATGTGCGTGTTATAGTCTTGTTCTGGGTATGTTTCCTTCTCATTTTGAATTCTCTCCTTACCACCACTCCTTATTTTCGTGTTAGAGTACACTATAGTGCTAAATAGGCTAACGAGAATGTATCATAAAACTCTTTCGCTTGAGAGCGTTTTATCTTATTTGAAAAAAAAGAGTGATGGGACAGCCACCTGGTTCTTGCTTATTCGTCCGAACGGGCCATCGTGGTGTGTGTTATTTTTTTCTGTGTTTGATTTTCTTTCCAATAGTCTTTGAGTGCTTTTTGTACGACACTGGAGATGCTGTCCCCCGAACCAAGTAATTTCCAATAGGTGTAATCCGAGACTCTGATTGATATCTTTGGCATATTTTTTCACCTCATATATCCAAACAAGGTTTGTTTTTATATGGTTGATTTGTGTATATTTAAGGTTTATTCTACATACATATACCATTTCGTGAAGAATGGAAGGTGATGGTAGTTCTCAAAAAACTGGATGAAAAACGGGTTCAGCGTATAGATGTTCAGAGGTACGATGACCGGCCATGATGTCTCGTCACTCAGAGCGTTAAGCTCGTCCTGTGTCCGTACCGTGATGACGTATCTTCCCGTGGTCAGCCATCTGTGCGGTGCGGCTGCTTCAGAGCCAGAATCGTACGGTCCAAGCAGTGTTACGCCGGTGTCGTCCCCCCAGTCTATCGAATAATAGATCTGGTTTTCGTCAGGGTCAGTTGCCTTGAATGTGTATAGGTAGTCAACGTTTGTTTTTCCGATGCGTGGGCCTGCGATCGTCGGTTCTTCTGGAGGGTCGTTGTCAACAACCGCGACTTGTTTTGTTGCCGTGCTTGTCTTTCCATTCTGGTCCGTCACCTCTACCTGTACCGTGTACACCCCCATGTGTAGGTATTGATGGGACGGCTGTCGTTCATCTGATGAGGTGTCATCACCAAACGTCCAATGCCACTGTAAAAGGAGTCCTCCTCCCTCTGTCGTGGTATCATGGAACTGTATCACCTCGCCGTGCAGGGGGTAGAGGGGGGTGTATGTGAAATTGGCCTGGGGTGGCTCCTCACATGCATCACCGATGCCGTCGCCGTCAGAGTCTGTTTGATCAGGGTTGTAGACATCTGGGCAGTTGTCTGAGGCACCACAGATGCCGTCATTGTCAAAATCCTCGTTGTTCGGGTCGTCTGGGCATTTATCGCAGGCGTCACCGATGCCGTCCTGGTCTTTGTCGCTTTGGTTTGCATTGGGGATGTGTGGGCAGTTGTCGTCAGGGCAGGTATTGGCCGGATACCCGGGGTTGCCGTATCCATCCCCGTCGGTATCAGTGCAGGTGTCGCACGCGTCACCGATGCCATCCTTGTCTTCGTCTATCTGATCCGGGTTGTAGACCGCTGGGCAGTTGTCCTCCTCGTCAGGGACGCCATCCTTGTCAGCATCTTCAATAGGGGATCCCTGGAGGTAGGGGTTGAGCATGATCATCACAGACATCGCAGACATCAGAGCGATGACACTGACGGTAAGAATGATAAAAATATGGACCTTGTTTTTGAGATCTATCCTCATACGCATACGTCACATGATTATTTGTTGTATTTGTTAAATTCTTTTAAGGTTTGCTACGCATGGTTGCCTTGATTTTCCATGCATATAGAAAATACGATTGATGCATACACTTTGATACCGGCGATCGGTTAGAAGAGTCGGTAGCGGTGATTTTCGTTTGGTAGTGTTCCTCCAACATTCGTTTTGGGCACTTACAGATATATCGTCTCAATCGATGTGATGGTCACATGGAGGAATTAAAAAAAAATAAAGAAAATTTTTTTTTGGTTATGCGAGAGCTTCGATTGCGGTGCAATCCCGGTACTCGATTCCGTTGATGTAGAACACGATGAAGCGGTTTTGGCATCGGGTGTATCCTTCCACGGTGATTGTGGTCCCGACCATGCCAAGAAGCTCGTTTAAGATCGTTTCGATCTCGCCATCGCCATCGAAATCATAGGGCGATGTTGTGCTGTTTAGGAAGTCGTAGCATCCGAAATTCAAGGTTGTTGTACCGATTTTAAAGACGGTGCCATTGTACTGGAGGACCCCAGTTATTTCTGTCATGTTCGTGTTGTTATGGCACCCGCCGCCACCGCAGCCGCCACCATAATCAAGGGTCCCTGTTGTTAATGGACTGGTCTTTATCTCGCTTATCTGGAGCAGCACTGCAGAGGCGCTTCCCATTGATATCAACGCTATGGTCGCTATTGCGACACCGATGTATTTTTTCATGTTTTTACCCCTTATTTTGTTTTTTGTCAGATTTCCCTTGACTATATATAGTTTTCTTGGAGGAGGTCACCAGATGGGGCTCATAGTAAAATTGGTTTTTTTGTTTCATTTATCGCGAGGTACTGCAGCTTTTTCATAACAGTAGTTCAGTAACAATCGTTAATGATGACGGTTCGTAGTTGTACCCCGTCTTCGCCGCTTTCTTTCCTCTGTTCTTCCCAATGTTTGATCCACTGTGCCCCCCGAACTGGTCAGCTGACAAAATTCTTAAAAACTGACATGCCATCATTTCACTATCGCGGAGGTGATCATATTTCTGAAACCAATGTAGGGGATAGCTTCCATCAACAGACAAAATACTCTCGCAGACGCCTTGGCGAGGCGCCAGACTGGTCGATACAACCCGACCTGTATAAGACGTATCCTGATGCCGTCGATGTTGCATTGCGTAGGCCAACGTCGCTTGCGAACACCACCTTTGATGAGACGTTAAAGATGCGAAAAAGCATCAGGCGTTTTTCCGCCACACCGCTATCTCTAGAACAGCTGTCCTACCTGCTGTGGGCGTCGACGGGAATCCAGAGGAACGAGCAGGGATTTTCCTTTCGCACCGCGCCGTCCGCAGGGGCGTTGTACCCCATTGAAACGTATCTTGTGGTCCATCGTGTCCAAGGTCTGCACAGCGGGGTGTACCATTACGATATAAAGCACCATCGCCTCGAGCAGCTTAACATAGGGGACCATCGGGACGCGATCGCGCAGGCTGCGTTGGACCAAGGGATGTGTGCCTCCGCTGCGGTCGTGTTCGTCTGGTCTGCAGTGTTTAACCGCTCGAAATGCAAATACGGGCAGCGTGCCTATCGGTACATCTACCTTGATGCAGGGCATATCGCACAGAACCTCGCCCTTGCAGCGGTCAGCCTGGGTCTTGGGTCCTGCCAGGTCGCAGCACTGTACGATGACGAGGTCAACAGCATCATCGGTGTCGACGGAAAAGACGAAAGCGTCCTGTACTTAAGCGTGGTAGGCGTCCCAGAATAATCAGACCATATGATAGAAGGAATCAAATTTTTTTTCTTACCCGTCTAGGGCTTGTGGCATCAGCAGGGGATCCGGAAAGAAAAAGTCAGATAGGCCTGTGAACTGTGGCTGCATCGTTGCTTTGATGCTGCCTTGTTTTGTGAACAAGCTATACAGGATATACCGCCAGATGAGCGATCCGCGAAGCAGGAGAAGGCTGTATGAGGGATTTCCATTGGCAAGATAAATGACCCCAAGACCGTTTTCGGGCTCATAGAGCATCCATGTATCCGCGCCGTACAAATCCCCGGCATGGCCTGATGCGGTCAGACGCGGGCTGATTCTGGTATGCATCCATGCAAGCCCATACCCAAGGCTGTTGCCTGGTTGGATCTCATGCATCAGCTCCACGGTCTCTTCCTGGAGGATCCTGGTGTCCTGATACACCCCCTGGTTCATATGCATGATGAGGAAATGGGACAGATCAGAGACCGTCGAATACAACCCTCCAGCGGGGTAGAACCTGCCTCTCCAGTATTTCTCTGGCGGCGTGTTGTTCCCAAAAAGGAAGTCGAGTTCGTTGATCATAAAGTATCTCCCCGCGAACCGCTGATACGGGATTGCCACCTGTTCGTTGGCAAGTCTGGATAGGTTGAAACTCGTGTTATGCATCTCTAAAGGAGTGAAGATCTGCTCGTCACAATACGTAAGAAACGGCTCACCGGAGAGGATCTCCACGAGATAGGAGATGAGGTCAAAGCCGACGTTCGCATACATCGCCCGCTCCCCCGGTCGATACTGGGTGCTCCAGACGCTTTGGTCATAGTACCGACCTCCTGGCAGGAGGAACTCCCTGAGGTACGGCTCTGGGAAGAACGGAAAGGGCGGGTCGCCTGAGAAGTTGAACCAGTAGTATTGCTGTTGCGTATTTGTGTTCAGGCTGGAGGTATGCGACAGCAGCATGCGGATGGTGATAGGGTCATCAGGGAAGTTGGGGTTGCGCAGCTCAAAGGGCAAATGGTCGTTGACGTCATCATCAAGGTCAAAGAGCCCTTGCTCGTAGAGCTGCATCAGCGCGGTGCCGACAATGGTCTTGGTGATGGACGCAAGCACATAGATGGTGTCGATTGTCGTCTGTTTCTGTTCCGGCACATCATAGACACCGTATCCCTTGGACCAGATGATGGTGTCGTCTTTGATGATGCAGGTGGAAAGGGAACGGAACCCGGCAAGTCGCATAAGGATGGAGATCTTTTGATCGAAGATCACGTCAGAGGCTAGGTGACGTATCGGTTGTTCATCTGTTTGTGTTTGTTGAGGCAACGCTGCGTGCAGCGGTGCGAGGGTCGCCCCAAGGAAGCATAGTATGCTACACAGCGTCATGATTGTGATGGTGGTTTTCTTCATGAGTACGTAGTCCCCCTTTTTTTTCTCTTTTGGGAAATCTATGGTGTTTTTGTTATATAAACGTATTTCTTCTGCGTGTCTCTGCTGTTATGGGTTGTGCCCTTGGGTGTGTACTGATATGTTTTTATGCAAGAAGCTCTTTAACAGGCTGGACGGCAAGAGGAACGCATGAAGCACGAGCGGCTTGGTCTGTATCTGATTCTGTCAAGCGTGGCGTTGTTTATCCTTGGGTTTCTCGCACAGGACTTCACGCAGTATATGTACTCCTCGCAAGGCTACCTTATGGGCGTCAGCCGTCCGCTATATCCGCTCGGTGTGGCGTTGCTTTTGGTCTCAGTGGTGATGTTTACCCTTGGTTTTTACCTGGTTGTAAAAGAGAAGGTACACCGGTAACTACAGGATTTTTTCCGTGTTGTTGTTTCATTGTCAGGTACCGCTTTTTTCTCATCGGGGTACTTTGCAGGGTGGGCGGTGATGGTGTTCTTCTGTGTTGCTTCCCCACTTATAAAGATGGGATCGAGTGTCGGGGGATAGAAGTAGTTCTTCTATGTCGCGTCATCCTCTGATGTGAGTGGTGATACTTCATCCATGTATGGATTCTTCTTGGTCTGCCGTGGGTCATACAGAGAGACAGACATCCCCTCTTTAAATGCATACTAAAAGGGTATTGGACGTGTTATCCATGAAAAAAAAGGAATGAGGGGTCTTGGATGAGAAAAGAAACACACGTCTGCTGGTATTTTTTCATGAACCGAAAAGTGCATGCATTGGTATGTTTTCTTTCACTAGTCCGTACCGGTCTTTCTCGTAGAGACGGTCCCCTGCTATTTTGAAGGAATTGCACAAGCGTCGAAGTGTTTATTTCGTGGGTTTATTTGCGTTTGTGGTGCTGTTCGTATGAGGGTTTGACAGCGTGCTTTGCCATTTTTTCTTCTTCATTGATTTCTTCTAGGGAGTCCATAACCGACTGCACTCCCATATAGACGCCGATGGCAAACATCTCTTCTGCGAGTTCTTTTTTCGAGAAGGTCTTGAGGTTCCCTTTTTCTTCCGACCAGATCGTGGGGAACGCTTCTTTGGTGATGGTCTCTGCTAAGCTATCGGCAACGGTGTCTGCGAGATCCTCCATGGGGATGTCGACATGAACATATTTTCGTTCCTCTTCTGTGAATTTTTCAAGGTTCCTTGGGTCTTTAAAACAGGAGGAACAGAGGTGTTTCTTTGATGTCTTCATCATTTCCTGGGGGCATTCTATCTCTGCTCCGCAGCAGTCACAGGTGACCATGACGACCTTTTCATCTTTCATATCCTTCCTAGGATCACCTCCCTTTAGTACAAGAATAGAAACGCTCATCATCTTAAATAAATACTGATGAGAATGCATAACCCAGGAGATGTGAAATGGGGGGTTCTAGTGGTATGATATGATTTATCAAAAAGTGCACAAATTGGTTCATTGTATTTAACCAGTTATCCCATCATCTTAGGTCTGAGAGAGTGTCTTTCCGAATCCTTTATTTTCTCGGTTCAAGTCTGAATCTTTTCTGAGACGCTAGTATCGTTACGGTATAGTCTTCAAAGACAGGGGTAATTCCTACAAGGGTATAGGGACAGTGTTCCATCGTATAGACCTCAAGATCCTGATATTTCACTTCCCGGCCCCCTTGGCCAAGAATGAACTCTGGGGCCTTTCCTAGAAACGCATTGGTTGTTTTTGCTGCTGTCATAGCTGTTGTCTTTATCGGTTCTAATTTCAATTGAAGCCATTGGGGCAAGCTCTTTTGGGATCGTGATGGCATCTGCTCCTGAATCAAGAACAGCATGGATAATCTGAGTTGAAACAGTATCAAATCGAACAAAACGTACGGGTACGATGGGTATTCAGCAATGAAATCTCTTATAATCGAATACGAATATAATCGAATACGAATTTGAGAAGAGGGGTTATTCGTGGCATTTTTTTTAGAAGAAACAGGTCCCTGGAGTGAGTTTCTTTTCTATTCAGACTTCATACAGTTTGTATTTTCGCCCTTCTTCAATAACATCAGCGATGTTTTCACTTGCAAAGATTACTTTCCGCTGTTTGTTGACCAGTAACCATTTCTCAGTACTATTCCCAGACGCTTTTTTCTTTTTCATGACTTCTTCTCCTTAAATCCTATAGTGGTTTAACTTTATAATTCTTTTCAAAAGCAAGATGGGCATTATTATTTATATCAAATCCTTAGGGGGTCGTTGAAACTATTATCTATCTGTTATTATAGATGTACTAGAGAATTGGATCTTTTCTTCATTTTCTCTCTGAAAAAAATCAAAAAATAAAAGAAGGAAACTAGGTATGAAAGAAACAATGAAAAAGAACAAGAATCTTGAACCAGAGCTTCGACCAGACTATATCAAGAAAATCAAAAAGATCCAGCGATCTGGGAATTTCACAGAGTTCTCCTCAATTGAACAGTTGCGGGGGGACATAGAAAAGAAGAAGAAAAAGGGATAATCTTAGTAAAAACAGCTTCAAAGGAGGAGTATTGTACATTTTTTTCATTATTCGTTTAAAGAGGAAATTATAAGTATAAGATATTCTCATAATAGTGGATGATATACAATGGAAAAAAAACGGTTAACAAAAAAGGAAAAACAAGACATTGCGGCCTTAGTGCGAAGTAGAAAGAAATCTATTAAATACTGCTCAAAGACCCACTAATTCAATGTAATTTAAAATTTTCATAAAACCATTTTTCGATTGTTTTACCATATTCTGATTGCATTACGATTTTTAGTTCCTTTATCCGTTCTTTTTCATCTTCTAGATTCGTTATTCTGAAGAACTCTCGTTCTAAATCGTGATCTTGTTCATAGATGATTCTCCATTTTTGTAACTCTAAATCTTTTTGATCAGTTGTCATGGATTGAAAATTGTTCTACCTGAGGAATTCCTCTGCAGAGAGTAAAGAGGTTCGATGATTCCCGTTTTTAAAGGGATGTACGGTGATGATTGCGATACAGTACGCGAGTGCTTTTCTTATGATATTTGCCCCAAAGTTCTTTTCCGTGAAACGCATGATGAACCGTAAATCATCTGGTTGAATGAGATGGAATTGGTTCTTTTCTCCTGTGATTCCAAGGCTGGCTCTGTTCAGTTCAATGATTTGTTTATCCGATAGATACCTTATCATAGCCATCAGAGTGAGATACGATTCATGATTTATTAAAAAAAACAAAGGGTCGTTGAAACTATTATCCTCCGTATTTTATAGATATAGAAAAACCGTGGATTCCTTCTCAGGATTTCCTCTTAAAAATAACAAAATATAAGAAGCAATAAATAATTCGTTTTCCTAGGTCTGATACTTTATGAAAGTCTGGGGGATGTCATGATGAGAGATATCCATCATTCGATACTGATTAATACGATTTTCATGAGGGGTGAAGAAAAGTATAAATATTAATTCCATATTAATATGATATTAAGGTGAAATGAATGGTCCAGGCGATCATCGATATCAATGAACGAACCAACCGGATCTTAAACATCCTCAAAGCAAAGTATGGGCTGAAGGACAAAAGCCAGGCAATCGAACGTATGGCAGAAGAATACGAGGAGAACCTGTTGGAACCAGAGTTAAAACCAACGTATGTCGAAAAGATACGAAACATAGAATCCAAAGGGAAATTCACGAAATATGCCACGTTGAAACAGTTGAGAGATGAAATCGAACATGCGTAACTACTCCGTTGAGGAGCAGCTCAAAAAGAAGATGCATATCCTCTTAAAGAGAGATAGAAAACGGTATACGATCCTTCTGAAGAAAATGGAGGAGATCCTCACCTGTGACGAGGTGACGCATTACAAGAATCTACGGACACCGCTTTCCCATCTAAAAAGAGTCCATATCGACAAATCTTTCGTCCTTGTCTTCCGGTACGATGAATCGACGGATTGCGTTCTCTTCTATGATATCGACCATCATGACAACATCTACAAATGACCTCTGGTCAAATACGGAATAACCATGGATGATTCTTTTAAAAAAATCGTAAAATATATGAATGGATAGATAATTCTTTGTCTTAGGTCTATTAGTAAAGTCTGGGAGAAAGAACATTATGAATATTCGTGAGATGCCATGGTTTGAGAGGCCGGGGGCTCGGTTAAAACGTGGTAGCCCTGAGGTGCTCTCTGA
>Ga0209164_1002617_pt1 | contig 18684 bp, 16 predicted proteins | sample MTBNYHSulfiMetaG_FD_187458 | JGI IMG/M metagenome (GOLD analysis project Ga0209164, IMG submission 187458) | Enrichment culture microbial communities from rom New York Harbor, USA that are MTBE-degrading - MTBE-NYH (New York Harbor Sulfidogenic)... | ecosystem: Environmental > Aquatic > Marine >...
TGTCATGAAAACCCTTCCTATCCGGTATGCAAGTTGCAAAAGGATGCACGCAGAAGCGGGAGGAACAAAACCGGATCATGGGAAGCGAGAGAACCATCCACACTCTGCTGTCTGTTTTTGACCTCAAAATCATTGACGGCTCGAACCTTGAAGAGCTTGCCTCAGCAAGGATCGTGTTCATTTTTGACCAAAACAAAAGTTTGAGGGAGTTCAGCATCGTGGACAGCAAGATGCCTCATGAATTCCAGAATAAGCTGAGAACATGGTTGGAAAAGAATGTGGACCCCGCTCAAATTGCCGGCGCCATAAATTCCAACACCCTCACGGTCAAGGCCGACCGGGAAACCTTCGGGGATGTTCTATTGCACTAGCAGGCTGCTGCAAAACGCCCATCTGCGGCGTTACCCTCGTTCCTCGTCACTGCGGCGTACTTCCATGTACGCCTCATTCCTCGGAGTTTCGGGTGCCTTGCATCTGGACGTTTTTCAACAGCCTGCTCATCAGGTGTTTTTCAGCAACCTGCGAGTCCAACCCTTGCGAAATCTTTCGAAAAAAATCCTGTAAGGCCTCATCTCCGCCGGAGATAGCCAGAAACCATCCAATGCCCCGCTGATTTCTCTTAGAGCTTGACTCAAAGTGTTTGAGAGCGATATTCTACTTCGCACATTTCGTTTTGAACAGGGAGAGGCGAACATGGACACGAAAAAAATCCTTCAAGGGAAAAAAGTCCTTGTGGTCGATGACGAGGAAGACATCCTGCAGCTTGTCTCGGAACTTCTTGAGATGTGTAAGATTGATACGGCCTCGAGTTTCGAACAGGCGAAGGAACTTCTGGAAAACAACTTCTACCATATTGCCGTCCTTGATATCATGGGAGTGCGAGGCTATGACCTCCTGGAGATTGCCAAGAGCAGGAATATCCCCGCCCTCATGCTCACCGCCCATGCGCTGACCAAGGAGGATCTTAAGAAGTCGGCGGAAAAAGGGGCTTCTTTCTATGCGCCCAAGGATGAGATCAACAAGATCGACGTTTTTGTGGCCGATGTCCTGGAAGCCTTGGACCAGAACAAAAACGTGTGGTCAAAGTGGTATGATCGGCTGGCCGGCTTTTGCGACAAGAGATTCGGCAAGAACTGGCGGGAACAGGATCGTGAATTCTGGGATAACCTGATCAAGTATTGACAGCTTCGCAAAAAGTCTCAAAAGTCGTCACCCCCGCCCTCCTAGGGCGGATAAACTCCGGCGGAAGTCTAGAAGCCCTTGAAAAGACTGGATTCCCGTCTACACGGGAATGACTAAAAATGGCGCGTTTTGACTTTTTGCGAGATCATCAAACTGAGCTCAATGATTACGTTTTTTAACCCGGAACGCTGAACCACGCCTGAGGCTGCTAAACCCTGAACCGCTCAACCTCAGTCCAAATCTATTGGGCGTTCCTCGCCCAGATGAAACTCCCTGTAATCCTCGTAGCCCTGCTCCAGTGCCACGCAGATGGGGAGCTGTTTGCTGGTAGGCCCCCAGTGCTGGATGGGGCCCGGGCTGCTGAAAAAATCCTCTCGAGCCCATCTTTCACGGTTTTTCGCAAACACCGTGAAGGCAGGTGAACTTGTTTGAACCAGGGATTTTTCAATGACGAATTCCTCTTTGCCTTTTCGCAGTTCGGTGGTGACCAGCGCCACCAGGGGTAAGGCGAGAACCCTTCCACCCTTGTCGAAATCCGTCACCGCCGCCATGTAGCCGGTTTTTTCCGCAAGGGCGAGGGACCCTGCAGTAAGGCCGAGGAGAAAGGTGTACGCGGCATCAAATCGAGTCGGTTTGGCGCATCGTCCCTCATAGCCGAGAAAGTGGGACTGCGTAGAAAAGGACATGCTCTTGATCTTTTCGATCTGTTCAGGGGCGGCATCGATTTTTCCGCCTGTTTTCCCGAAAAACCTGTCCGGATGACGCTTGAGTTCAGAAACCCTGTACCGGATTTTTTCAATGAGCAGTTTCTCCGTTTCGATCTGGGACACTTTCACGTTGCCGTGTTCATCGCGCCCCAGGATAAGCATCTCCTCGATCTCTTCGGGCAGGGATGCCATCAACTGAGCGGACTGAGCCGAAAGAAGAGGATAGATGAACTCTTGTTTGTTCTTGAGGGTGGGGAGGTCTCTGATATCGTGCTCGTACTCGGCCAGCACTTTGTTCAGCTCATAGATCAGGGTGCGCATCTCCGGAATGAACTCCACCAGGCCCTCGGGAATCAAGACGACCCCATGGTTGATGCCTTTGAGCCTGCGCTCCGTGATCACGCCTACGACAGCGTCCACGATATTGTCCAGGGACATGTTCTTTTCAGCGATTTCCTCGGAGATCAGAGTAACAGCAGGCTTGGTCTGCAGGGCAACTTCAAGGGTGATCTTGCTTGCGGTGCGGCCCATCAGTTTCACGAAGTGCCAGTACTTGACCGCCGATGCCGCATCCTGGGAAAGGTTCCCGGCCAACTCGGAATAAATCTTCGTGGCCGTGTCAAAGCCAAAAGAGATGGGAAGGAGCTTGCCGAGGGCCAGGTCCCCGTCTATGGTTTTGGGGATTCCGATGACGCTACACCGGACGCCTTCCCTTTCGAAGAACTCGGCGATGAACGCCGCATTGGTGTTGGAGTCGTCCCCGCCCACGATGACCAGCCCGTGGAGCTTGTTCTTGAGCACCGTCTCTTTGACCTTTTCAAACTGCTCCGGCGTCTGGATTTTCGTCCTGTCGGTGCCCAGAAAATCAAAACCTCCGGTATTCAGGAGGGCCTGCACGTCTTTCCCCGAGATCTCAAAGACATCTCCGCGGATCAGGCCTCTAGGCCCCTTTCGGACCCCCACCAGAGCGTTGTCCTTCCCAAGAGCGGCTTTCAAACCTGCCAGCACATTATGCCCCCCCGCCGCAGGACCGCCTGAGAAAAGCACTCCCACTCTCCTTCCCTTGACACGCTGAGAGGGCTCACCCGCAAAAGCCTCCAGGACAACGTTCCTGTTCTGCCTCAGGGTGTGCGGAAAGGCTTTTTCGATCCGCTCAGGGTTCTTTAAAGGCAGGATGATATCCGTCTCTTTGAAAAGAGCCGGCCCGACTTCACCACTCTTTTGAATAAAAACGGAACAAACCGGAATCGGCATTTTCCTCACTTCATCTTCAAAGATCGAATGCTTTGCTTCGGTTCTTGCGATTTGCTCCTCGATTTTTTCACTGTGGATCTCCCGTGGCCCCATGCCAATGCTCCTCCCTCCGAAATGCTTCTTGCAGTTATATCAAATTTGAGTGCTTCAAGGAAAGTCCGATTTCTTCATCTTCAGCATTTCCACGAAGCTCTCCAGCCTGATCTCCGTGCGACCGTCCAGTTTTCCCGGCCGGTCTCCCTCGATGGTGAGCAGGGGCACGTCAAGGCTTTCCCTCAAAATGATGTCATAGATCTGGCGGTAGCAAAAAGTCTGGGTGTAGTGGATCAGGCCGTCCAGCGCTCGTTGTTGCAGAGCGCGTCGAATATCCTCCAACCGACCCTCCATGCTGTACGGGTAGGTGTATTTCAGGTAGCGATCAAGCAGGTCGGGGTCTTCAAAAGGGATGCTGAATTGTCTTTGCACTTCATTGAAAACCACTCTGGCGCCCACGGACTCCAGAAAATCGTAGATACCGTCGAGGATGGGTGGAACACCCAGAAGGCCGAGCCGGACGCTTTCTACCATGGGCGTCCGCCCTCCGGCCTCCTCAAGGAATCGGTCGAGACGATCTTCGTAAGCATCCGCGTCCGATCCGAAATCAGAACTGGTGACCAGAAAGAGGTGGTTCTCTAAACCACTCACCACCTTCTCCCGGTAGGTAAGCTGATCCAGGCGCCGCAGTTTTTTTCTGATGCGGTCAAGCCGAGCCTGGGCTTTGTGAACCTCCGACCACGCGGTGCCCAGGGATTCCATCAGCTTTCTGATTTGCCCTGCCAGAGATTCCCTGTTCCGGTCCAGAGGATAATCAAAAGGGATGATTCGGACGCCCCGTCGCTCCAAGACCTCGGCTAGAGCCAGGGTGTTGCTGCAATCCCCTCCTGTCACGGCAATCACCGTATGAATGCCATGGTTCAGCACGGTGGAATAAATGCCCTTGATCCATGAACAGGTGTTGTGGCTGAATCCGGCCTGCTCCGCCTGGCTCACGAGTCGATCCGGAGCCCGGGAGGTGATAAAATAGTTGTTCAAATCCATAGGCTTGAGGCCTGCGGCAAAAACGACCTCCACCGGGATGGTGGAGGTCAAGCCTACGAGGGAAGGATCCGACAAGGTGATTTACGCCTCCACGGAATAAAATTTGAGGGAAGGCAGCTCAAGGCACGTGAGCTTGTTTCCGTAAACAGCGCCCGTGTCCAGGCCGATCTTGTTTTCCATCACCAGGGGCCGGGAAAAAGGCGTGTGGCCGAAAATAACCTTTTTTCTGAAGGGGTAAGTTGAAAAAATAAATGAATCCCGGATCCAGAGCAAATCCTCCTGGCTCTGGTTCTCCACTTCCACACCCGGCCGCAAACCCGCATGAACCACATAGTACTCCTCGAGCTCAATCCAGGGTTTGAGGGAGCGCAGAAAATCGATATGCCCGTCAGGGATTAGAGAGTTTTCGTAGCCCTGCTGGGACACCCGGTAACTCTTGAGGGTCGAGGTCCCGCCGTTCAGGAAAAATGTGGACACGTCCCTGCCCTCGATAAAATCAAGAAGGATTCTCTCATGATTTCCCATAAGACAATCCACATGCTTCCCAGTCCCGGCAATTTCCAGGACATACTCGATCACACCGCGGGAATCTTCGCCCCGATCCACATAGTCACCCAGAAAAATCAATCGGTCCGCATCCGGGCGCCAAGGTATCTTCTCCATGAGCCTTTGCAGCATGCCGAGGCACCCATGGATATCTCCCACTATGAAAATCTTCTCTTTCTTCGTCATGGCCTCAACAAGATGCGGATACGATCCCTGGGGTCCAGTCTTTTCAGACCCGCTTTTTTTGCCTTTCCAGTCGCTTCCCTGAATTCCTGCGCGTTGATACGCCGGTTGATCAACGAATCGCTGAGAGCTCCTCCGCAGGGCCGAAACTGGTCCATGATATTCACATAGGTGTTTGAAGAGATTTTTTCCGCCAAAAAATTCACGATTTCCCCGGTTCCCGCGACCTGGTTCGGCATGACAAGATGCCGGACGATCAAACCACGCACAGCCACCCCCCGGTCATCTAAAACCAGATCTCCCACCTGGCGGTGCATCTCCCGAAGGGCTTGCACCGCGACCTCCCTATAATCCGGGGCGCCGCAGTAGCGTTGCGCAAAGGTGTTATCCCAAAACTTGAAATCCGGCATATAAATGTCAAAAATTCCGTCCAGCAGCCTCAGAGTCTCCACGCTGTCATAGCCGCTGGAGTTATAAACAAGGGGGATCCTCAGTCCCTTGTCGATTGCCTTGGGCAATGCCTCGAGTACTTGGGGAACAACATGGCTGGGGGTCACGATATTGATGTTGTGGCAGCCCATTTGCGAAAGCTGAATCATCATCCCCGCCATCTGCTCCGGTTCGATCTCAATGCCTTCCCTCCCATGGCTGATTTCGAAGTTCTGACAGAAACTGCACAGCAGGTTGCAGGAACTCACAAAGATGGTGCCCGAGCCATGGGTTCCCACAAGAGGGGCCTCTTCGCCGAAGTGGGCGTTGTAGCCGGCTACGGCCGCCCTTCTTCCTGTTTCACAGAAGCCCTTTTCGTCCTGCAAACGATTGACGCCGCAGGCCCTCGGGCAAAGACGGCACTCCTCAAGGGCTGCCAAGGCTTTCTCAGTTCTTTCTTTGAGAACGCCCTTTTCAAACAATATCAGGTAAGATGCTTCCATCACCTTCCAGTCACAAACAAATAAATCCCCCTCCGGACATTCCCGGCGGGGGAAGGCAATCATGGGTAAAGGCGATCGATTCGGCGTCTTATTCCCGGCTTTGGCCGAATATCCTGAGCAGCATCAGAAACAGGTTGATGAAGTCCAAATACAAAGACAGAGCCCCCAGGATAGCGCCCTTCCTGATCACGGCGCCGTCAAGACCTGCGGGTTGGGTGAGGGCCATGTTCTTGATCTTCTGGGTATCATAGGCCGTGAGGCCCACAAACACGATAACTCCGATGTAACTGATGATCATGCTCATAGCGCTGCTGCGGATGAACAGGTTGACCACGGTGGCAATAATGATTCCGAAAAGTCCCATCAGGAGGAACCCTCCCAGGGAGGTCAGGTCTCTCTTGGTGGTCCAGCCATAGATGCTGCAAGCCACAAAAGTTCCCGCACAGATAAAAAAAGTCGAAAAAATCGATGCCCTGGCATAGACAAGAAAGATGAACGAAAGCGTCACACCGGTGAGTGCGGAATAGAGAACAAAGAGAAAAGTGGCCGTGCCGGCGCTCATTCTTTGGACCATCCCGCTGATGGCGAAGACCAGGGCCAGTTGCCCTATGAGGAGCCCGAAAAAAACCACGGTGTTTCCGAAAATAAAACGGATCATAGCCTCGTTTGTCGATACATGGTAGGCGACAAAACCGGTCAGGGCAAGACCGATGCCCATCCAGTTGTAAACGCTTCTCACATAGTCGTTGACAAGAACTTCTGCTTTAGGGGCCGGCAGCGTATCGGTCCTCATGAAAAAACCCTCCTCAAAAGATTTGTCCCATACTATAGCTTTTTACACAAAAATATCAAGGACAAACCGCTTTGCCCGAGGCGTATTGTTCAAATGTGCTTTCCCACACTTACAGGGCTGGAGGCAAAGCCTAAAGGGCGGTGCTGCCCGTATCAAGAATGGGCATAAAAGAAAATATAGAGTAAAAAAAATGAGCACAAAAAAAGCAAAGTCAAGAATCTCCAGATGCGTGCAGAGGTGTCTTGCGAAACGATCAAGCTTGCGTTATGGTTGGTCTGCCAACGCATTCGGAGTGAGCGGATGGGAGGGAGACGATGATCAGAACCTTTCGAACAGTGACAAAAATCCTGCCTTATTTGCCGGCGGCCCTTATCTGCTTTTGGCTATACGCCCCGCTTCAGGCCAAACCCAAGATCACTCCTGAAATCAGGGAAGTTGCGCGACACCGGATGCTGGTCACCTTTTCCTGGGATGTCATGATCCAGTCGGACAAAACTTGGGACGGCTGCGACCTGAAGATCGCATTTCATGACGCGAAGGGGAACGAGATTTACTCCCTCAAAGAGATCATCGCTCTCAAGGTGGGACACAATTCTTTTTCCGGGACCGAGATCTGCAGCGTCGACATATGGGATCGTCGTGCCAGGACCGTGACCACCCTGGATTGTGTCTTCTAGCCTCTTCCCAGCCTGCTGAAAAAAACTTGATGAGCAGGCTGTTAAAAAATGTCCAGATGCAAGGCACCTGAACTTCTGAGGAATGAGGCGTACATAGAAGTACGCCGCAGTGACGAGGAAGGAGGGTAACGCCGCAGATGGGCGTCTTTCAACAGCCTGCTATATTCCCACCAATCCGTACTTGGATATGAGCCGCGACAGATAGGTTCGCTGGATGCCCATGGTTTTGGCCGCTTTGCTTCGATTGCCCTGATGATGCTTCAAATTGATGGTAATGAACTCCTTCTTGAAGCGGTCTTCAGCTTCCTTGAGGGTGATCCCGGCCTCCATGGTGGGCGCCGTCGTTCTTTCGCTCGAAATCGGCAGGTCCTCAGGCAGTAGTTGTTTCCCGTTTCCCATGACCACGGCGCGCTCTATAGCGTTCCCCAATTCTCTCACATTGCCGGGCCAGCCGTATTCCATGATCCTGTCCATGGCTTCCTTGGAAAGGGACAACTCCATGAATCCTCTTTCCTGCTTGAAGATACCCAAGAAATAATCCACAAGGAGGGGGATGTCTTCCCTTCTCTCTCGAAGCGAGGGCATATGTATTTGAACCACGTTTAATCGGTAGAAGAGATCCTCGCGAAATCGGGCTTCAGCAACCTCCTTTGAAATATCCCGGTTCGTGGCGCAGATGATTCGCACGTCCACGGCAATGGCCGTATTCCCTCCCACCCGGTAAAACACCCCCTCCTGCAGTACGCCGAGGAGCTTTGCCTGCATGCCCTGGCTCATTTCGCCGATTTCATCGAGAAATAGCGTCCCTTCATCGGCCAGTTCGAATTTCCCGATTTTCCTCGCAAGAGCCCCGGTAAAGGCGCCTTTTTCATAGCCGAAGAGCTCGGCTTCGAGAAGGGTTTCGGGCAGGGCCGCACAATTCAGAATAATGAGAGGCTTGTCTTTTCTGGGTCCCACATGGTGGATCAGGCGGGCAAGAAGCTCCTTTCCGGTTCCGCTTTCGCCCAGAATCATGGTACTGGTTTTTGCGTTTGCCACCTTGAGCGCATCGGAGATCACTTTTTTAAGCGGTGCGCTTTCCCCGATGATTTGATATTTTTTTGAAAGCTCTTCCTTGAGATCCCGGTTTTCCCTCTGGACCTGATTGATCTTGCGCGCATTGCTGATGGCAAGGCTGGCGAGTTCCGCAAAAACGGTGAGCATTTTCATGTCCTCATCCTGGATTGCAGACCCATCCTGCTTATCGATGATTTCCACGACGCCGATGGTCTCATCTCCCATTTTCATGGGCACGCAAGCAATGGATCGGGTCTGGAATCCGATGGTCTCACTGATTTGTTTGTACCAGCGAGGGTCTTTGCTCACATCAGGGATGAGCAAAGGCTCTCCTTTTTCAGCGACAATCCCTGCTATTCCTTGGCCCAGATTGATCTCATATTTTCTGACTTCCTCTTTTCTCGCGCCGATAGCCACTTTAAAATAAAGCTTTCTTGCCTTTGCATCGAGCAGAAGCAGGGAGCTCGCTTTGGCCTGCATCATTTTCGTGGCCGTATCGATGATCAGTTCTAGAAGCTGATCAAGGTCCAGGACCGACGAAACCCAGTGCGAAATTTCCTTCAATCGGTCAATGGTAGAGTCTGAAAAAGCAGGTTTTGATGTCATGTTTACCCCAGGCCTTTAAAGATACACAAAGAGTGTCATTATAGCTTTTCTGAAAACAGATGTATACATTTTTGTTGTTTTAAAAAATTAAAGTATACTCATGCACACACGCAATCCGTAGAACGATCTCCCTTCCGGGAGTTGGCTTTCAGCACGAATTTTTTCGAAAAATGTATTCTATTGTTCACAGCTGTTTTGAAATTCTATTTTGCATGTTTCGGACATGGATCACTTTTTACAAATATTCCAATCAGTTGGGAATCCAATCCCGGTTATTTTGTTTTGGGCACATCCCTTGCTTGGAAGAGAACTGGGTCGGAGATTCACTGATCGATTTTTCGGGAAGGGCTTTTTTGAACGGGAGCGAATATGTCTGACCAGGAAGATCTCCTCGGCTTGGTCAGAGAGGCTGATCTGTATCGCCACCACGGTCTCTTGGCTGAGTCAAAAGAAAAATACACCCAACTCCTTGAACTGATAGAAAAACAAAGCCGGCCCGGAGAGCGCCGGAGATTTTCAAAAGCAATCAGAAAGAAAATTGAAAGCGTTGAACAAAGGCTTGCACAGACCCGGGCTGCACCGAAAACACCCGACTTATCTCCGGCACTGCAGAGCTTGATCAAAAAGAGCTTCTCTTTTTCAAGGACAAAAGAAATCGCATCCATGGAAGGTGCGCTGGCCCTGGCGAAATTCGGACAGCACGAGGAAGCTATCGCTGAATTTCAGGGGCTTCTGCGACGGGGGATCATGCCCGTCGTCACGGCGAGACACATTCTCAGGTGTTACTTCTCTCTCTGCCTCCCCTATGCGGCCGTTGCGCAATTTAAGGATTGGACCGCCTCTCAGACCCTGGCCAAGGAGGACCTCCTTTATGTGCGCCGCTTCCTAGAAGAGGCATTGCGCGAAAAGGGTTTCAAAGAGGATCTTCCGTCCCTGTTGGGCGAGGCACCGGGAAGGGCAAAGAATGATACCCGTGACGATGATCTCAAGATTTCAGCCATCCGCATCCATTTTACCGCGGGCCCCTTCCAAGGTGAATCCATTGAAAGGGATGTGATATGCCAACTGGGCAATCTGGTCAGCATCATTATACCCGAAAGAAGACGGGACCTTGCAAATGCCTTCAGGATCGGAAAGCGGCTGGATCGAGTGCAGTGCTATTCACCGATCACCGTTTTCATGGGGCAGGGGATTGTGGCCAGGAAATCGAAGGTGCAAAGAGGGCAGCAGCAGGGAGATCACATTGTCGATATTTCCATTGAGGAAGAAAAATCAGGATAAGCCGGCCTGATGCACAGGCAGAACGACCGTGAACACCGTCCCTTTGCCGGGTGTGCTTTGAACATCAATCATTCCCCCGTGATTCTCGATGATGTCGTGACTGATGGAAAGTCCCAGTCCCGTGCCCTTGCCTTCTTCCTTTGTCGTAAAAAGCGGGGTAAAGATCTTATCCCTGATCGCCGGCTCTATGCCGCATCCCGTATCGGCAATCCTGATTTTGACCGTCCGGTCGTCTCCACGGGTGCTGCTCACCGTGAGGGTTCCCTTCGCCTCCATAGCGTCCATGGCGTTGTTGATGAGATTGAGAAAAACCGTCTGGAGTTGACTCCGGTCCGCCACCACCCTGGGAAGATCCGCACCGAGTTCCCGGATAACAGCAACCTTGCCGTGGTTGCTGTATTCCGCGATCCCCAGAGCCGCTTCAATCTCGTCATTTACGTCGATGGGCGTTTTATCGCTCTTCTTGCGCCTGTAGAACTGAGAAATGCTGTTCACGATTTGTAGAACACGCTTTGCTTCATCTTCGACACTTTTTAAGCGGCGTATGCATTCGAGCACGTTTTCCGGATTCTGAATCCCTTGCTCAAGCCTCCCGCAGACCAATTCAGTGAATCCCATGATGACCGTCATGGGATTGAGCACCTCATGGGCCACGCTTCCCGCAATTTTCCCGAGGGCCGTCAGTTTTTCCGCTTCCATCAGTTGGCTCTGCCGCTCCTGGAGTTCAAGATGAGCCATCTTTGATTCTGCCAAGAGCATCGCATTTTCAATGGCAATTCCTGCCTGGCAGCCGATAGCCGTCAAAAGCTCCAGGTCATCCCGGGAAAAACGGGTGATCCTCCCCACGGAGTCCACGTGGATCACACCAAGGACTCTGTCCCTGCCTTGGATAGGGGCGGACATGGCCGAGTGAATTTTCTGAATCATCACGCTTTCCGAACCCTGGAAGCGATCATCCTCCTGGGCATCGGAGGTCAGGATGGAACGACCGGATTCAAGCACTTCGCGACACATGGCCCTGGATAGAGAGAGTTCGGCCCTATCGGCTAGGCCTTCTTTTCTAAGGGACCCGTAGGGGACAAGATCCCCGCTTTCTTGATCCACCAAGACGATGAGCCCTCTGTCTCCATTCACGATTTCCATGACCCTTTCGAGGGTCTTTCTCAACACTCCGGCAAGGTCCTCGATCGTCATAAGGTCCCGGATCAGTTTGTACAGGATGCTCAAATGCTCATAGGCCTTTTTGATACCGGATGGGTCGAAAGCTTGAGGAAGATTCCCTGGAGGAACGGGCGCCTCCGGCCTCAGCGCGATCTGAACGGTCAGAGCATTGTCCGTTTCCGAAAGAAGATCGGCAGAACCCGAAAAGCCCCGGCCCTGCGGGGCCGCGCCGTCCGGTGCGTGTACATGTAAAAAACGAATGGGCGTCTTTCCAAGAGTGATGACATCTCCGACCCGGAGGGCCTGTCGGGTTACAGGTTGATTGTTCACAAGCGTGCCGTTGACCGACCCCAGGTCTTCGATGATAAATCGTTTTCCCTCTGCGCTGATTCTCGCGTGCCTTCTTGAAACAAGGGGGTCGGAAAGCACGACGGTATTGGAAGGCGCCCGGCCGATGGTGAGCGTTTCATCCGTGACCCGATAGTGCATTCCTCTTTTTTCACCGCCTTGGATGACCAGTTTCGGCATAGCACTCCTCTTAGGACGATAAGCCTGCAATGGGGTGACGGCCTGGTTTCGCAATCATCTGATTTTTAGCGCCTCAAGTTGAAAGAAGCCTGGAGATTTTGCGAAAATGGTAGCCGTAAATTGCGAAGGTGATGGCCATGGTTAACAAACGGGGACGATGGAATAGGGTCCAGAAAAAGATTCTCCAGTACTGAAAACGCTCGATACCGAAAACACCCAGGCGAAGACCGGAGCGGAAAAATGCGAGAAATCGCTGCAGATCCATGCGGGCCTGAATCTTGGGCGGACGGTATTCCCTGAAAAAGGTTTTGATGCGCTGGTAATATTGCTTGGGGGAATAGAGGGAGCGCAAAAGCTCCTCATACCCTTCATGCAGCATGCGGAAGTCCATGCGGGTTACGATGTTGGTTGTTCCATCCGTGTTTCCCGACATCCGGCCCAACAGTCGCCCTTCCTTTTTCAACCGCTCGTAGAGCCTCGTGCCCGGCGGCGCTTGGAGGAGCCCCACCATGGCGGTCACGATTCCGCTCTTTTGGATAAACTCCATTTGCCTTTGAAAAATGGAACGGGTATCGCTGTCAAAGCCGACGATAAATCCCCCTTGCACCTGTAACCCGGCTCGCTGGATTCTCCTCACGTCTTCCACCAAATCGCGGTTCTTGTTCTGGTTTTTGTTGCACTCCGTCAACCCGCTCTCTTCCGGCGTCTCGATGCCGATAAAGACCGCATCAAAGCCCGCTTTGACCATCATCCCCATGAGAAGCGGGTCATCGGCTAAATTGATGGAGGCCTCTGTGTTGAAGGGCATGCCTTTCTTTCCCTTGCGCCACTGGACGAGGGCCGGAAGCAGGTTGGTTTTGAGATTTCTCTTGTTGCCGATAAAATTGTCGTCCACAAAGAAGACCGGCCCGCGCCATCCCAAGGCATATAGGGCGTCCAGTTCGCCGATCACCTGTTCCGCCCCCTTCATGCGCGGCCGGTGGCCGAACAGGGCCGTCACGTTACAGAACTCACAATTAAACGGACACCCACGGGAGAACTGGAGACTCATTCCTCCGTATTGTTTCAGGTCCAGTAAATCCCAGCGCGGCGGAGGCGTCTTCCGAAGGTCGCAGAACTCCGAGTCGGCGTACACCCGCCGCGCGCATCCTGCTGAAAAATCATGAAGAAAACCAGGCAGCGTCAGTTCCGCTTCATTCAGAACAAAATGGTCCACCTCGCTGAACTGCTCATGCTCGGCGGTAAAGAGAGGTCCGCCGGCAATGACGCTCAGCCCTGCCTCTTTACACCGGGCGATGGTCTGCCCAGCCGACTCCCTTTGCACCGCCATGGCGCTGATCAATGCAACGTCGGCCCACGCCAGGTCTTTTTCGGTGAGCCTTGTGACGTTCAGGTCGATAAGACGGCAAGACCATTCCTGCGGAAGCATTGCAGCTACGGTGAGCAAGCCCAGCGGGGGGTAAGCGCTTTTCCTTCGAATAAACTTCAGGGCGTGCTTGAAGCTCCAGAAGGTATCCGGAAATTCCGGGTAGATGAGAAGTACGTTACGCGGCATGGCCATGGCATGCACACCTGTTTCCCCAACGTTTGAGAATTCCTTTATACACTCTTTTCTTCACGGTGATTCCCCAACAACTGCGCTCATCTTTTGGGCTGAGAGCCCTCTTTGCCTGATACAAAAAATCTTTCTTCCCGAAATCCACAAAGTCCCGGATACCACAAAGCCTGACTCAAAGCAAGCCCCTTCCCTGCCCCCTTCAACCTTTTCCTCGAGCAGGTGATTCCAGGGAGCAATCAGACCTTCCAATCATTGGACAAAAATCCCTCAGCGGAGCCAAAGGCCGCTGAATATCCAAAGCAGGTAGCGCATGGGTTGGTAAAGAATCGCAGAGATGATACCCGTCTGGAGGAATCGGTCGGCCAAAAAGATCCCGATGAGCACCACAGGGGCATACCTTCCCACTTCGCGATATTTCTGAAGGGCCGTGTAGGGGAGAAAACTCTCAAGAATGTGGGAGCCGTCCAAAGGGGGAATCGGCAGGAGGTTGAATATTCCAAGACCGATGTTCATGAGCATGAAAGTGACCAAGAGGGTAATATAGAGTTCTGAAGGAAAAAGAAACAACCGGAAGATTATGCCTGCCACAAAGGCGGCCCCAAGATTGGCAAGGGGGCCGCTCAGGGAGACCAAAAAGCTGGCTGTTCTGGGGTTTTTGAAATATCGAAGGTCAATCGGTACCGGCTTGGCCCATCCGAAACGGAAAAGCAAAAGGCAAATCGCGCCTAAAGGATCGATGTGGCTTATAGGATTCAAGGTGAGTCTGCCCGCATTTTTGGCCGTGGGATCCCCAAGGGAAAACGCCACCCTTCCGTGGGCGTATTCGTGAACAGTGATTGCAAAGAGCAAAACCCCCAACCGGATGATCCATTCTGTGATTTCATGAGCCATGGTCTCTCCCTTCTCCCCTCGCTCATGTTAGCAGCAATGGATTTCCCGAACAAGGATTAAGAAGGCCTCGGTTTTCCTCTTTCCCATTGTCAAGCGCGTTGAAATCTGAAATAAAGGCGGTCACCGAAGCGAAAGGGATAAGCGCGCTTTATCAGCCCTTCTCGTTCATAATCACCGCCTCGGGTTTAAGGCGACTGCCTTTCCAGATTTGAGGACCTCATCATGTTCGGCCATGTGTATTACGGCTGGTGGATCGTCACCGCCTGCTTTTTTATCAACCTTTTTGTGGGGAGCATTGTCTTTTTCAGCTTCACCGCCTTTTTTGAGCCCATCCACCGGGAGTTCGGCTGGAGCTACACCCAGATTTCCCTGGCAAGCAGCCTGCGGGGCCTTGAAATGGGCATCCTGGCTCCTCTTGTGGGCGTGCTGGTTGATCGTCTCGGTTCCAGAAAGCTCATGCTCGCCGGCAGCATCATTATCGGAGTGGGCCTCCTGACGCTCAGCCTGACCCGATCTCTTGCCATGTTCTACGCCGCGTTCCTATTGATCGCCTTCGGGGCCGGCGGATGCACCAGCGTGGTAACGATGACGGTTGTTGCAAATTGGTTTCAGAAGAACATCGGTCTTGCTCTGGGGATCATGGCTTCGGGGTTTGGAGCCAGCGGTTTGCTCATTCCCCTCATTGTCTCCCTGATTGATGACTTCGGATGGAGAACCGCTCTTGTTATCCTGGCTTTCGGCATGTGGGTCATCGGCATTCCCTTGTCCCTCGTGGTTCGCGACCGATCAGAGTCCTCCATGAAAGAAGCCGGTTCTTATGAAAGGAACGAGTGGTTGGAAAAGGGCGTGGAGGTGAGTTTCGGGGAAGCCGTGAAGTCAAAGACTTTTGTCTATCTGAACCTGGCCGAGATGATTCGCATGATCGCCGTCACTGCAGTGGTGGTTCATCTCATGCCTTACCTCACCACCCTTGGATTCCAGCGGTCCACGGGGGGCATGGCGGCGGCTGCCCTTCCCCTCATAAGCATCCTTGGCAGGTTCGGCTTCGGGTGGTGGGGTGACCGCTATGACAAAAGGATTGTTCTCGCCGCCACGTTCCTGATCATGGCCGGAGGTCTTCTTGCTTTCTCGATGCTCCGCGAATGGGGGATGCTGGTCCTTTTTCTTTTTCTCTTTTCCCCGGGATTTGGAGGGAGCATGGTGGTTCGGGGGGCGATTCTGCGGGAGTATTTTGGCAAAGCTTCTTTCGGCAAAATGATCGGGATCGTTCTCGGCTCCGCCTCCATCGGCGGGATTCTCGGGCCGACCCTTGCAGGTTATGCCTTTGACCGTCTCGGTGACTACACGCTTGTTTGGCAGGTTGGAGCCGCGGCTTCCCTGGCGGCCTTGGCGTTGAGTCTAAGGATGAGGCCGCCCCATTTCAAGCACCATGGATAAAACCTTGCACATCCCCGTAACCGTAGAGCTCGATGAGCTGAAGCGCCACCTCAGGACAGGCGACGGGCAGCAAGTTCATGCTCTTCTTGAGGTTGCCAACCCCTTGATTTCGGCCAGGGCACTCTACAAGGTTTCTTATATCGATAAGAAACTTGACTATGGTGTGATCATTGACGGGATCCGCTTTAACAGTCGCGTCTTGCGCAAGAACCTGGAGCAGGTTCGAAGGGTTTTTCCCTTTGTCGTCACCATCGGCGCAGGGCTTGATGAAAGGGCCGGGGCGTGCGAGGATTTCCTGGAGAAATACTATTTCGATGCCATAGGAAACATGGCATTGCACAAGGCCCGAAAATCGCTCGACGATCACCTGCGCAAACGATTCGCCCTGACCGGTCTTTCCTACATGAGCCCAGGTTCATTGGCGGACTGGCCCATTGAAGAGCAGAGGCCCCTGTTCGCCATCTTGAAGGGATCAGAGGCATCTGTCGGGGTGAGACTTTCCGAGCATCTGCTTATGATCCCGAAAAAATCAATATCCGGGATTTTCTTTCCCACAGAGGTTCCTTTTTATAGCTGTCGCTTATGTCCGCGGGAAGGCTGCGAAGGGAGAAGAGTCCCTTACAATAAAGACGAGGCAGAGATGTATGGGATTTGATGAGAAAAGCCTTCCCGGAAAAAGCGCCGGCTCAAGTGATCAATGAACCCCTGGCCGTCGGGGTGCGGCTCTAATGACTTTTTACGAGTCCATCAAGGTTGACGCTCTCGTAAAAAGTCCCAGTCCGTCATTGCGAGGCGCAGAGCGCCGTGGCAATCTCTTGGCTATTCGGGCACTTCTGAGATTGCCGCGCTTCGCTCGCAATGACAAATCGGCGGTTTTCGGACTTTTTACGAAGCCGTCAAGGTTGGCTGCAATGAAAAATGTTCAGTAAATATCACTCGCGGAGCCTTAAACCATTTTGTCTTTCCACTCCTGGAGCTTCTCGTGGGGCCAGCGGACGCAGAATGCAGCCTTGCTTTTTGTGACAAGCTTGGTGCATGTTTCATCACAGTCGGGATGGCAGTGAATGATTTCATTTTCTCTTCCCTCCCTGACTTTTGCAGGCCATTCAGGATCGGCCCACAGCACCCGCGCAAGCCCGATCAAGTCCGCCTTGCCCTCCGTCAGCACGCGCTGAGCAAATGCCCCCGTCGCAATCCGTCCTGCGGCTATGACCGGAATCTCAACCTCCTTCTTGACGGCGCCCGCTAAATGCACCATGTATCCTTCTTTCCTGGATGATCGCAGCACATCAGGAAGAAAAAAGGATTCGTAAGTGCCTCCCATAACCGAGATATAGGCTACGCCGGAAGCAGCCAGCGACTTCGCGTATTGCACTGATTCAACAAGCTTCAAACCGTCCGGTAACCATTCATCCGCCAGAAATCGGTATCCCACCGGAAAATTCCCTACTAATGAGCAAACTTCATTCACAACCTCCAGAGGGAATCTCTGCCGGTTCTCAAGAGAGCCGCCGTACTCGTCGTCTCGCTTATTCGTTCTCGGTGAAACAAAGGATGAAAGAAGGTAACCCGTGCCGCCGTGCAACTCGACCATATCAAATCCTGCCTCCTTGACCCTTAGGGCGGCCTCGGCAAATTTTCTGCAAATATTCCGCATCTCTTCAATGGTCAAGGCCCTCGGCACACGGCCGAAAGTCTGTACAGCGGAGGGTGCAAGCGGTGGATCGGCCATTGCAAAGCGCCCGGCGTGATTGATTTGCAAACAGGCCAGCGTTCCCTGAGCCTTTATAGTCTCCGCCAGATTAGCCAGGCCTTTCAAGTTTTCGTCCGTGTCCGCCCGAAGGGTTCGATTGGAGCCGCTTCCCGTGTGGTAATCCATCGTTGCGTTCTCCACCACAACCATGGCCACACCGCTCTTGGCCATCAGCCGGTAATGCTCCAGGAGCAATTCACTCACCGTGCCGCCTTCTCCGGCATAGCCGAGGTAAAGAGGCGCCATGGTAAGCCTGTTTTTCAAATCTTTCCCACCAACGGTGATTTTAGAAAAAAGAGATGGGTGCATGCCTTCCTCCCTGTTTCACTCATCTTTCCTTTGGAAGTGTCTTGATCTCAGCCTGATAATAACGGAACGCGGCGGCAAAGTCATCAACGTTCGCGGCCCTTTTCTTCCTGGTTTTTTCCATAGGAGATGCAAGAATCGGCTTCTTCCGGCGATAATAGCAAAGAGGCTGGAATAATAAAAGGGGGGTTGAAAACCCAACGCCCTTTTCTCTTTTAGCCTTTCACAAAAGGATCAAATTCCCCCTGGCCTCAGAATCATGGACGTTGGGTGCGAATAGGGGATCCTCGGGATCTATTGCGCGAAAAAGCTTGGAGCGCTGGTGAGCTCGGTTGACAGTGACCCGGAGGTTTTTCATTTCCTGAACCCTCAGGCCGAAATCAATACGGTGAAGAACATTGAAGATAAGGTCGATTCCTTCAGCGGGTCAAGGCCAAAGACGGTCCTTTCATGCCCGATGGAGTCCAGATTCCGAATACAGCAAGTACCCTTAAAACACCGTTACCTTTGAAAAGAGACTCAATCAGGCGCAGTCTGCTGGATTTGGAATGGAAAACAAAGGAGCGATTCTCAGGCCCTGTATTGTCGCAGCACCCGTCCTTGTCTCCATTATTTCCAGGTCACACACGGCTTGTTCCGGATAGGAATCCGCCTGTAACTGAACTTGGGATACCCGATCATCATGGCGCCAAAAGCAAGGTGATCAGCAGGCAGCCCAAGAGCCTCAAATAAAGGAGGATAGGCGTTCGTCGTTTT
>Ga0209164_1002618_pt1 | contig 18679 bp, 10 predicted proteins | sample MTBNYHSulfiMetaG_FD_187458 | JGI IMG/M metagenome (GOLD analysis project Ga0209164, IMG submission 187458) | Enrichment culture microbial communities from rom New York Harbor, USA that are MTBE-degrading - MTBE-NYH (New York Harbor Sulfidogenic)... | ecosystem: Environmental > Aquatic > Marine >...
ATCTCATCGTCGAGATGAAATCCATAGTTCCGAAATATGTCAGGATATCACGCGTTCTTCGCGATATACCGGCGCAGTATATCGTCGGGGGCCTCAAGGATTCATTACGCGGCGAGGCGAGAAGGCGGATGAAAGAGCGCGGTATCGAGTGTAGCTGCATACGTTGCCGGGAGTACGGCCACCGCAGCCGGGACGGGCGCGAGATCGGTGAGCCAGGGCTTACCCGCATCGATTACGAGGCCTCCGGTGGAAACGAGGTATTTCTCTCCTTCGAGGATGAAAAGGGCACGCTCTTTGGCCTGCTCAGGTTGAGGATTAACCGGCCTGATGGCGAAGATGGCGTAGGGCCGGTCGAGAGGATCGCCATCGTGAGGGAGCTTCACGTGTATGGACCGGAGATCCCCATAGGTGGGCGCGATGAAAGGGCGGCACAGCACCGGGGACTGGGCAGGGCCCTTCTTTCCGAGGCGGAGCGCATCGCAGGCCAGGAGTTCGGGGTAGATGAGCTTTCAATACTGAGCGGGGTGGGTGCCCGGGAGTATTACCGTAACGAGTTTGGCTATAGTACTGACGGGGACTACATGGCTAGGGATCTCTCCGCCCCTCAAGCTCAGAAAGCCTCGCATCATCGATGCCGAAGTGATGGGCTATCTCATGCCGCACCACCTTCCTTACCGTGTCCCTGATCTCGTCGTCGTCCCGGCACCGGGCCTCGATGGGTTTCTGGAATATGGTGATCTTGTCGGGTGGAACGAGGCTATAGCCCCTTCCCCGCCTGATCATGGGTATACCGTGGTACAGGCCAAGGAGGGTATGTCCCGTTCCCGTCCTTGTGCTCTTAAGCTGTCCACGGCTGGGCCAGCTCTGGACGGTGATATCGACGTTTTCCAGCCGCTCGCGAAACTCTTCGGGAAGCTGGGAAACCGCCTCTGCCACCAGTTCCTCGAACCTTTCTCTATGCATGGTCGCATAACCCCCGGGAAAAATCAGCCATTGGTATTCAGGTAGTCAACGGCCCACTGGATGGCCCCTTCTCCCTCCAGAATCTCTTCACCAAGCTCGTAATCGGGGGTAATTCCCTGTCCTTCGATCAGTCGTCCGTTGGGGGTATACCAGCGGGCGAAGGTAAGATAAATTCCGGAACCGTCGCTCAGGCGGCGAAGCGTATTGACGCTACCCTTGCCATAGGTCTGGCTTCCGGCGATAACTGCCCGCCCGTAGTCCTGGAGCGCCCCGGCAAGCACCTCGCTTCCGCTGGCGCTATAGCTATCCACGAGCACCACCATGGGAAGGTCGGTGGTGACCTCCTGCTCTACCACCGATCTCGTGGTCTCGTTACCGTCGCTGTCAACGATCTTGAGCACAATCCCCTCGTCGATGAAGCGACTGGCCACCTCTACTACTGGGGTCAGCACTCCCCCCAGGTTACGGCGGAGGTCAAGCACTATGCCGCGCGCATCTTTTGCGATAAGGTCATTCAAGGCGTCAAGAAGCTCGTCGTCGGTCCGCTCGGAAAAGTGGGTGATCTCGATACAGGCTATATCGCCCTCCATCTCGGACTGAACGCTTATTACCTCGATCTCGTCCCTTTCCACCTCTATCTCGAAGGGCTCGCTTTCGTCCTCGTGGAGGACAAGTAGGTTAACGGTGGTACCCCGGGGACCGCGCACTAGAAGCACCGCCTCTACCAGGGTTAAGCCGGAGGTAGATTTACCATCTATCTCCAGTATCTCGTCATTTTCACGAAGGCCTGCCCTTTCCGCCGGCGAACCGGGGAAGGTGGACACGATGAGGAGGTAGTCATCCCCCATGGTTACGGTTGCGCCGATACCGTTGAAGGTCCCCTCCATTCCGCTTATGCTGAGCTCGTAGGTATCCTCGTCAAGGTAGGCGCTGTAGGGGTCGTCGAGCGCTTCCAGCATGCCCTCGATGGCCCCCTCCCTCAGTGCCTGGGCATCGATTTCGTCCTTTTCGACATAGTTATCGAAGATTATATCCCAGGCCTCGTTTATGGTATCGGGATCGGGGCTCGCATTACCCGGGCCGGTAATGACCGTTACCGGGATACACCCCGAGGAAAGTAACAGGATTAAAGAGCCCAGCAGGGCAGTGGCGAATATCATCCTTTTAATCATTTGCACCGCTCTTTCCAGAAATTAATATTCTTCAAACTTATTACACTTGACCGGGAAAGCATCTTTCCTTCCCGGTCAAGTGTCGCTACCATGTTTGAGCCAAGCAGACCTGTAAGCCGAGTTCTGTACTCCGCACTGGCGGAGCGGTGACCATCTATCTAGCCTTGGCGTTACCACCAGGGTCAAGCGACCTACCCGGGGACAGGCCGGGCGTCCTTATGTCCCTCTGTTTGGTCTTGCTCCGGATGGGGTTTACCCAGCCGGCCGGTCACCCGGCCGCTGGTGAGCTCTTACCTCACCATTTCACCCTTACCCTTGCTTAAAAGGGCGGTATGTTTCTGTGGCACTTTCCGTAGGGTTACCCCTCCTGGGCGTTACCCAGCATCCTGCCCGGTAGAGCTCGGACTTTCCTCCCGAACACGTCGGGCGGTCACCCGGTCTACTTGGCTCTACTTCTATACTAGGCTCATATAACGTGTAAGTCAAATGGTAATTACCAGCCATGCAGAAGAGAAAAACGAGCCTCTGAGGTTATCAGAGGCTCGTTCAGGTATCAAAGGCTGGAACGCACGGTTATCGATAAATTAAACTATAGCTTACCTCCGGTACCACTCCTTGAAGGCGGTTGCCGAAGCGCTACCACAGCTTGCCTTGATAATATCGTTACCTATATTCTTTCCCGAATATTCAAACTCCGCCTTGCCGATGGAGTTGGTCACCACAATGCCGGATGCGTAGCTATTAGCACCGCTGACACTCACGCTTACCTCGGCGTTTGCCAGCGGGTCGCCGTAGGCATCGTAGACCATTATGGTGAGGCTATGAACTGTGCCTATGGGGTTGGCATCCTGGCTGGGGTCGATGGTGATCCTGGTCGGTACTGCCCTCTCGTAGCACCACTTCTGGGCCGCACCGGGTTCGTATTCACATGGTATGCGCTTGCCACCGCAAAGCGAGTAATTTCCCCTCTTTGCCTCAAGGTCGCTCAGGCAAACGCACCCCGGCGGGCACTCGTCCTCCTCTTCCTCTTCAAGCTGGAAACAGTACATCTCCACGCCGTTCTGGTAGCCACAGACACCGCTCTCGCCCGGGCAGCGTGATAACCCCAGCCTCTTTGCCTCGACCTCGGTGAAGCAGCCACAGTCATCGGGGCACTCAACTATCTCGGCTGGCTCTTCGTAGCAGTAGAGTAGGGTTCCGTCTGCATCTACACCGCACTGTATTTCCCGGCCGTTGCAGAGTTCATAGCCGTGCTCTTCAGCATAGGGCTTACTTGCGCACACACAGCCCTGAGGGCATTCCTCCCATTCGCTGGGGCGCTCGTAGCAGTAGAGCATGTTTCCGGCGGCATCTACGCCGCATTCTATCCTTTGATTCTGGCAAAGGGCCAGGCCTAGCCTCTTTGCCTCGGCCTCGGTCTTACACAGGCACCCCTGCGGGCACTCCTCCTCCGTTACCTCCTGGTAGCAGTAAAGGGGATTTTGCTGCTCATCATAGCCGCATATCTTTGTCTCCCCGGGGCAGAGGGCGTAATCAAGCTCTGCTGCCTTTTCCCGGCTCAGGCAGACGCAGCCATCGGGGCATACCCCCTCGGTGGGCCTCGAGAAACAGTACCGCTCCCTCTGCTGCTCGTCGTAACCGCATATCTGGATCTCGCCGTTACACCACTCGGTATACCCGCGTTCCACCGCCTCCTCCTTGGTAAGGCACAGACAGCTGGGCGGGCATTCGGCACCTGTTGTCGGCGGCGGTACCTGGAGCGTGGTCACGGTACTGGGTGAGATATACTCAACGTCGAGGCTGAAACCGACGGGGGTGCTTGCCGTATATACGGCCACAACATCAAGCGGTGCCGTCGAGTAGATAACGACGAAGCCCTTTACAAAGCCGATGAGGGACGTTACCGGCCTGATGGCGCTCGAATCAAGCGTGGAGACGTTCGGTCCGCCGGTATCCTCGTCCTCCCCCTGGCCGGCAGCGGAAAGCGATGGTGTGGTCAGGCGGGTGGGGGTCTCCTGGGAGCCGAGAAGATCGACAATATCGATGCAGTCTATCTCGATGGCCTCGTCGGGGCCCAGTTTCACCATTCGGAAGGGGGATATCCTTCCCCTCGGGTCATCTTCACGGTTTGCGATAACCGCCTTCTTGTGTATGACCACGGTACCGTTATGGGGGTTATGGACATTTATTGCCGTAGAATAGGAACCCCGCTGTACACCTTCCCGGCCAAAAGACGGGCCACACAGGAACTTTGCCGAATATACGATCTGCCTCTCCATGTTGGGTGGACGCTCGATCTCCGGTGGTCGCGGGGGAACCGCTTCGGGCGGGGTTTCCATGGCGATCAGCTTTTCTATCTTTGCCCTTATCCTTACCAGTTCTTCGTAGAGGGGATTTTCCGACGGGGCGGCGGCCACCGCGGCTGTCGCCCCTGCAGAGGCTACGGGTAGCTCATTAATAAGTTCCTCGATAAGCTTGGCTATCGCGTACTTGGCCTCAAGGGCATCCTCCGCGGAAGCACTCACTTCAACCCATTCCAGGTTTCTTACCCGGTTTATTATGGCATCAAGGAAATCCAAAATCTCCGCATCGTTGGTGTATTGCTTTGCCTGGTTGAGCTCGATGAGGATATCCTCCCTTAGCGCTTCCTCCTCTTCTGTCTGGAAAGCTACAGGTGGGGGGGATAGCTCCGGGGGAACCGGGTCGGCTGTTACCGGGTTAGCCGGGATAACTGTTGCGATCAGGGTGACGATCATCGCCAGGGTGGGAATTAAAAATATCCTTTTCTTCATTTTTACCACCTCCCTGGAACAGGAGTACGTAAGGTTCTGTTAATTCCCTTTTTTGACGCTAATATTATACCACGGCATGTCAAAACATGCCCTCGCCAATTAGTTATGGTACTAAAGTAGTCTACACAGGAAAAAACGATGGGGTACCCTTGACGCCGGCTGAAATTGGTGCTTCAATACACTAAGCTACAGGACAGGTAAAGGGGGTGTTGCTGATGAAAGGGAAAAGCGTTATAAAGGCAATGCTCGTTTGTGGGCTGGTAATCCTGGTTGTGGTTCTTGCCGGGTGCCAGGGAGGCGGAATCAGCTTTCCCGGTACCGGAGGCGGTAAAGCCTCGCTGAGTAATGCTACCATGTGTAAATCGGTAGACCTGGAAACGGGTGAGCCTGTAGAACAGACTGATACCTTTACCCCGGCGACACAGGTGATCTACTGCTCTGTAAAGGTCTCCAATGCCACGCCCGATACCGAGATAGGCGCCGAGTGGCTTTACCTTCCGTCCGGCGAGGAAGAAGGCCTCCTTATAAGCGACTGGAGCACAACGATGGAGGGTACACGGTATATCCCCCTCTCGATAACCCGCCCCGAAAACGGCTGGCCGGAAGGAAATTACAGGGTCATGTTTTACCTGGACGACGTAGAGGTTTTGAGCGTGCCTTTCACGGTAGAGTAAGGGATATTTGAGCCGTATAACCCCGCCGTAGACCGGTCTTGATTATTCCTGTATCTTTTGGTTACTGGATTGCGATAGTATATTCATGGTCACTCACAAGCACAGGGTAACATAAAATATAGTCCCTTCCGGGGAATCCCCGGAGGGGGCTATTACTTCCTTTTACCTGCCCTAAGCTAAGGCCGAGGTTTAAGGCCTCCTTGTCCTAACGATAAGGACGATCACCACCGCAGCAAGTGCTGCCCCTATACCGATGATGGCATAGATGTAGGTGGGGGTAATCTGCTCCTTTGCCGGTATATCGATAACGGTAGGTTCACCCGGTTCCGGAGCAGGCGGTACTACCTCTTCGGGAGCGATGGAGAAGGTAGCGATATCGCTCTGAGAGAGCATGGTACCGTTCTTCCAGGCGGTCACCTGCCAGTAGTAGGTGGTCTCGTAATCAAGGGTACCGGAGTAGGCATAGGCGGTACCGGACTGATCGGATGTAGCAAGCGCGCTGGAAAGATCCGGGTTCTCGGATAGGACGAAGCTATATGATGTTGCCTCGGGTACGCTTGTCCACGAGAATCCTACCCCGCTCCTGTTGGTGAGCATGTCACCGTTCTCGGGTGAGATGAGCCTTACCGCACTTGCCGATGAGGTCTCTATGGTGAAGCTCCAGCTTTCTGACCAGGGGCTATGAACGCATTCACCGGTCTCGGTATTTGCCTCCCTCACGTGCCACATGTAGGTCTGGCCGCACTGGATACGAGAGTCATCGAGGTAGTATTCCGGGGGATCGCCGGTTATCTCCTCATCGATGATATCACCGATGATGATGTTACCGTCCTCGTCCATGATCTCGATGTCGTAGCTACAGGCCAGGCACATCCTCTCCCATTCTAAGACTATGGGAACGCTATCGCAGGTGGCACAGGGGTCGCAGGCAAGGACTGCCTCATCCTCTGGTGCGATAAGCTCAGGCCCGTGCTTTGCGGCACAGTCCTCGTAGGACCAGAGGCTTCCATCGGAACCGTCAGAAACATCATAGCCATCACGGTTCCAGTCGATTGCCCAGAGAACGGAGTTGGTGTCCATGGAAGTACAGCCGCATATCCTGAGCCCGCCCGGCTCCACTTCAAAATATTCACCGGGTGTAAATTCGGATTCGTTATCAATGCTCATGCCGGCGATGAGGTAGTCCCAGTCCTCGGTACCGCAGCAGTCGGTCTCGCAGGGTGTAAGGTTGCGGGCAACGCCGCTATAGACATAGTGAAAACCATCGGCATCGGGCGCGACAAACCGTTCACAGAGTTCTTTATCTGGGTCGACATGGATGTTATTAGATACGGCATATAGAGTGCCGTCGCTCCTACCCATGACGATGCCATAGTAGCCGTACTTGAAGGCATTCATGTTATCCCATTCATCGCTCTCGTCCATTACCCAGCGGTAGATTCCTCTGCATGGCGAACCGGTAGGCGGGCCACTGAGTGCGGCGTATATCGTGCCCTCGCATATCGGGTCGCAGGCGATATGCACGGTGTATTCCGGTTGTCCGGGAAGGTCCTCGGTCTGCTCCCAGGTCTCGCCGCCATCGGTGGAATAGCCCACCGGCTCGTCACCGGCACCACCGACAAGCACCCATCCCGGTTCGCAGCACGAGGTTATAGAATGGCCGTGGTCGACGCCGCTATCGACGCCGTCTGATGGGCGCCTTCCGTACTGGGTGGATGTCGATACCTTTCCATCCTCATCGAGGATATAGACGATGTTCTCGCTCTCAACGGCAAAGTCCTGGATGGTGAGCTTCTGGTTTACGGCCGAGTTCCAGCACTGGCCGCAGTCACGTGAGTAGTATAGGTCTTCGGTTCCCTGGATGCCCATGTAGACGGTACAGCAGTCCTCTAATTCATCGCAGGGTAGGCGAAGCAGTATCTGGCCGCCATATCCTTCCGAATCGCCATTAAACTGCTGTATTGCGCCTCCGATGCCGAAGTCGAAATCAGGAATGTGCGGGAAATCCATCCAATTGCCATGATTGATGCGCTCCCAGGTATCACCGTTATCATAACTACGCCAGATCGAATCGCATGAGCATACCTGAGAGATTTCGAGCATAACCGGCCCGTTGATTTCGCTCGGACCCTCAAACATACACCACGATTCCATTATATTTACCGTGGAAAGGTAGATAACGCTGCAATCGGGGCAGACGGCGACGTCGGAAAGCCAGTCTATGTCGGTATCAATGAGGCCTATCTGGTTGAAGGAAACGCCGTCATCGAGGCTCACCGAGAAGGCTGACTCGTCACAGAGGCCACCCCAGTATTCATCTATGTCATCAGCAGATTCACCCCAATCGTCACCGAAACCGATCCACATAGGATCGAGGGCACCCGAGGTAGTAGCATATATCTTCTCCCCGTCGGGGGTGTAGGTAACGACTGCTGCATAAGGGCCCGATGGATCCTTACAGGCACATTCCCACTCGGGACAGCAGTCATCCAGTTCAACGGTATGGTATACGCTGACCCCCTCGCAACATTCTGCAGGAATCGGATCGCCCTCATCCATGTCAGGGCCCTGATCCCACTCAATCATGGTACCAATAACTGCCTTTGCCGTATCGGCATCACCATGGACGTCGATGCTGGCAAGGAGTGGATCGCCAGACGGACCGCAGCGCATCGATAAGGAGCCATCCTCCGAGATCATGACGTAACCGCCAACACTGCCGGTGACGCTGTCATAGGCATTAACGTAGAGGTAGATGTTGTTTGCACTCGAGTCTGTTCCATCGAAATCATCGGGAAGGGCAAAGCCCATGCTCCTCAGTCCATGAGATGTCAAGAGCTCGTTACCATCATTTGTTATCTGTACCGCATCGCTGAAGGCTGCCTCTCCGTTCCAGGAACCGTCGCTATCGAAGATACCCTCCTGGATGTACGGTAGAGAATTAACATCAACGCTCATACAGACCACAGTGTCGTCCATATCGAAGTTGGGTGAGTAGTCAACAGCAACCACTCCCACGCTGGGCGGGCTACTGACGAAATCATCCCAGCCGTCGTATGTCGTGGTGTCAACCCATCCGCCGGTGAGCCAGGTGCCCGCTTCCATTCGGAAGACAGAGCCCCATGGAAATGGACCGCCATCATCCGGACCGGCAATACCGGCCACGGCAATATTATGGATATTGCTAACCTCGGGTGATATCGCAATGTCGTAGATTTGCCACATGGCACTGCCAATAGAGGTGTCCACCATGTCGCCGGCGAACGAGAACTCGACGGCGCCGTCATTGGAAGCTACCACTGCCGAAGTACCTACGAATCCTAACGGTCCAAATGGTCCCCCTATCCAGTAATCGGGGTCGAAAATCTCTCCCGCTATAGCCAACCAGTCCTCGTTATCTGGAGCTACATCGACACCGCCGAAGGCAAAGTTGATGAAGGGGCCGGGCAGGTTCACGGCATCCTGGACGGTAGCGGTGATATCATCCCATGTTACACCTCCATCATCGCTCATCCAGACCCGGGGTTCAGTATAGATAGTACCGGGATTGATACTGAATAGCGGGCCATCGGGGGTATTTAGTATCATCGGATCGATCATCCAATCCATGACTGATAGGCTCTGACCGCTGTCAATATCAAACGTGGTGCCAAATGCTATTGAGCTATTTGGGCCGTATATTTTACCGCTAAAGGTCATCATGTCGTTGCCGCCACCATCATTATCTATAACCTCCCCGGTGAGGGCTGCATCCCAGGTCTCGAGTCCGGTGAACTCGCCAACAACGGTGAAATCGCCTCTCAGATAACAGGTGGTTCCTTCAAACCAGCCTTCGACATTGGCAACTTCATCACCTGCCTTTGTAAAGGTGATCTCGCCATCATAGATATCGAAATTACCGGTAAGGCCATGAATACTATAGGCTTCGACAATTATGCCATCCTCAACGGGTTCGACATCGACACTGTTTATGGCACCGATGGCATAGACTATATCGCCATCTCTACCACCGACTGCGTAGTCGTAAATATCCGAACCCGGTTCGATTACATGATCCTCCCAGCTCGGCGTATTGACCTGGCCCCATTCCATCTCATCGGCCTGGGCTCCCGGGGCTGCTATGAAGGCGCTACCAAGCGAAAAGGTAAGGCCAAGGGCAAGGCCTACGCCTAAAATCTTAGAAATCAGTTTTGTTTTCATCGACCTATTTTTCTCCTTTAAATTTTATAGGTTCACCCCATCTCCCAAAAGCACGCTAAAAACATACCCTCTTTTCCTATGGAGATGGGACTATGTTCATAATCTTTCCGAGTATGTTCCCTTAACAGGACCCTCTCCCTTTCAGGATAAATCATCAGTAGAATCCCTCGGGGAATTTATCTAACGGCACCACCTCCTTTTAAACGGTTCTTTATTATCTATTCTATCACGCTGTGTCAATACGTTTGAGGGGTCAACTTGGCAATTGCCAGTAAGACTTAAATCTTAATAACCACCCTTTTGTGTAGCCGAAATACTACCCGCGCGCATATTGTTCAACTTCACTCCGATAGCAGAAAATATAAAAGGGATAACATAACGGGCGTTGACTTCTGTCAGGGCTAAAAGGGTCATAAGGAGGTCTGGCAATGAAAGTAACGCGAAAGACTAAAAATGAGGGGACCTACTTTACCTGGACAGGGCATGACAGGCTCTGTTTCATCGCCACGGCGGTTGTGGTGGGGCTTATGATCTACTTCGGACTACAGGGTTGATTATAAGTGTATTTTCAAAGGTTACATGTTCGACATATTAGTCGGGTTAATGCCCAGCAGATAATACCAGGCATAATCCACCGAAATGTAATGTAAATTTAATCTATTTTCCCGTTTTGTTATGACTTCTTTATGGCCGCACAGGTAGACTATTAGAGAGTGTAATGGTCATATGGAAGTTCCGGAATTAAGGGACTTATACAAAAAGGGATTCAGTTAGTTTCGGTTACAGCATTTTTAGAGAGTATGAGCATAAGGAGGCAGATTATGTTTAAAATTATAGTCGGCTCGATAATAGCCGGTGCTTCAGCCCTTGTTGCCTACGAGGTCAACAAGAGGCTTAAAAAAGACCGAAAAGAAAGAAAAGTACTTATTCATGGCGCTTTACATAATGATGATAAGAAGCTAGAACCTGCCCCGTCGCTTTCCTTCGGTTTCGTGGACGAGTAGAGACCATTTCGTTACATAGAAAATAAAACAGGCAAAGAGGAGAGAGCCTTTAGAAGGCTCTCTCCTCTTTTAAGAGGAAGGTTTCTATTTCGATCAAGTTATTCTCAAGGTAGGGCGATAAAGGCGATTCGACGGAGGATCAAGTCAGTCCCACTCGCATGGGCAACCACCACAGGAATCACACATTTCCCCGTTATTGAAGTTATCAAGGAGGCAGGCTATTTCCATGAGAGGGGCCTTGTCTTTACCTTTAACGCAGTAGCCATCGTCGGGGCCATTATACATAGCGTTAGTCAGTTCTACCTGAGCACTTGCAATCAATTCATCTATACAGCCGTTATAGAGGCCCAAATGGGTAAGGTGCAGCACGTTGAGCTGGGCGGCAAGTAGCTGTGGCGCGAGCATGTCTTCGGCACACTTTGCCTTTGCGTTAGCAAAGACCGGAAGTGCGTAGTCGAAATCCGCTACGACATAATCACCCAGGTTGATCGTGCCCCCATCGAGTACGGCTTCCAGCGATGCGGGATGATTTTTCCAGAACCCGATCGTCTTCGGCTCGCACGGATCGGGTGTAAGAGACCAGGGATCGAAGTCAACGTTATCGCTTACTTCATTACCTGTGCCAGCGGGATTTCCGGCTTCGTTATAAGGTCCGCTTGCATCTCCCCACCAGTTCCTCTCGGCCGATAACTGGAGCGCGTTTCCATTTCGAAGCCCGAATGATGAGTTATCTACGATATTGTTACATTCGATGGTAAGGGTATCGGCAAGGAGCTCGCTTCCGGGGGAGACGTATACCCCGATGTCATTGTTCTCTATGGTGTTACAGATGACGTCTACATCGCTCATGATACCCAGCGTGTGGCCGACCTGCACGCCGTTATAGAAAAATACACCGTAGCTACATCCGCTGATCGTGTTACCCTTTATCTCAAGGTCTGCAGTGTTCTCCCCGGTACCAATAACTATGCCGAAGGTGTATCCATTTATATCGTTGTCATTTATTACGGACGGCGAACTTGCCGTAACGCCCCAGAACTGTATGGCATAACCGGGTACCATGCCCGGCCCCGAAAAGGCGTTATTCGATACATCGATATCGCTAACTTCAGGCCCCCAGATAGAGCCGTCGCCCTCCTCGGCAATAAAGTCGTTATCGGTGATCGCAAGATTAGCGGCACCTGCCGCCCCCACGGATATACCCATGGTAGCATCGCCGGTGGTATCGATCGTATTGTGTGAGATGGTAACCCCCGAAGGCGCATTTGTGAGCTGGATAGCAAAACCGATAACCGGTCCGCCGTCGCTACTAAGGATGGTAAACCCCTCGCCTTCGCTACCTCCGAGTACGAAGTTATCGGCACCGGCCTGGAGATCAATATACGGCTTCACGTTACCCTGTAGCTGTATGGTCGTAACATCCTTACCGTTTTGCGACCTGAGGGTAAGATCGCCCTTATGTACCACCAGGTCCTCGTTATAGGTGCCGTCTTTTGCGATGATGGTATCGCCCGGAGATGATTGGTCGATGGCATGTTGAATGGTCTGCCAGGGACCCGTGTCTCCGGCGCTCCAGTCGCCGCTTGTATCATTATCAACCCATGTTTCGGTCCCGTCACCGTAGAGGTCACTACCGTCATTAGCCACATAGTAATCGTTCTGCGCGGCTACCGGCGACGCAACCAGGACCATGCTTAAGACGAGTGCCATAGCCGGTAAAATCATGCCCATTTTTTTCTTCATTTCCGTTTCTCCCTTCTTATCTTTTTTAATTTACTTACTAACTTCTAAACCTGCCGTCGTAAACTTATTCGGCAGGCCTCACCCCTGTCGACCTCAGGTGCCCGAAATTCAAAGCCCTTCTTCCAAAGGCTTTCGTTATAAATATGATATGGATTAAAGGGTGAAGCGGACAATATCGAAAGAGGCGGTTTTTAACCCATAAAAAGGGGCGGTCTTGGAGACTACCCTTTTAATGTAATACTAACAGGATAGACTATTGAGTTAACCCGAAAAGGTAATGGTTATTACCTTTAAAACATGGTTCAATTATGAATAATTGGGAGTGTGATGAACCAGTAGCCCGTATTTGGTCACTTGGGCTCTGGGGAGCAAATGGTGAAACCGATCCCTTAGGGGGTCGGTTTTCTTTTTTTCCTGCTAACAGCTATGCCGCCATACCGTGCTTAACGGGGATGTTGATCGGCCGACCCAAGGATAGCGAAACAGATTTTTACCGCTTGTAAAATAAAGCACTATGGATAATCAGATATCGGAGGTAGAGCATGGAGACCGAACACGTAGAGCAAGCCCAGAAGATCGAGATGGATGAGCTACTAAAGCTGATGGTGGATAGCGGAGCCTCGGACCTGCATCTTAAGGTAGCTAGCCCTCCGGTAATCCGCATTGATGGCGCACTTACCCGGCTGGAGGGGTGGCCCGGGCTAAGTGCCGAGGACGTCGAGGCCGCATTTTCGCAGATCTCAACTCAAGATCAAAGGGTAGCCTTCCTGAAGGAGCTCGAGCTTGACTTTGCCTATAGCGTTCCCCAGATTGGGCGCTTTCGGGTTAACGCGCTCCGGCAGAGGGGTACGCTCGGCCTTGCCTTCCGCCTGGTACCCTTCAGCATGCCGACCATAGATGAACTGGGCCTGCCACAGATCTTGAAGGACATCATCCTTAAACCCAGGGGACTGATTCTCGTTACCGGACCCACCGGTAGCGGTAAATCTACCACCCTTGCCGCCATGCTGAATCACCTGAACGAGAACGAAAGCCGGAGCGTGGTTACCATCGAGGACCCGATTGAATTTCTGCACATGGACAAGGAATGCATCATCGTGCAGCGTGACCTGGGGGACGATACCAGATCCTTTGCTACCGCCTTAACCTATGCCCTGCGCCACGACATCGATGTAGTCGTGGTTGGCGAGCTTCGTGATCTTGCCACCATAAGTACTGCCCTTAGGGCCGCCGAGACCGGCCACCTGGTTATCGGTACCCTCCACACCAACGATGCCCCTCAATCTATCGACCGTATCGTCGACATATTTCCTCCGGAGCAGCAAAGGCAGGTACGGCTTCAGCTATCCCACGTGATAGAGGCGGTGATATCGCAGGTGCTGCTTCGTCGTGCCGACGGAGGCCGGGTAGCCGCTTTCGAGACGATGATCGCAAACAGCGTGATCAGAAGGCTCATACGCGAAGACAAGGCACACGAGATACATCCCCACATGGAGATGGGTATGCTTGAAGGCATGCATACCATGGACCAGTCCATAGCTAAAATGGTAAGGAATAACCTGGTTACCAGGGATGAAGCTATGATCAGGTGCGATAACCCGGCGAAACTGAACAGCCTGATAAATCTCAGAAATGAGATGGCCATATCATGAAGGACTGCTGGTAAACGCAGAATGAAGCATACCTGGATGATATGGAATGATACGGAAATAGATTAAAGGCTTTCCTGCATAAAATTATGTGCTTAGCAAATAAAAGCCCCCTCCGGGGATTCCCCGGAGGGGGCTATCACTTCCTTTTACCTTAACATTAAGGCCGAGACTTAGGGCCTCCTTGTCCTCACGATAAGGACGATCACCACCGCAGCAAGTGCTGCCCCTATACCGATAATGGCATAGATGTAGGTGGGGGTTATCTGTTCCTTAGCCGGTATATCGATAACGGTGGGTTCACCCGGTTCCGGAGCTGGCGGTATCACCTCTTCGGGAGCGATGGAGAAGGTAGCGATATCGCTCTGTGAGAGCATGGTACCGTTCTTCCAGGCGGTCACCTGCCAGTAGTAGGTGGTCTCGTAGTCAAGTGTTCCGGAGTAGGCATAGGCGGTACCGGACTGATCGGATGTGGCAAGCGCGCTGGATAGATCGGGGTTCTCGGATAGGACGAAGCTATATGATGTAGCATCGGCAACGCTTGTCCACGAGAATCCTACCCCGCTCCTATTGGTGAGCATGTCACCGTTCTCGGGCGAGATGAGCCTTACCGCGTTAGACGATGATGCCTCGATGGTGAAGGTCCAGCTCTCGGACCATGGGCTGTGGACGCACTCATCGGTCTCGGTGTTGGCCTCCCTCACGTGCCACCAGTAGGTCTGGCCGCACTGGATGGCGCCGGTATCGAGGTAGTAGGTGGGCGGATCGCCGGTTATCTCGACATCGATCTCATCCCAGATAACGTTACCGTCCTCGTCCATGATTTCGATGTCGTAGCTACAGGCATGGCACATCCTCTCCCACTCAAGGTTGATGGGTACGCTCTCGCAGGTGTAGCACGGATCGCAGGCAAGTACTGCCTCGTCCTCAGGTGCGATTAGCTCAGGCCCGTGCTTTGCGGCACAGTCCTCGTAGGACCAGAGGAGGCCACAGCCCTCATCGACGACATCGTAGAAGTAGGTGTCGATAGCCCAGAGCACGGAGTTGGTGTCGGGGCTAAGACAACCGCAGAGCCTCAAGGCACTCGGGTTCTGGTCGAAGTCCTCGCCGCTATCGCAGGGGCCTTCCTCACCCATTGGGCTCATCCCGGCGATGAGGTAGTCCCAGTCCTCGGTGCCGCAACAGTCGGTCTCGCAGGGGGTAAGGTTACGGGCGACCCCGCTGTACATCTCGTAGTCGCACTCATAGCCATTAAAATTATCGATTTTCTTGATTTCATCACCGCCGTTAGGCACAACTTCAATATCCTCTATATCCTCTATGTACCTGTCGCAGTACTCATCCTCGCAGAATACACCGGTATCGGCAATGATCTCGTCGCTCGAGGCATAGAGCGTACCCTCGCGGGCGACCACGATGCCGGTATAGTCGTAGGCCATGGCGTTCATGTCTTCCCATTCGCCGTCATTGATGTCGGTGCGGAAGATGCCCTTACCGTCAACGGCAGCGTAGATGATATCCTCGCAGACCGGGTCACAGGCGACATGCACCATGCCCTCTGCACCAGAAGGAAGCTCGTCGGTAAGCTCCCAGGTCTCACCGCCGTCATCCGACCAGGCGACCTCGCCACCCTCGGCACCACCGACGACAACGAAGCCCTCGTTGCAGCATGATGTTATGGAGTGGCCGGAGCCGATATCGGTATCGACACCGTCAGATGGGCGCCTTCCGTACTGCGTTGAAATGGATACCATGCCATCCTCGTCCAATATGTAGACGATGTTCTCGCTCTCAACGGCGAAGTCCTGGATGGTGAGCTTCTGGTTTACGGCCGCGTTCCAGCACTGGCCGCAGTCGCGGGAGTAGTAGAGGTCCTCGGTGTTCTGGATGCCCATGTAGATGGTGCAGCACTCCTCATCCTGGTCGCAGGGGAGCCTTAAGAGCAGCTGGCCGGGGTCATCACCAAAGTTTTCCCAGCCGTTGTCATCATCGGTCCAGTCGCCGTGGAAGATCCTCTCCCAGGTGTCGCCGTCATCGTAGCTACGCCAGACAGAGTCGCAGGCGAACCAGCCTAGATTCATTTCTTCATCACAGCAGGAATATTCTTCTCCTGGACAGGGGTAAGCGCCATGAGGATGCGGGTTCTCTGCAACGGCTTCATTTATGGTGGAGAGGTAGATTACGCTACAGTCGGGGCAGACAGCCACATCGGAGAGGTAATCGATATCGGTATCGATGAGGCCTATCTGGTTGAAGGATACGCCGTCATCCAGGCTTACAGAGAATGCGGATTCATCGAGGGGGTTGCCGACGGCGTAACCCACGTCCGTAAAATATAATGTACTGCCCCAGCCGTCGCCGTAGGCCAATTCGCCATCGGTTTTCCAGAGGAAGCTGCGGCTTCCACTGGTAGAGGTAAATATCTTCTCACCGTCCGGGGTGTACATAACAACCGCTGTAGTGGGGCCTGAAGGATCCTTACAGGCGCATTCCCACTCGGGGCAGCAGTCGTCAAGCTCAACGGTGTGCCAGACGGCAACGCCTTCACAGGGCTCAACCTCTGGAACTTCCAATCCATCGCCCCACTCGACATCTAAACCCAGGGTACCGACAACAGCCTTGGCCGTATCGGCATCGCCATGGACATCGATGCTGGCAAGGAGCGGGTCTCCGGAGGGGCCGCAGCGCATCGAGAGGTCGGCACAGTCCTCGGAGATAAAGACGTAGCCTCCGATCTCGCCGGTGACCATGTTTAGGCCGTTAACGTAGAGGTAGACGTTGTTGGCGCTGCCGTCAACGCCGTCGAAGTCCGCGGGAAGGGCAGAACCCATCATGTAACGGGCGACGAAGGTAAGAATCTCCTCACCCTCGTTGGTTATCTGAAGAGGTGCATCGGAGAAGCCGGCTTCAGCGTTCCAGGCGCCGCCGCCATCCAGGGTACCCTCCTGCAGATAGGGCAGGTAGTCGGCAACGCTCATGCAGACGATGGTATCATCCATGTCAAAATTGGGGGAGAAGTCAACGGCGACCACGGCATCGGAATATATGTCCCAGGTGGCGGGGACGGTACAGGGGTCCTCATCGCTTCCGTCCCAGCCGTCGTAGCAACGGGTGTCTTCCCAGCCGCCCGTTAACCAGGTACCAGCTTCTAGGCGAAAGACTGCGCCTTCGCCGCTTCCGTTAATATCGAGATTGGCAATACCGGCCAGGGCGATGTTGTGGATGCCATCGCTTGTCTCGGGAGAGACGGCCATGTCCATGATAACTTCCATCGCAATTCCGCCAGCTTCAACGTCGTGGGCGTAGGTGAAGTTATCCCCGCCGTCCTCGGAGGCGACCACGAATGGGACATAGCCCATAGCATCAACGGAATCCCAGTAGTAGCCGGCCACAGCCAGCCAGTCGTCGTCATCGGGGGCCACTGCAACAAGGGTCAGAATGGGTAGATAACTATTATCAGGTTCAACGATGAGAGAGGGCAGTGAGCTGGCATCGATGACGTTCTCGGTGATGTCGCTCCAGGTGACGCCGCCGTCATCGGATTTGACCAGGGCGAAGTTGCCCCATTCTTCGAGGGGATCTCCATCATCATCATACTCAAAGGAATGGCCGACCTCAGTACACTCGCTGGAAAGCTCAAGGACTGAGTATATAACGTCGCCCTCGTCCTCACCGACGGCATAGTCGATGATGTCGGATGCGGGAAGGATAACCATGTCATCCCAGCTTGGCGTATTGACCGGGCCCCATTCCATCTCGTCGGCTTGCGCTGCCGGGGAAGCTATGAAGGCGGCACCAAGCGAAAAGGTAAGGCCAAGGGCTAGGCCTACGCCCAATATTTTAGAAATCAGTTTGTTTTGCATCGACCTGTTATTTTCTCCTTATTTTGCTTCTTAATCCTGTCTCCGTGTTTTTATTTGGAGACATGGTTTTGTTCTATATTTTATCGAATATGCTCCCTCAAAAGGGGCGCCTCCTTCCGGGAAAATGGATTATGATAAGATTTTCCCTTCGGGCTTTTTCGCAGCGGCATCACCTCCTCGCAGGACAAAAATTACCAATCTAAATTGTACCATGTACGCAGAAGCTTAAGGATACTGAATATTATTTACGGCGCGTAATATAAATTATTGATTACTTAAATGGTAATAATAGAAAATAAGTAGCGGAGCACATAAAAGCCCCCTCCGGGGATTCCCCGGAGGGGGCTATTGGTATCCGTAGTATTGTCCCTTAAGGGTTAGGGCCTTCGGGTCCTAACGATAAGGACAATCACGACCACGATCAGAGCCGCACCGATACCGATCACAGCATAGATCCAGGTAGGAACTATCTGCTGAGTTGGCGGTATGTTGATTTCCGGTGGCGGTGTCGGTTCTGGTGTGGGCGGTATCACCTCTTCGGGAGCGATGGAGAAGGTAGCGATATCGCTCTGTGAGAGCATGGTACCGTTCTTCCAGGCGGTCACCTGCCAGTAGTAGG
>Ga0209164_1002619_pt1 | contig 18672 bp, 16 predicted proteins | sample MTBNYHSulfiMetaG_FD_187458 | JGI IMG/M metagenome (GOLD analysis project Ga0209164, IMG submission 187458) | Enrichment culture microbial communities from rom New York Harbor, USA that are MTBE-degrading - MTBE-NYH (New York Harbor Sulfidogenic)... | ecosystem: Environmental > Aquatic > Marine >...
AAGCCGCCTATGCCGCTCACGAGGAATCCATTAAGGGATCGCTGGAAACCGGCAAGCTGGCCGATCTGGCTGTCTGGGATGAAGATCTGTCCCGTTTGAATATTGGGGATTTGTTCAATGCTGCCACTGCCAACATGACCATGGTTGGTGGAAAGGTTGTCTTCCAAGCAGACCAGTCATAGGGCGGTTTTTCTATCCGCCGCTTTCCCCGTATAAATTGTAGGGCGGATTTCTTATCCGCCATTTAACTCGTATGATCCGTAGGGCGGATTTCTATCCGCCGCCCCTCATGTCATCGCGAGGAACGCAGTGACGAAGCCATCTCGCTTTTCAATCCCCATACTCGTAGGGTTGTTTTCTATCCGCTGCTTGCCCCGCATGATTTGTAGGGCGGATTTTTATCCGCCGCCCCCGCATGTCATCGCGAATTGTAGGGCGGATTTCTTATCCGCCATTTAACTCGTATGATCCGTAGGGCGGATTTCTACCACCATTCTCAATAAATCAACGTCAAAACCAAATTATAGGCATGGTCGCTGATGCGCTCCAAATTGCGCAGCGACTCCACAAAAATCGTGTCCGCTTCCGGCTGGCAGATCTTCCGTTTTAAACGGTCGATATGATTGGCTTTGTATTTCTTCTCCAGCTCGTCAATTTCCTCTTCCAAAGTTAACACCTTGGTGACCATCTTCTTGTTGCCCGATTTCAACGCCTTGAGCGTCACCTGATAATTATTCAACACTTTCTTGAACAAAGTCCTGATTTCTTTGCGCCCCTCTTTGCTCAGTGCCACTTTTTTGTGCTGCATCTGTTTGCCGAATTCCGCCAGGTTGTTGGCATGGTCGCCCACCCTTTCAATGTCCGTGATCATATGCTTTAGATCTTCCAAAGTCTTCTGGTCGCCCGGATTTAGTTTCTCAGAGGGGATGCTTTCCAAGAAACTTTCCAAAGTGTGGCTGATCTCATCAATTTCCTTTTCGTGTCGAAATACCCATTTTACCGGTTCGCCATCCTTATCCAGCATGGCATCATTGGCTTTTTGCAGCATTTCATGCGTGATCCAACCCATGCGCAGCACTTCTTCTTTTGCCAGCTTGACCGCCATCATGGGCATGTTGATCAGGCGTGGATCGATAAAGCGTGTTCGGGTTTTTTTTGCTTTTTCATCTTCTTTGGCGGGTATCATCTTTTCAACCAGTGCAGCCAGTGGTTTGACGAATGGGAACATGATCGTGCTGACGATGATATTAAAGATGGTATGCGCGTTGGCAATTTGGCGTGCCAGTACGCCCGAGGTGTTTGCGGCCAATTCAGTGAACGGCGCAATGAACGGCAAGAAGATCAGCACCCCGATGATGTTGATGAAGATTTGAGCATACGATGCCCTTTTCGCGCCCGTGCCTGACGACATTGCCGCCATCCATCCCATAATGCACGAACCGATATTCGCACCCAGGATGATCGCTACCGCCACGGGCAGCGTGATGCACTCGCTCCTGCCCATCGCGATCACCAAGCCGGTCATGGCGGTGCTGCTCTGGATGGCTGCCGTAAAAACCGCTCCCGCGAATACGCCCAGCAGGATATGGTCGCTAAAAGTCAACAAGGCACGCTGGAAAAACGCGGTCTGGCTGACGCACGCCCCCGCCGCTGACATCATGTTCATTCCCGCGAACACGATCCCGAATCCGAACAGCGGCTGGCCGATCATGCGCAGCTTGCGATTCTTGGAAAAGAACATCATGAAAAAACCGGCGATCAGGAACACCAGATTAAAACCTTTGACCTGCAGGGATACCATTTGACCGGTGATCGTCGTCCCGATTTCCTGCCCCAGCATGATGCCAATGGCTTGCTGCAGCGTCAGCAGATTGGCGTTGATCAAGCCGATCATCGTCACCATCAGCAAACCGCTGCTTTGCATGAGAGCCGTGGCGCTTGTGCCAAACAATGCCTGCTTGAGCGGGTGGTTCAGCGAGCGGTCCAGCAGCGCCAGCAGCTGAGTTCCAGCCACTTTCTCCAAACCTTCACTCAATATATGTACACCATAGATAAAAATCGCCAAACCCCCAAATAATTCCAGAATGCTTTGAAAAATTGTCATGGCAGTAATTGTAAGGTGGAAAAGGGAATTCAGACCATCAAATATTGAAGAATATGAGTTTTGTTATGCTGAAAATGTTCGAAATTCAGGCATTTTCTATCGAATTCTTTACCCGCCGCCATACATGTCATCTTGAATTGTAGGGCGGATTTTTATCCGCCGCCTCTATATGTCATCGCGAGGAACATTGTGACGAAGCGATCTCGCTTTTCAATCTTCATACTCGTAGGGCGGATTTTTTTTATCCGCCGCCCCCGCATGTCATTGCGAATTGTAGGGCGGGTATCCTTACACGCCGCTCCTGTCTTCGTGAGAATTGTAGGGCGGATTTTTATCCGCCGCCTCTGTGTGTCATCGCGAGGAACACAGTGACGAAGCCACGCGGCAGAAAATCGCGCCGGGGGCGTCTGGTTCTTCGATAATAAGAAACTTAAAATTGCATTCAAAAAAGAATAATTTACGATTTTATAAACATCAGGGCTTGAAGTGAGTTATGCAAAGGTAGGAGTCGGACATGCTGCCGTCGAAGGCCTACTATTATGAGTATTCATTTGAATTTAGTCTACACGATACCGTGTATTTAATAAAGCTTTTTGGGGCGGCCGGGAGGCCTTCGATTTTGAAGGTATTCTTCGACTGCTTTTTTTGTAGTTACCCAATTCCGACCAATTTTATAAGCTCTGAGTTTTCCTTGTTCTGCAAGGCGGTGAAGATTGTCTTGGGATAGAGAGCAGATTTCTGAAGCTTGCCTCAAAGTCAATAGATAATGAATCGGTAGTTTTTGTAAAAATAATCTTTCATACTACACTAATTGTATAATATATAAAAGAATCGGAGGGTTTTAGTATTTTGTACAAAAAATCTAAACTATTGGTATTTAATGATAATGATTAGATAGATAACGAGGAAAAAATATTTGAATCTTCAGACTTATGATTTTCCTTCGTACTTGGACACTTCTCATTCAGACCTAGTTCGCGATTTTTTCGTACCTGCGTTAAAAAATTCTATCCGATATGATCGGGGGGTAGGTTTTTTTAGTTCAGGCTGGCTAAGAATTACTGCAAATGGTATGAATAAATTTGCAGAAAACGGTGGCACTGCTCGATGGGTTACAAGTCCAGTTATCAGTAAAAAAGATTGGGATGCAATGCTTTTTGGTGAAAAAGCACGTATAAACCCTTTTTTGCGAAAATTAATCAAAATTAATATAGAAGATCTTGAAAAAACTCTCGAAAATGAAACCCTATCCGCATTAGCATGGATGATAGCTGATGGTATTCTTGAATTCAAATTTGCTCTACCTAGAAACAAATTGTCAAAAGGCGATTTTCATGATAAATTTGGCATTTTTTATGATAACAAGGGTAATTCCGTAAGTTTTAATGGTTCTTACAATGATAGTATCCAAGGAACATTGAATTACGAATCAATAAAAATTTTTTCATCATGGATTGAAAAATATAAAGATTTGGTTATTGAAGATACAAATAGATTTAACCAACTCTGGGATAACCTTGACCCTAATGTTCAAGTCTATGATCTACTTGAAAGTGAAAAAGAAAAGATAATTCGTTTAAGAAAATTCGATCGTCCTTACAGGAAAATAAATACATTTCCCATAGACCTCTCCCAAAAGCCACTAAACATCCCAGAAGATATACATCTAAGAGATTATCAAAACGATGCAATATGCGCATGGGAAAAAAGTAATAGAATCGGGTTGTTTGAGATGGCAACGGGAACGGGAAAAACAATAACTTCCATAGCAGCGTCTGTAAGATTTTTCGAAGAAAAAAAAGAGCTGGCGTTAATCGTCACATGTCCTTATATTCACCTCGTAGAGCAGTGGAAAAATGATGCTGAAGCATTCGGGTATAGGCCATTACTTGCATTTAAGAGTTCAGAAGAGTGGAAAGCAAAAATCAACAATAAGATAATAGCCTTTAATAATGGAGATATAGGTAATCTTTGTATTATTACAACTCATTCAACCTTTTCAACAAAACTATTTCAATCAACAATTGCGCGAATAAATCGAACTACGCTATTAATAGCAGATGAAGCTCATCATTTGGGAGCTGAAAGTAAAACAAAATATTATCCTAAAAACATTGAATATAGGCTGGCCTTATCAGCTACTCCTGATCGATGGTTTGATGACGCAGGAAGCGCTCGCTTGAGAAACTATTTTGGAAAAACTGTATTTGAATTTCAGATTGGAAAAGCTATCAAAGAAGGATATCTAACAGAATATAAATACTTTCCAGTGATTACAGAATTAACAAATAGTGAAATGGAGAATTATCAAGAACTATCAAAAAAAATTTCCAAATTATTCAATATGGGTGAAAAACCCGATGAAAATAGAATTTTATTGTCTCTATTATTGAAACGCTCAAATATTTTAAATAGCGCTGAAAATAAGCTTGAAAAGCTATCTAACTTAATTGATTCACAAAATGAAATTTCTCATACCCTTTTTTATTGCGCGCCAGGACAATTGAATAAGATAACGAGTTTGTTGGGAAAAGAGAAAAAAATAAAAATTCACAAGTTTACATATAAAGAGGATAATAAATCTAGGCAAAGAATTCTTAATGAATTCGAAAGTGGTATGCTTCAAGGTATTGTTGCGATTAAATGTTTGGATGAAGGTGTTGATATTCCTTCAACAAAGACTGCTTACATTTTAGCAAGTAGTAGTAATCCAAGAGAATTTATTCAAAGGAGAGGCAGGATACTGAGGAAAAGTATTGGAAAATCATATGCAATTGTTTACGATTTCATTACTTTTCCGCCGCTAGATTTTTTAGAGAATTTTCCAATAGAAAGACAAATTATTAGAAAAGAATTATCAAGGTTTAAGGAATTTGCTCAGTACGCAATCAACTTTAATTCTGCATACGAGTGTATTTGGGAAATTGCTATGAGATTTAATATTCTTGACTTCTAAAAAAGGAGGTAAATATGGAAGATTTACAGAAGTTATTGCTTAAACTCTTCGATAATCTCGACAGCGAAATCAAAGAAATAGTCTCGGAAGTTTATGCTATTGAAAAAGAATATATCATTTTGAATAAAAGTTCTTACGGGATCAATGAGAAAATAAGAGATATTGTTGATTCACATGCTAGATATCAAATTCAAAAGGGGGGACCGGATGAAAATTAATTACATAAGGCTTAATAATTTCAAGCAATATTACAAGGAACAAAAAGCGGACATTTCTGACCAAGAAGATTTAAATATTACTGTTTTTCATGGCGCAAACGGTGCTGGAAAAACCTCTCTCTTTATAGCCCTAAATTGGTGTTTATATGAAACTGGTAGTGAAAATACTGGTGAGTTATTGAATAAAAGAGCTATCGCTGAGGCAAAAAAGGATGATCTTATACTATTACGCGTAACAGTTTGTTTTAAACATTTAAAGATTGACTATATTGCTGAACGATTCATTACATATAGGAAACTAGAAAAAGAGATATCCAAGGATGAAGAAGGATTTTCACTATCCAAATGCGACTCAAATGGGAATACAACTTACTTAAATAATCCGAAAGTTGTAATGAATTCCATTCTTCCTGAAAATGTTAGAGAGTACTTTTTCTTTGATGGGGAAAAGATGGAAGATTTAACCCGTCCCGATAATACAAAAATCGAAGATGCAATTCAAAACATAATGAGGTTACCAATTATTGATAATGCCGAAAAGCATATTAACGGGATAGCAATTGAATTACGACGTGAGTTAAAAAGAGAAGGATCAAGTAAACTCGAAGAGATCATTAATAATGAAGAGGATATAGAAAAGAAGATCCAAGAAAAAAAGAAGAATAAAGAGAAATTAATTGAAGAAATAAGATTAGGGAAACAACAAATAGCAGACTTAGAAAAAACACTTAGAGAAAATGAAAAAAGTAGAAGATTACAAGAAAAAAGAGATGGATTAATAAATCAAAGGAAAGAGTTGGAAGACTTAAGAATAAATCTTGTTGAGCATATTAGAAGTAATGCAACAAGTCTTTTTACAAAATACTTTTTAAATATTTCTGAACAAGCATTGAAAATTGCTCATGAAAAAAGAAAAAAAGGAGAGATACCAAGCGGAATAAAAGAACAATTCATAAATGATTTACTTGAGAAAGATATTTGTATTTGTGGCAGAAAAATAAGTGATGATAAGTCTGCGAAACAACATATAAGGGAATATCTTAGTAAAACCACATCAAATAAATTAGAAGATATCGTTCTAGGAATCCCGGCAGTAGTAAAGATATTATCTTTTCATGCGAAGGATACGCTTCAAGACTTAGAAATAAGCTGTAAACAAAATGCATTAATTGAAGAAAAAATAGATAATCTTTCTAAAGAGATTGATGAAATAAAACATGAATTAGGGGTCTCTCCTGACATTGATATTGCTGGTATTCAAAGTAATTTATCGTTATTCCAAAAGAAACAAGGTTTGAATCAAAATACCCTTGGAAGGCTTGAACAAGAGATTGAGACATTAGTGGAGTCATTATCAGAAATGATAAAGATGAGAGAGAAAGAAGAAAAAAAACAAATGGAATTACTTTTACTATCAAAAAAGGAAGAATTGGCTCGACGCTCTGCAGAAGCAATATTGAAAATAAAAGATGAATTTTATGAACAGACACGATTGCAAATACAAAAAGAAACAAAGCAGGTTTTTTCAAAACTTGCTTGGAAACAAGACCATTTTCAAGATATTGAGTTAGATCAAGATTTTCATCTAGAGATTATTGATAAATGGAGAAGGCCAAGTAGAGAAGAAATATCTGCTGGAGAAAGACAAATATTAAGCCTTTCTTTTATTGCTGCAATGGCAAGATTATCAGGAGAAGAAGCTCCTATTGTTATGGACACTCCTTTTGGAAGATTATCTGGAAATCATCTTAAGAAAGTAGCATCTGAATTTCCAGAATTGGTTCCACAACTTATTCTTCTTGTAACAGATAGAGAATGGGAGGGCACTTCAGGAACCCGCATAGGTGATCGAGTAGGGTTCCAGTATAAATTGGATTTTAATGATAATACAAGCTGTACAGATATTGTTGAGGTTGATTATGAGCGATAGAATATTTGTCGAAAAACAAGTAATGGAATTTTATAAGCAAATTAATGCAAGTGCTACAAAGAAAAGTAATAGTCTTAATCAACCTTTTTCTGAAGCTAAAGATATTTTTATGCTTGCAGTTGGATTAGGTTTACAAAAGGGGAAACGTAAAAAATTGTCTGGGGCAAGAGAAGGTTTATTTTTTTGGAATCGTCTTTCACAAGATCTAGAATTGCCTGCATTGCAGCTTATTGCATTATCAGAAACCGGGAATGTTGAGTCTATGCTGGACGAAGAATTGGTTCAATCAATTGCAGAAGAATATGCAAATGAAGGAATAAGAATTCTGATTGAAGATGTAGTCAATAAAGATGGAGATATATTGTGGAATCTTGTAGATTTGGTGAGAAATTGAAATAAAAATTTCAATGAAATCGAGAATATTAATCGTCGAACCTAATTATAGATCGAAATTTCCCCCACTGGGATTGCTTCGCATTTCAACTTTTCATAAATCTTTAAATGATAAAGTTGACTTTGTAATAGGGTGTGATGAAACAAGAAAATCCAACAACTATGATAAAGTATACGTATCTTCTTTGTTCACCTATGAACTGCCTAAAACTGTCAAGACGATAAATTTTTATCAAAAATGTGTAAAGAACCCTCAAAATGACATAATTGTTGGTGGCATTGGCGCCACATTACTTCCCGAGTATATTAGACAGAGGTCAAAATGTAAAATTGTTATTGGGGCATTAGATCAACATAATGCTCTTGGGTACAATGAGTACCCTGTTTCAGAATTAATACCTGATTACAGTATCTTAAAAGAGGTGGATAAAAAATATACTCCAGTCGATGCATATTTTGCGAGAGTCTCTGTGGGGTGTATACGTAAATGTAAATTTTGTGCTGTACCAATTCTGGAACCAAAATTTAGATATTTACAGAGTATTTCTTATCAAATAAACGAGGTTATTAGTCAGTTCGGTGAAAAAAAGGATTTAGTGATCTTAGATAATAATATCCTTGCTCTTAAGAATATTTCGGATATTATCTTGGAAATTTCAAATTTGGGGTTTGCTCGAAATACAAGATTTGATAATAAATTACGGAATGTGGATTTTAATCAAGGAATTGATGCAAGATTGATTAACCGAGAAATTGCTCAGACATTATCAAAAATATGTTTGTATCCTGTCAGGCTAGCTGTTGATAATACTTCGATAATAGATAAATACAAAAATGCAATCAAGACACTCTCTGATAACGGCTTTTCTTATTACACTACATATGTAATGTTTAATTTTGATGATAATCCACAAGATTTTTATAAAAGACTAAAATTAAACCTAGAACTCTCATTAATACATAATATTCGAATAACTGGATTTCCAATGAAATTTGTACCAATTGACCAAGTAGAGCGACATCATATTTCAAACAATTGGAACTGGAGATACCTTAGAGGGATTCAATGTATTTTAGTCGGTACTCATGGGATGGTTTCCCCAAATCCGAATTTCTTCGAAGTTGCATTTGGTAAAAATGTAAACGAATTTATTGAAATCATATCAATGCCAGATGATTACATAATCTTCCGGGAAAAAAATAAAGATAAAGCAAAAGAGTGGAAGGGTTGTTTTTTCAAACTAAATCATTCTGAAAAAGAGGATTTATTTAATCATCTTAGTGCAAATCACGGAAAACAATCAAATTATAAACACCCGAATAAAAATATTGAAAAAGTATTGCGATTTTATGATCCAAAAAATGAAATAAATTATTAAAAACTACAAAATGAATAAAGATATTTCTGATTTTATGTTATCTGAGTTTGAACGAATTTCAAATGCCTATTTCTCCCTTCGTGAGCAAATTACAGAATTCTTTAAAGCTTATATAACCTTAATAGGATTTTCTTTAACATTCATCGCTGCAATATTGAGATTTTTCCCACTTGATTCAGATGATTTTTCCTTAAGTTCTTTTCCAATTGTTTTAGCAGGCTTGATGCTCATAATATCTCTTCTTGGTTTATTTATTTCACTATCAATTACTAGTATGAGATTAGGAATGATCTTGTATGCAAGAGCAATAAATCTTATCCGTAGATTCTTTTCCGAACAATCTGGGAAAAAGAAACAAATGAGCAAATATCTTGTGCTGCCCACAACGGATACTCAGCCTCCATTCTTTGAAATATATGGCCGAGGTATATTTTGGCCATTTATGCTTATGGCTATTTTGGATGGGATAATTTTTGGATTTTCTATTTTTGCTTTATTTAATCTAAACCATCTAATATGCATTTTGATAGGAATAGCGTATTTATGCTTACATATCTTATTCTATTGGATCGCATCTGGGAAAAGAGAATCGGAATGGGAAACTCATTTTAATAAGAATATAGGTAAATTAAATATTTGATATTCACTTTAATAATTTCGAGCTCTTTATTAAAAAGATCGGTTCAACCTTTAAGTTAATCCAGATATATAGTCAACTGCTTCTTGAGCATGGGAAGCTGCTTTGATAAACATCAACGTATGCTTTTTGAAAACCTTAAGCCAACTTTGAATATATGCTGCAGCATTTTCTGTAAGAACTATATTTTCAATTCCAGCAAGAACGCATAAAAACGAGGCATCCATTTCTGCGATCAATTCTTCTTTTGAATACTTGACCTGTCAAGTTCTCAAAAGTTGTACCACTCACAAGTAGACACTTTCCAGATTGGCGGCAAATTCATAAGGGGTTAGGTTGCCCAGAGACGCGTGGGGGCGTGGATTGAAATTTTGGTATTGGTGGATTAACTCCTGGTGAGCCTTGTCGCCCCCCGCATTAAGCGGCGGGTAGGTAAAGCCGCCTTCCAATGTAGGAAAATGGCGGATAAAAATCCGCCCTACAATATAGAGATGTGCCTAACCCATCCCCGCCAGAAGCGGCTGTCTCAGCCCCTGATATATAGCAGCCACAGCCCGCCAAAAAAAGCCGCCATCAGCGCCAGCGCGTCCAGTTCGATGAAACCCACTCGTTTTTCCAAATTCGCCAGGTTGCCAATCAATCCCAAGCCGGTCATCAAAAATCCCAGCATGCCCACCAAAAGGAATGAGGGGTCGATGGCTGCCAGAAACCGTCCTTGCGTAAAAAACAAGTCGGTCAACCCCAGCGCGAAAACGTTGAACATCGAGCTGCCGAACAGGTTCCCGATCGCCATATCATAGGCGCCGATCTGGATCGCCGCCAGGCAGGTCACCAGCTCCGGCATGGAAGTCACCAGCGCCACCAGCGTGGTGCCGATGAAGGTCTTTCCCAAGCCTGTGATCTCCGCGATCTCGGCGCTGCCAGCGACCATGATGGGCGTGGCGATCGCCAGCGCTGCTGCCGCTAGCAGAAAACCGATGATGCCCGTCCTTAAATCCGGCAGTCCTTGCGGAATTTCATCGGCTGCATCCGCTGCACCCGGCTCATCCTGTTTGGCGCCATTCTGGATCAGCCGCACCGCGATGAAATAACCGCACAGCAGCGCCAGGCTGTCTAGCCCCACCCACCCGATCTGCAGGTCAATATCTGCCAGCATGAAAAACACCACCAGCCCGATCAGGAACACCGCCAAACTGCCAGTTAGGGCATGTTTCATGGCTGCTTTGCGCAGAATGCGCGCCCGGCGGTTGAGCAGGTCGATCATGGCCAGCAAGAACATATTGAAGGCGTTGCTGCCCAGCAGGTTGCCGGCTGCCAGATCCGCTGATTCTTGATGGATGGAACTGACCGAGGTCAGCACTTCCGGCAGCGAGGTGGCGGCTGCCATCAGCACGATCCCGATGAACATCCCGCCCAGCCGTGTGCGTATGGCAATCACGTCTCCGTATTTCGCCAATTGGGTGGCTGCCAAAGTGATGAAGGCAGCCGAAAGGATGAAAGTGACCCAAACCATATGCTTCTCTTGCCCGTTGGCTAACCTAACGGGATGCCCTTGCTGAAGGTCAATGGCCAGGCGGCAAAGACGCCCGTGTTGGGTTCATCCAAACTCCCAATCACCTTCTCTGCCGCTGCCAGGCATTGCTGGATCAAAGCCTCCTGCTTCACCAGCACGAACAATGTGGAGTTGCCGCATTCCTCCAGGCTCTTATCGCCGTACAGATATCGCATGGGAATGTGTTTTCTGCGCTTGCGGTGCAGCCCGCTGCTCTCCAGAATGGTCACGCCGGAAACGCCCAGCTTCGCCCAGGCTTCCAGCACCGGATCAAGCTTAGCATTGTCATCCAGCACTAACATGATCATGAACATCGTGATTTCCTTTCCGCGCTTTCATGCTCGTTGTGGAGTTGCCCATTCATCCAAAAAGGATGAGTAGAGAGAATGATTCTGTTATGCGCTTTAGCTTTCTTTATTTTAGTTTACCAACGATTGTCACTGGGTTGAAAAACGTTATCTCATCCGCAATCCACATGCACAAGCGCTGCCATTCTTCCTGCTTGCATAAAACCGCGGCAGTCCCAACAACGGGATTTCGTTTCCAAAATTCCAATCCCAGCCCGCGATTCGTTCCGCAGGATCGAATCGGGCGAATTTTTTAATGTCACATTTTGTCACAATTTGTCAACTTTTTCGCGCTTTTTACCCCGCTCAGCCCAGTGCAAACGCTGCAGCCGCACCAGTCTGCTATTAAAGTGAATCCTCTCCTATGAGAGGATTCGAAAAAGGTAGCGGGGGTTGGATTCGAACCAACGACCTTCAGGTTATGAGCCTGACGAGCTACCGCTGCTCTACCCCGCAGCGTATGGAACGGTATCTTACCACGCCGCTCAGGGCATGTCAAGTAAAGCAGCTTCAGAACCGCTTTCTAACCTTTCTCTGATAGATTCGATTTCTTTTCTCCTCTATAAAAGAGAAAAATGGAATGGAGGCAAAATGGCCGGGTTAGCAGAACTGCAATGCACGGTCTGTCGCATGGGAGATACCCCACTCAGCCCTGCTGAGATGGCAGCTTTCTCCCAACAGGTGCCTGAATGGAAATTGATTAAACAAAAAGGAGTTTCAAAACTGCAGCGCATTTTTCACTTTTCAGACTATCCCGCCGCCCTATCCTTTACCCAGGCAGTCGGGTCTGCCGCCCAAAACGCCGGCCACCATCCGCTTATTCTGATTGAGTGGGGAAAGGTCACTGTCACTTGGTGGACACACAAGATCAACGGGCTGCACGCCAATGATTTCATCATGGTAGCCCGCTGCGACCATATCTATATCAATGGATGATGTGGGTGGATACTAATTGTCCAGGTAAGCCTGCGCCCAGAGTTCCAGGCACAGCAAGCCCCAAATGCTGCGCCCAAAGGCGCGTTCCGAATCCAGCAGGGGTTCCACCCGTTCCGGTTGGAACCAGCCGCGCTGGCGCGCTTGCGGGCTCAGCAGGGTTTCGCGCACGAAACTGCGCACCGGTTCGCGCTGGTACCACTCAGAAAGCGGCACCGGAAAACCCATTTTGTCTTGGCGCTCGACAATCCCTTTGGGCAGCAATCGGCTGACCACCTTGCGGAAGATATGCTTTGACCGCCCGCCTTCGAATTTGATGCGCGGCGGCATGCTGGCTGCCAGTTCCACGATGCGGTGATCCAGCAACGGCACGCGCGATTCCAGCGAGACCAGCATGCTGGTGCGGTCTTCCACCTGCAGCAGGGCGGGCAGCAGGGTCAGCACGTCGAAGCGCGTCATCTTGTTGATGTACGATTTCAAGCCGCCCGAGTTGAACAGATCGCTGAAAGCCTGGAAGGGATTGTATGCTCCTGCCAGGGTGTTCAATTCTCCGCTCAGCAGAGGCTTCAATTCCATGCCGCGATCCACCAGCCGGAAATAGCGCGCTTCCTGCGAATCGAACAATCCTTCTCCCCAGAAATAACGCAGCATAGGCTCATATCCGTGCAGTTGCGTCAGGTTGGGCAAGATGGTGTCGAAACTGACCACGTAGCGCGCGTCTTCCTGAGTCCCCTGGATGCCGCCGCGGATGCACTCCTCTAAATACGCTATCAAGTAACGTGTATATCCTCCAAACACCTCATCGGCGCCCTGCCCGCCCAGGACCACTTTGACATGCTGCTTGGCCAGTTCGGAGACCATCAGCTGTGGGAAGATGCCCGGGCCGGCGGCTGGTTCGTCCATGGCCTGCATCAAGCCTGGCAGTCGGTTGATGAAGTCGTTCTCGTCTGGAAAGATCTCATGATGTATGCTGCCCGCTTGTTCTGCCGCCAAGCGCGCGTAGCGTGTCTCATCGTAGCGCGCGTTTTCCCTGAACCCGCCGGAGAAAGTATGGATGGGTTGATCCAGCAATGAGGCTGCCAAGCAGGTTACGGTTGACGAATCCAACCCGCCGCTTAAATGCGCTCCCACCGCAACATCCGCGCGCAATTGGATCCGGACTGCATCCTCCAATAATTGCTTTAATTGGGTTTCAAAGTACTCTGCGGTATGGTCAGTATCTACCGTGAAGTCTGGTTTCCAGTATTTTTCTATACGCTGTCTGCCATCCGCATTAATTTCCATCCAGCTGCCTGGTTCAAGTTTGTGGATATCTTTAAAGAGTGTTTTGTCATTAAGACAAAACTGGAAGGTCAGGTAGTCTGCCATGCCGTGCGGATTCATCTCAGCCTGCACCAATCCCGACTGAAGGATCGCTTTGATTTCCGAAGCGAACACAAAGCTCTCGCCATCTTTGAAGTAATAAAAGGGTTTGATGCCCAAGCGATCGCGGGCGGCGAACAATCGCCGCTCCTGCTGATCCCAGATCACAAAAGCGAACATCCCATTCAATTTATGGACGACTTGCGGGCCATGTTGTATATAAAGTCGCAAGATCGCCTCAGTGTCCGAATTCGAGAATAAGGATTGCCCTTGTTCGATCAACGATTGGCGCAGTTCTACATAATTGTAGATTTCCCCGTTGTAAATGATCCAATAACGCCCTCTTTCATCGCGCATGGGCTGGTGAGCGGCCTGCGAAAGATCGATGATGCTCAGGCGCAGGTGACCCAGCCCCAAGTTGCCATCTTCAAGGTATCCGTGGTCGTCTGGTCCGCGATGCTGTATGCTGGCGGTCATCCGCCGCAGCACGGCGCCATCCACTTTGCGCGCTGGATCAAAATGATAGATTCCGCATATGCCGCACATGCTCACATCCTTAGAAGTTGATTCGTGATATGGTGTGATGTTTCTTTAGATTGCTCAAACGATAAGCCTCAACCGCCTTTTGCGGGTCTTTTCGGTACAACTCGCGCAGTCCGCGATATTGACTGCGCCATCCGCTTAAAGGCCACCAATACAGCATGCCCATGATCAGATAACCCAGCATGGTGATACTGCCGATCATCTTGCTGCCGCCTTTCTTTTGATCATAACGCAGGACGAAAGGCACTTCAGCAAAACGGCAGCCCATTAAGTTCAATTTGACAATGATTTCCAATGTAGAAGTAAAACCCAATCCGCGCATTTGAATCAGGTGATTGCCATAGATCTTCAAGGCATCTTGGATCACGGCAACCCGATACGCGCGGAATCCGCAGGAATAATCCCGAACACCGCGCACGCCGAATACAAGCCGCATGAACAGATTGGCTGCCCGGCTGATCAACGCCCGATAGGCATTCACCCCCATTTGCCCGCCCCCGGGTTGGAAACGCGATGTGTTGACCACGTCGAATCCTTCTTTAAGTTTCTCGATCATATTAAAAAGGTATTTCGGTTCGTGGGTATCATCCCCCTCAATTCGCACCAGGTAATCATTGCGCGCTGCATGCCAGGCAACATACTCAAATCCATCGCGTTCCGTTTCGCCCAAACCGCGATTGATGGGATGTTCTAAAATATCCAAGCTTAGGTGACCCTGATGTTTCTTGAGAATACTGGCAGTCTCGTCCGTGCTGCCATCGTTGATGACTACCAAGCGATAAGGTTCATCTCCCAAAGTTGTTTTGATCTTGTCCAGCAGGCTTGGCAGATCCGTTTGTTCGTTATATGCAGGCAGCATGATCCAGATCATTTCAATTTCCTAAAGGCTGAAATCACCCAAGCGCACCACATCAAATCCGGCACTGTTCGCAGCGTGCTTATCCCACAGATTGCGTCCATCAATGATCAACGCATGCTGCATGGCTTGTTTAAGTTGGTGAAAATCGATAGTTCGGTACTCTGAATGGGCAGTCATCAATACCGCCGCGTGGCAGCCTTGCGCCTTGCTGTACACATCCCCCGCGTACTCTGCGACAAAAGGATCGTGAACCACTCCAATGGCTCCTTCCGCTTCTAGCGCACGCAAGAAATACTGGCTGGGAGCATCGCGCGTGTCATCCGAATCTTCGAGGTAAGCATAGCCGAGAATCAGAATCCGTTTGCCCTGCAGGTCATTCAAACGCCCCTTCAATAAGCTAAGCATATGCCCGGGCATGCCGCTGTTGATTTCGCGCGCAGCCGGGATCAGGCGCACTTTCACATCCAATCCCTTCACGCTGCTAGCCAGCAGCCAGGGATCCTTGGGGATGCAGTGACCGCCCACCCCTGCCCCAGGCAGCAGCATCTCGCGCCCGGGTGATTTGCGCACCAATTCGCGCACCCGCCACACATCCGCCCCCAATGCTTCACAGATCAGTGCCATTTCATTCGCAAACGCGATCTGCACATCACGATAGGTATTTTCCATCGTTTTGACCAGTTCAGCCGTGATCCAATCGGCGGTGTCAACATCAGCTTGCACGATCTGCCGGTACAATGCCTGCATAACCGCAGCCGTTTCGGGGGTGTCCCCGCCCACCACGCGGCTCATGCTGGTCAGGTTCTGCAGCAATTTGCCCGGCATCACCCTTTCAGGGCAGTTGCCAAGGTAGAAATCCACCCCGCATTTGCCTTTGGAATTCTCTTCTAAAATCGGCAGCGCGATATTTTGCATGGTGCCAGGCATGATGGTGGATTCGATCACCACCAATGCCCCTTTCTTCAGCACGCCCCCCAGTGATTTCAAAGCAGAGCGCAGAGCCTGGTATTCCGGAATATGGGCGCTATTCACCGGCGTTTCAACATCCACCAGGATCACGTCGCATGCATTGATTTTCGCATATTCGTCCGTAGCTTGCAGGCTGCCCTGCCGGATAACGCGCCCTATCAGTTCCGCTAAACCCGGCTCTTTGCCCTCGATTGGGCTGACGCCCTGATTGATGCGCTGCGCCCGTTCGCTCTTGATGTCAACTCCGATGACGGAATATCCCTGTTCGGCAAAGAGAGCTGCCACAGGCAGCCCAACATATCCCAATCCAATGACAGCAATTTGTGCGGTATGTTGCTCAATTTTAATGCGCAGGTCAGCCAGGGTCATATTAAACCTCAATCACACGGTGCGTCTCACCCGATTCAACCAGCGCCAATGCCAGCCTGAGCGCCTTCAAGCCATCTTCGCCGCTGGTCGGCACCGGATTCCCCGTTCGCACAGCGTCTAAAAAAGCCTGAAGCTCGGCTTTTAGAGGCTCTTGCCGTTTTAGATCATATCGGATCATTTTGCCTTCGCTCACCCCGCGGATGGTCTTCAAGGGCGTCCACAGGTCAGCGCTGGCTTGCGAATTCTCATAGAAATACAAATCCTGCAAGAGATCATCCACACGGAACATGCCTTTTTCTCCCAACACCAGCGTTTCGCGCAGCTTGGTGGGTGTCAGCCAATTGATCTCCAGCGCTGCGGTAATGCCCTGCGGAAATCGCAGCAATCCAAACAGCATGTCTTCATGCTCGGTATGGATGCGCTGTTCGGTTTCCGCATACACGCGCAGCGGATCCAGGCCTGTCAGAAAACGCATGATATCCACATCGTGCGGTGCCAGATCCACCACCACTCCCACATCCCGGATGCGTGCCGGGAAAGGCCCCGCCCGCCGGCAGAAAATCTGAAAGATCTTGCCCAGCTCGCCTGCTTCCAAGCGCGCTTTGAGTGCTTGCATGGCAGGGTTGAAGCGAATGATGTGCCCTACCATCAACTGGCGTTGTCGTTCTTTTGCCAGGTCGATCAAACTCTGACCTTCTTCAACAGTCGCTGCAATAGGTTTCTCCACCAGCACATGCGCGCCAGCCTTCAATGCAATAGAAGCTGCTTGTTCGTGGTCGGCTGTCGGTACGGTGATCGATACCGCTTCAGGTTCTTCCTTTTCCAACAATTCTCGATAATCGGTATACGTAGGAACACCAAAGCGCGTCCCCAATGCAGCCAGCCGCTCCTTACTGACATCTGCAATGCCGGCAATCTGCACATCTTCCAGCTCGGAATAAACCCGTAGATGGTTGAAACCCATTGAACCTACGCCAATGACCGCTACTCGCATCTGCGATTACCCCATATACTCGTTGATCTTCCCGGCTACGAACTCCAGGTCGGTTTGCGTCAGGGAGGGATGAACGGGAATGGAAAGTACTTCGGCAGCCGCTTGTTCTGCAACCGGAAAACTCATCTCGCCCAGCATTTCTCGATAGAAGCCCTGTTGGTGGATCGGCAGGGGATAATAAATCTCGCTGCCAATTTCATTTTTCGTCAGGAATTCCCGCAATCCATCACGTTTCCCATGCGGCACTCGCAGCGTGTATTGGTGATAGATATGTTCGCAGTTTTCAGGGACATAAGGCGTAACAACCCCTTTTAGGTTGGTATCATAATAGGCCGCGTTTTTCGCCCGCGCTTGGTTGAACTTGGCCAGCTTCAATAATTGCGCGTGCCCGATGGCTGCGTGCACATCGGTCATGCGCAGGTTATACCCCAATTCGTCATGATAGTAGCGCCTGCGCATACCGTGATTGCGCAGCACGCGGCATTTTTCGGCAATGGCGTCATCGTTGCTGGTAATCATGCCGCCTTCAGCGCTAGTCATGTTCTTGGTGGGATACAGGCTGAAGGTGCCTGTTCCAAAAGAACCGGCGCATTTGCCGTTGATCTTGGCGGTATGCGCTTGACAGGCATCTTCGATGACGATTAAGTGATGTTTTTCAGCAATTGCCATGATCGCGTCCATGTCCGCGCATAAGCCGTAGAGATGAATCGGCAGGATCGCCTTTGTCTTGGGTGTTATCGCTGCTTCAATCTGGCTCGCATCCAAGTTGAATGTGCGCGCGTCAATATCCACAAATACAGGTTTTGCGCCCACATACAGAACGGAATTTGCCGAGGCGATGAAGGTAAAAGGAGAGGTGATTACCTCGTCTCCCTCCCCAATTCCGTGCGCCAGCAAAGCCACCTGCAGGGCAGTTGTGCCGGAACTGGTGGCGATCGCGTGTTGAACTCCGCAAGCTTCTGCGAATGCCTTTTCAAAGGCAGCTACGCGCGGTCCTTGTGCCAATATTCCGGAATCCAGCACTTGCAGAACCGCTTGTTTTTCTTCTTCACCGATAAGGGGTTTAGCCATTGGTATCATTTTGCTTCCATCCATATTCTTTTTTCGATTTCAATTTTTTGTGCGCA
>Ga0209164_1002621_pt1 | contig 18670 bp, 21 predicted proteins | sample MTBNYHSulfiMetaG_FD_187458 | JGI IMG/M metagenome (GOLD analysis project Ga0209164, IMG submission 187458) | Enrichment culture microbial communities from rom New York Harbor, USA that are MTBE-degrading - MTBE-NYH (New York Harbor Sulfidogenic)... | ecosystem: Environmental > Aquatic > Marine >...
AGGTACCGTTTCTTTCCATGATTCCCTGACCATCTTGAATAGCTGATGGTCGGAATGACAACGGTGTCAGGTACCGTTTCCTTCCCCCACTGCTTTCAGCCTCTCACGCAGTTCCCACAGCGCATTGCGATTGCTATCCCACTTCAGCAACCGTCGGGCCTCATCGTACGATACCCACCGCATCTCTGTATGTTCATCGGAGAGAACAATCTCGTCATCCGTCGCATCTACCGCGAAGCAATACTCGGGTATGACATGGACCTCCGGCCCCCATGCCTCGGCATCCGCAAAGGCATGCTTCGGCACCGTGTTACAAGAGTCAAGCTTCATAAGGCCTCTGCCGGCAAGCCCTGTTTCCTCACTGATCTCGCGCTGGGCCGCCTGCACTGGCGTCTCCTTATCCTCACCGCCACCAGCCACGAACTGCCACCACCCGGTATCTCGCCGCCTCAGTACGGCAAATTCATATCCTCTCTCGCTCCGCCGAAACGGAATGACCAGTACCTGAAACGGTGCTCTCATGGCTGTTTCAAGTCAATAACAATGCCTCTTGCCTTGATGGTCTCAAGATTATCGCCAATCAGTTCGAATCTGCTGCCTTTGAACAGTAGCTCTTGAGGACCTTCCTCTCCTGCAACGAATCCAACCGTCGCAAGGAAGCTCTCCTGAGCAGGGTCTGGCTGTCCTTCGAATCTTACGTGAAGATGCCACAGACCTCGCCCCTTGTTAAAGTCCTTATCTGACTCGAACTTCACGATGGACCAATACGTTCTGCGTCCACTCTCCAACACAGCTCGGATATGCCCCGTCACGGGTTCGATCTGTGCGATAGCCTTCTTTGATATACTGTCAATGCTCATTGGATTAGCCTTGAAAGAAACGGTGTCAGGTACCGTTTCTTTCATCCTTGCGTGGGCGTCCCATGGGCCGCAGCGTCGCCCCAAGACAAAGTCTGTCAGCCGCTTCCCTTACCCACGTCTCACTGCCAAAGGGCGATCCTCGCCGCATACTCAAATTCAGCCGCTCAGCCATCACCTTTCCAGGCAGGCGATTGACCAGCCTCAGCCAATTCCCGGGCAGGCTTACCGGCCCATAGCTCAGCGTCAGACCCGCCCTTGCCTCTCCCACGCGGATGGTCAGGCTGCTGTATCGCCACCTGTGAGCCTCTCCCACGAGGCCGCCGCGCAGCGCGTTGGACTCAACATATGCCAGCACCGCCAGATAATGTTTGTCCGATTGCACAGGAAAGCTCTTGAAACGCCCCTGATACACATGCCCGATGCCCGTCGTACCGTGGGCTGCATGCCATCGTTGCGTGTGTGTAAGCGTCAGCCACTGCATAAACTCGGATACCTCCCCATCCTCCTGCGGCCACAGCATAAGATGCCAGTGATTGGGCATGATGCAGTAGCCGCACAGCCGCACTGGCACGCGCCGCAGGCTCTCGGCAAGGACTCGCTCGAACGCCTCGTAGTCCTCGCGCCTCTTGAATATGCCCAGCCTGCCGTTAGCCCGGTTCAGAATATGATATACAACGCCTCCCGCACATCGTCTTGGTGGTCTCGACATGACCGATCATTATACTCCGCCCCTCCGTTTTGTCAATAACGAAAACGGTGTCAGGTACCGTTTCCTTACGCGGTGTCGTCCCACCTGCTGCGCTCACACGTATTCCACTGTCGCCGGGGGCTTCGGCGTCAGGTCATACAGGCAACGGTTCACGCCCTTTATCTGTATGATTCGCTCGCAGATGCGATTGAGCTTCTTCCACGGCAGCTCGGTAGCCGTTGCCACTCTGGCATCAACGCTCTCAATGCATCGCACCACAATTATGTCGCCGAATTCCCGCTTGTTATCCCGTATGCCCGTTGCCTTGTCATTCAGGAGGACCGCCAGGTACTGAAATGCCCCGGTATCCGCCAGCTCTTCCTCAACGATGGCCGTAGCAGCTCGCACGGTTTTGAGCCTCTCAGGCGTCACCTCGCCGACTATCCTCGCTGCCAGCGCAGGCCCCGGGAACGGTATTCGCTTCGTTATATCCTTTGGCAATCCCAGGAGAGCCGCCACCTCGCGGACGCCATCCTTCCGCAGCGTCTTCAACGGCTCGAGCACCGAATACCCGTACGCCTTCTCCGGATCAATCCCAAGCTGAGCGAGGATATTGTGCTGGCGTTTGATACCCGCCACCGTCTCCTCTATATCCGTCAGTATCGTCCCATGCAGCAGGAACTTCGCCCCCGATTCCTTCACTATCCGTCCGAAGACCTTCGAGTAGAAGGCGTTCGTGATGGCGTTCCTTTTCTCCTCGGGGTCTGTCAGGCCTTTCAGCGCAGATAGGAACTCCTTCTTTGCATCGACCACCTCCACGGGAATGCCAAGGTCGGCAAACACCTTGGCGACACGCTTGGGTTCTCCGTCGCGCATCAGGTCGTTATCTATGAATACAGTCTTGAGCTGCTTGCCCAGGGCCCGGTGACCCAGCGCCGTCACGGCGGAGCTATCCACTCCGCCGCTGAGCGCATTGATAGCCGTTGCCGAGCCAACCGTCTTCTTGAGTTCCGTTACCTGGTCTTCGATGAATTTCTTGTAACCCATTGTCGCCTCCATACAGATTTCAGAATGTTAGTGTTGAGGTCGGCCGCAAACTCCGCCGTCTCCATCTTGCCAGCCATTCTATCGCCGCCATCGAGCCTCCGCAACAGTTCTTGTGCAGCCCCATCCGGTCCTTTTCTCACGCTGTCCTCCTCCTCATGACCAGAGACAGCCTTCGCCCTCATCTGGCGTCGAGCTAAAGTGGGATAGGCCTCGGAAGCCCCTATGCCTCAAGTGAAAACACATCTTCAACGGTCTTGCCGAATGTCCGGGCGATCCTCATCGCCAGTGTCAACGACGGGGTATAGTTACCCTGTTCGATGGCGATGATGGTCTGCCGCGTCACGCCTACCCGCTCGGCCAGTGCCTGCTGCGTCATCTCCCCCGCGTCAAACCGCATCCGCCGCACCTGATTGGTCAACCGTTCCTCACTCATCCGCTTGCTCCCTCTTGCATTGCATCAGAATCATCAGCGGCTTAATCACCTCCGCAAGAAACGCAATCGCCACAAAGGCACATACCGGAATATAGATCGGTACCGGTGTTTTGATACCCAACCAAAAGAGCGATCCCATAACCAGAGTGACGCTGAGGCCTGAGTAAACAGAATCAGAAACCATTTTGGCCTTCTGGTAAATGAGCTGCTCGCGTTCATCAAGACCCTTCAATAGGCGCTTCTTCATTATAAACGGCCCAATTGACATCCAGACGCCTATCGCGACGATGAACAGCAGAACCAGCAAACGCACGTTGGGATGCTCCAAGAACGCCGTCTTCATCTTGTCGGCGTTATGAATGAGATAAAAAAACACAACACATCCGACGACCACGCCACACAAACAGAGACCTAAATCCCTCCACGCCTTTTTCTGTAATCGGTTCATTTTGACTCTCCTTCCGTAGCGTCGCTGTCTTTCCTGTATTGAAACCATGTGGCCAGGCAGTTGATGATGGAGAAGAGGCCCATCCCCACGTACAACAGAGCAGGAAAAGCGCCAATTGGAACAGAACCGTCCGGCCCTGCAGCAAACCAGAGAATAATACTCAGGGCAATGAAATACAGCCAGACGCCGATGAAGCCTGTGAGAAGAGATTGCCTGGCAATGATGATGTCACGCTCATCTATGAGGGTCTTTGACTTGGCGCGGTGCCATGCTGAAAGAGGCAGGAACCACATAAGACCGACCCACACCAGACACCCCGCACAGCCAATGATGTAAAGGGTGCTCATTCGGCCTGACAGATAAATGACAAGCCCGGAAAACACAAAGATCGACCACGCGATAAGATGTATTAGCACCCACAAAAGAGCTTCTCGCTGCTTGCGATTCATGCGGCGCCTCCTTCCGGCGTCTTATGGTCTTTGCCATAAAGTACCAGCGTGGCCAGGGATTGGACAAAGAACGCGGTAATGAACGCACCCATCCAGATTTGCGGCAAGGTGTTCACGTTAATGAGTTTATCCGGGCCGTGGTAGATCCAGATGCCCATCGCCAGCATGCCGAAGACGCAGTAGGAGGCAAGAAATCCCGCTCTGGTTGCATAAAGCTGAATCAGCCGGTCTCGTTCGTCAAATTGAACCGGCCCCGGGTCTTTTTTGAAAATGAGCGGGGCCAATCCGCCAAATCCAGCCAGTGCCATGAAAGCCAGCCCGGCCCATGCGCGCGGGAAACCGACCCTGAAATAAAGAATAGTGACGGTAATGACACTTAGAACAACACCTGTGCAGCTGCATATTACCATCATCCACGCCATCTTCTGCTCCCGATTCATGATTGCCTCCTTTCAGCTTTGTTCACCAAATGATATTGAAAAAGCACGGCCGCCGACAGTGACGCAATGAAAAGAATCGCGGCAGAATAGATAGCAACAGCCAGATGGCTCATCGTGAAAGTAAAAGACTCAAATGCGAAGAGCACTGTCGTATACACAATAGTCGCCACTGTGCAGACCAGTATGGCCGCAGCGATTCCGGCCCGCAGGCAGACTTTTCTATCGAATTCGTCAAAGGTCCTGTCCTTGGACTTATTGATGCGGTAGAGGGGCAGAATCAGCAGTACAATCCCCGCCAGCCCAAGGGCTTGCAGTGCGTAAAACGGAATCAGGGTCTCTGCCAGATCGATAAGCGGAACCAGAAGAAGAAACCCCGCCAGATACAACCCATACCAGGCATTCTTCTGCGTATAGTTCATTCTCTCTGTCCTTTCCATTCACAAGTAGCTCTAACTATACATAATGTACACTCAGTATTACATAACGTCAAGTTGAGTTTACATAGATTCTCTCAGATTCTTCGTCCTCGATAATCAGAGACAGCGGGGCTGCTGAGGATGTCACCTCTACTCCAAGTCTGACCCTTTTTGTGCCGATGTAACGGGTCGACAGTCTCTACCATTAGCTAAGTCTCTGTAGATTAAGGACTTAGCGTCGTTTCATGTCCTGGCAGAAAGTGGGTCTTGAATTTAAATCTAGGCCAGCCAAGGACTTAAGTACTTGGCTAGGTCGAAAACGCGGCCACTTTGGCCACTTTTCCCGCGTCACTAGAACATTTCACATTGCCTTTTGCGCACGATTCCAACCAGCCGGACATCATGCTTGCTTTCGAGCGCATAATCCGTATAATCCCAGTTTTGCATTAGGCTTGTAGTCTGGGAATACCAATGGAATTAAGCGAAATACGGCAGGCGCTCGACGAGCTTGCGGCCCGGGTCGAACAAATCCGGGACTGCCTTTGACCTGGAGGGCAAGAAAACTCTTAAGGCTGACATCGAAGCCAGAATGTCAGCACCCGGATTCTGGGATAATCCCGAGGCAGCGCAGAAGGTCGCCTCGCAGCTTTCAGTTGTGAAATCCGTCATAGGACCCACCGAACAGGTCATCCGCGACCTTTCCGATACGAAAGAACTGCTTGAAATGGCTGCCGAGGAGGGCGACACATCGTCAATAGCACAAATCGAGCAGGACCTGCCCGATCTGACCAGCCGCATCGAAAAGCTTGAACTCCAAGGGTTACTATCGTCGCCGGATGACGTCCGGAACTGCTTTTTCAGCATTCACGCTGGCGCCGGCGGCACCGAATCTTGCGACTGGGCCAGCATGCTGCTGCGGATGTTCACGCGCTATTTCGCGGACAACGGCTATAAATACGAAGAACTCGACATCACACCCGGTGAAGAGGCTGGAATCCGTTCGATCACCCTCCGCGTAGAAGGCCCATACGCCTTTGGCAAACTCTCCTGCGAGATGGGCGTCCACAGGCTTGTTCGCATTAGCCCGTTCGATTCAGCAGCCAGGCGTCATACAAGCTTCGCGGCGGTCGACGTGCTGCCGGAGTTCGACGACGATGCCGAGATACAGATCGACGAGAAAGACCTGCGAATCGATTACTATCGGGCGGGGGGCGCTGGCGGCCAGCACGTCAACAAGACAAGCTCGGCGGTACGGATAACGCATCTGCCGACGGGTATCGTCGTCCAGTGTCAGAACGACCGCAGCCAGCACAAGAACAAGGCCGAGGCGATGAGCATGCTTAAGGCCAGATTGTACCGGATAGAGCAGCAAAAGCGCGACGCTGAACTGGCGAAGATGTACAGCCAGAAGGGCGAGATTGCGTGGGGCTCCCAGATAAGAAGCTACGTTCTGCAGCCTTACCAAATGGTGAAAGACCACCGAACGGATCACGAGACGGGTAATGTGAATGCAGTGCTCGATGGTGACATAGAACCGTTCATCGACAGTTATCTGCGATACAGGGCACAGGCAAAACTGAAGAAGACACAGACGAAGTAAATGGCGATTCAGGCATAAGGGAGTGATATGAAGGCACTAGTCAGTGTTTCGATAAAGGCAGCCAAAGGCGATATTCTCAAATCCAGAGCAGACATTCTCGCGGTAGGAATGTTCTCGGGTCAGAAGAAGCCTTTGGGCATCGCGAAAGAGCTCGATGTGAGACTAGGCGGTGCGATAGAAGAGACCCTCAAGCTTGGCGATTTCAAAGGCAAGACAGGCACCACCACAAGCATCTACACCACCGGCCGGATTCCCGCAAAGCGAGTTATGCTTGTGGGGCTGGGAGATGAGAAGAAGGTAGACCTCGATGCAATCCGTAAGGCTGCAGCGCGCGTGGCGAACCAGGCCATGGAAATGAATGCGCCGACGGTTGCGCTTGCGATATACGCGAGTGTGAATCTCGACGTGGCAGAGATGGGCCGGGCCATTGGCGAGGGTTTCTACATGGGGAGTTTCAAGTACGACGAGTTCAAGACCGCCAAGGAGAATGGACGGCCCAAAAGACTTGTTGCAGAGGTAGTTGAGGCAGGCGAGAAGAAACTGGCCGCGCTGAAAAAGGGCCTTGCTGTTGGAGTTATAATCGGCGATGCGCAGAGCTATGCACGAATGGTGGCCAACAGGCCGGGCAATGTTGTCAATCCACCGAGCCTGGCTGCGGAGGCACGGAGGCTTGCCCAAGGGGCACCCGGGCTCTCGTGCAAGGTGATGGACGAGCGGGAGCTTGCTGCCAGAAAGATGGGAGGCATACTTGCGGTAGGTAGTGGATCGGGCAGCAAGCCCCGATTCATCGTGCTGAAGTGGGCGCCTCGCAATGCGAAGGGCCAACCGACTGCAATAGTAGGCAAAGCGATAACCTTCGACTCAGGCGGGATAAGCCTCAAACCGGCGACTGATATGGATGAGATGAAACTGGACAAAACGGGCGGTGTAGTGACGCTTGCGGCGATGAAGATGATAGCCAGGATGAAGCTGCCGTTAACCGTCTACGGGCTGATTCCATCTGCCGAGAATCTGCCGGGGGGCACGAGTTATCGGCCCGGAGATATCGTAACAACATATAGCGGCAAGACTGTCGAGATACTGAACACTGATGCAGAGGGTCGGATGGTTCTGTGTGATGCTATACATTACGCCGTTGAGCAGAAGTGCAAGACCATCATCGACCTTGCGACGCTTACAGGGGCATGCAAGGTGGCGCTTGGCAAATACCATGCGGGGTTGATGGGCAATGACGATACGCTCGTCAAGGCGCTGCTTGAGGCCTCGAAGGCCAGCGGCGAGAAGGTGTGGCACATGCCCAGCGGCGAGGAGTATTTCGATGAGATGAAGAGCAAGATAGCGGATCTGAAGAACACGGGCAGCCGCTGGGGCGGCGCATGTACCGCTGCAGCATTCCTGGGCAGTTTTGCAGGCGACGCGAAATGGGCACACCTGGATATTGCAGGCATGGACATATACGAGAGTGCGACGCGGTTCACGGCTGCCGGTGGCAGCGGGTTCGGTGTCAGACTGCTGGCTGCTTATCTGATGGCGCTGGCAAAAACGAGATAGCACGAAGGGATGGTATCACAATGCAGGATAGGCAAACTGTGGACAAGGCCCGCCTTGAGAGAGCGGTTCTTGAAATACTGGCAGCAATAGGCGAGGATGTATCACGGGAGGGGTTGCGCGAAACGCCGACGAGAGTCGCAAGGATGTATGAAGAGCTGCTTGCAGGCATGCATGAAGAACCTGCGATGCACGTACATCGGGTGTTTACCGAGGATTATAACGAGATAGTGCTTCTTCGTGATATCCCCTTCTTCAGCATATGTGAGCACCATTTGATGCCGTTCATCGGAAGTGCTCATGTGGCATACCTTCCAGCTGGAAAGGTACTCGGTGTCAGCAAACTCGCCAGGATTGTGGAGTGCTTTGCGAAGAGACTGCAGGTGCAGGAGCGGCTGACGATGCAGATAGCGGACTTCCTCATGGAAAGCATCAAACCGCAGGGGGTGGCTGTTGTGCTTGAGGCTTCGCACAGCTGCATGACAATACGCGGAATAAAGAAGCCCGGCTCGGTTATGGTGACATCGGCGCTTCGCGGGATATTCATACGCGACCCACGGAGTCGCAGCGAAGTGATGACTCTGATGCATAATAACAAATGACATATTGCGCGTGTGCATCTAAAAGAGCATGCGGTTTGTGCGGCGTAAGACGGCGAGGCGATCAAGCAGAAGTTTGGTGAAGCGAGACTCCAAGGGATCATGCACAGACTAGGCAGAGAGGTTCGGTTCTCGATAAATCCATTCGCCGAGGAGATGGTGACGGGCTATAACTCGTTCGCCTCAAAGCCCGCCGGAGAGGGGCTGGCATTGTATCTGGCGCTTTTTGTAGAGCTTGAGGGGGAGGTGGACCCTGGGACCGGTTTCGTTGTGAACGTTATCGATATCGACAGGGCCGTCAGGAGGCACGCGGTTCCTGTGTTCCAGGAAGGAATAGCTGCTGCATACAGGAGCGGAAGGGACGTATCGCTGGCAAATCTCGCGAGAATGCTGCGATCATCGTGGCGAAAGCTGGCAGGAACATTCAGCGTTGCAGAGCTGAGCAGGCTGACACTGGCCATGAATCCCAATAGAAGTATGGTTGTCGATTCGGAGGATAGCCCAATGTTCGAGTTTACCGAGAGGTTCGAATTCGCTGCAATGCACAAGCTCTGGAACGAGGATTTCAGCCCCGAGAAGAACTTCGGAGTATTTGGCAAGTGTGCCAATCCAACGGGCCACGGCCACAACTATGTACTGGAAGTGACGGTAGCATCCGATGCGCCTGATGCATTCAAGGTAGGGGAATTTGAGAAGGTTGTAGACGAGCGATTCATAGGCGCAGTCGACCACAAGAACCTGAATGAGGATGTGCCGCAGTTCAGCGGCGTGATACCCACCGTGGAGAACATAGCATCGTTGGCATGGGCGAGCCTTCACGGGTACTTCGGTTCGGCGAGACTTATGCGCATCAATGTCTGGGAGACAGACAAGACATATGCCTCGTATTGCGGCTGAAAGGTCGGAAACAGCAACATCGGGGCGAACTTTGGCTGTCGCAGATGGGTAAAACATAAGTCAGATTACGCGATTGGAGGCCCGTTTCCAGGACGAGACCCGCCGGCAAATGTAGATGAAGCTATTCGTTTTTTTTGCCGATAATCAGGATATGTGACGGAGTCCGTCTGTGGGCATCCTGTAACCCACGGGGACGGAGTCTATCCATCTCGGCTTCCGAGGAGCCGAAAATGCAGTTTTCGCGGCATTGAGAGGCGTTGTTATGGGTCGCAAAGCGCACGAGAACCCCATGCGGGTGCTGGTAACGGGAGGTGCGGGCTTCATTGGCTCACACTTGGCTGAAACGCTGCTTCAGCAGGGCCATCAGGTGGTGGTTGTGGACGACCTGAGTACGGGTCAAATGTCAAACATTGAGCACCTCAAACCACTTCAATCATTCCAATTCGTTCGAGACACTGTCCGTAATACCTCCACAATGGCGTTACTTGCCCAGAAGTGCGATGTCATCTTTCACCTGGCGGCGGCTGTCGGGGTGCAGCTCATAGTTGATCGGCCTGTACACACCATCGAGACGAACATCCACGGAACAGAGGTAGTGCTGGATGTGGCGAATAGATTCGGAAGGAAGGTACTAATTGCCTCTACGAGCGAAGTCTACGGCAAGAGCGATATGGTACCGTTCCGCGAGGATGACGACATGTTGCTTGGGAGCACCCGGTTCTCACGATGGTCATATGCCTGTAGCAAGGCGATAGATGAGTTTCTTGCACTGGCATATTACCAGGAGAGCGGACTTGAGGTTGTAGTAGCACGGCTCTTCAACACGGTTGGACCCCGGCAAACCGGCCAATACGGGATGGTGGTCCCGCGTTTCATCGGCAAAGCCCTGAGGAATCAGACAATCGAGATTTACGGGACGGGCAGGCAGACGCGGTGTTTCTGTGATGTGGGCGATGTGGTAGCTGCTCTGACTGATCTGATGGCTTCATCTGAAACGGCGGGCAAGGTCTTCAATGTGGGAACGACCGAGGAAATAACCATCTCTGATCTTGCTGACAAGGTTGTACGTCTTACGGGCAGCCGGAGCAATAAGGTCTACATAGACTATGAGACAGCATACGGCAGAGCGATGGATGACATGATGCGACGGGTACCATGTATCGACAGGATAAGAGATGTGATTGGCTGGCAGCCTTCGACCAGTCTCGATGACACGCTGAGAACGATTATCAGGAGTATGCAATGAAAGTATGTGTAGTGGGCATCGGGTATGTCGGCCTGGTGACGGCGGCGTGTCTGGCTGACGGCGGCAACCACATCATATGCGTGGATAATGACCAGAAGAAGATCGACGGGCTGAAGAATGGCGCTATACCAATCTATGAGGCACAGCTTACGGAAATAATACAGCGTAATGAAAAGGCGGGGCGACTTGCATTCACGACAAGCCTTAGGGAAGGAGTTGAGAGTTGTCGCGTTATCGTCCTTGCTGTGGGAACACCATCGCTGCCTGATGGATCGGCTGACATATCGGCAGTGCTATCAGTGGCGAAGGACATTGCGAAGTACATGCCGGACTATCGCATAATTGTGACGAAGAGCACTGTACCTGTAGGCACGCACAAGAAGGTGAGCGAAGTAATAGCCTCGGCAACGAATAAGCTGTTCGACTATGTCAGCAATCCAGAGTTCCTGAAAGAGGGTGCTGCTGTTGATGACTTCATGAAGCCGGACCGCGTGATCGTGGGCACGACAAATCCGGATGTGATGGAGGTGATGGAACACCTCTACGCGCCATTCATGCGGAAATCGAGCCGTATAATGTTCATGGACCCTGCATCTGCCGAGATGACAAAATACGCGGCCAACGCGATGCTTGCCACTCGGATCAGCTTCATGAATGAGCTGGCGATGCTCTGCGAGGCGTACAAGGCTGACATTGAGGCTGTGAGACGTGGTATCGGAAGCGACTCGCGCATAGGCAATGCATTTCTCTTTCCCGGGGTCGGTTATGGCGGCAGTTGTTTTCCGAAGGACGTCCGAGCGCTCATCAAGATGGGCGAGGAGCAGAGTTGCCCCATGTCGCTGGCATCTGCGGTCCAGCAGATCAACAAGAAACAGCAGGAGCGTTTCGCCAGCAAGATAATGAACTACTTCGCCGGTCAGAAGGATGTGGTTCTGGCAGTGTGGGGCCTGGCTTTCAAGGCTAGGACGAACGATGTTCGTGAATCGGCAGCCATGGGATGCATCAAGATGCTGCTAGAAGCCGGATTCACGTTAAGAGCATTTGATCCCGCCGCTGTCAGGGAAGCGGCGGTGGAGCTGGGCGAAAAGGTCGAAATGGGTCAGGACGGATACGATATTCTGTTAGGCGCGGACGCACTTGTCATACTTACGGACTGGCAGGAGTTCAGGACGCCGGATTTCGAGGAGATCCTGACCAGGCTTCGAAAACCCGTGATCTTCGACGGCAGGAATCTCTATGAGCCTGCCTATGTTCGCAAGCAGGGCTTCGAGTATCACTGCATCGGCAGGCCATAGGATGCGCAGCCGACACGACCTTTTATAAGGGTATCTAGAATGAGGGTACTGGTTACTGGTGCAGCGGGGTTCATCGGCTCACATCTGGCCGAGAGACTGGCCCGGGAGGGGCATCAGGTAGTGGGGCTTGACTGCTACACTGAGTACTACGCGAAGTGGCTTAAGGAGATGAACGCGCGTGAGGTAGAGCGAAGCGGCGGCAGGATGCTGACAGTGGACATCGCCAGAGACGACCTGTCTGAAATTGTGAAGGATGCCGAGGTCATTTTTCACTGTGCGGCTCAGCCGGGAATATCCGCTCAGACATCTTTCGAGACTTACCTGAAGAACAATGTGACGGCGACATACAGGCTCCTGGAGGCATCGCGGTGCACGAAGCACCTGCAATGCTTTGTCAATATAGCGACCTCAAGTATATATGGGAGCTATGCGACCGGTTCAGAGGAGACCGTTCCCAAGCCAACGTCGTATTATGGTGTCACGAAGCTCGCGGCCGAGCAACTGGCGTTGTCTTACCATCGTGAGTGGGGATTGCCCGTATGCTCACTTCGTCTGTTCTCGGTCTATGGGCCAAGGGAGAGGCCGGAGAAGCTGTACCCGTTACTTATCGGCAGCATTCTGCGAGGCAGCGAGTTTTCCCTCTATGAGGAAAGTGAGCAGCACAGGCGGAGTTACACATACATAAGCGATGTGGTCAATGGCTGCATAGCAGCGATGCAGAAGCCTGAGAAATGTATCGGCGAGACATTCAATATAGGCTGGGACAAGGAGATATCGACTGCAGATGCTATAGCTATCGTGGAGGAGATAATCGGCAAGAAGGCACATTTGGTCCGCATACCTCCGCGGTCAGGCGACCAGCGTCACACGTGCGCCAACATAGCAAAGGCGCGACGCCTACTCGGATACGAGCCTAAGGTGTGTTTCAAAGAGGGGCTTAAGACTGAGGTGGACTGGTACAGGCAAGAGATATATCCGCGCCTGGGCGATCGCTCAGGAGCCCTTTGAGGTTATCTCTGAAAGCTTTGTCCGAAGCTTATCGATGTATTCGTGTGGCGGGCGATCACCGTGAGTGGCCTGGTCTGACTGCGTACCATCCTGCAGCCTTATGAAACAGGCACCGTCATAGTCGGCGCCATAACTCCTTGCCAAATCAGGGTTGTCATCTATGCTGATAAGTATGGGTACAAAAGTCTGTGTGACAAACTTGAAGACGCGAGGGTTTCTCCATGTACCCCGTCGCATGGCGGCGGAAAAAGGGCCGGTTTTCCAATAGAAGCATACGAGGGCAGGCTTATTCAGTTCCACTGAGCGTTGAATGCCTGTTGCATAATCCTCGACCCAGGGAATAGCAGGCTTCTCGCGAAAAACAAATGTTATGATGGCAATGATGGCGAATGCGACGACAAAGAACAGGACGCCGTGTGTTCTGCGCCGTTCTGGTTTTGCCTGTGCCATAGTGTCTCCCATGGAAAAAAACCAGTCGTAATTATAGAGCAGGGGGCTGTCAGGGTCAAGCTGTTCCTGGATAATCAGCATGCCAGATACGATAGTTAAACAGAGTCATGCGACAGTACCTCTGAGGCTGCAGTATCTTCTGGTATTTGTCTTGTCGGGTATTCTCTACGTTCTCACCTGTGCTCCTTCGATCCTGTGGCAAGACAGCGCTCTTCTAACATACCGTATCTTCCACGACGCGCTTACGTGCGACCTTGGATTGGCGATAGCTCATCCGCTCTATATCATGGTCGGCATGATTGTCAAACAGATACCTCTGGGCGAGCTGGCTCACAGAGTCAATCTGATGTCGGCTGTGTTCGGTGCAATAGCGGTTGCCAATGTCTATGTACTGGTGACACTATGGCTGGGCAATAGACTCGCCGCTGCTGTTGCGACGATCACCCTTGCTGTGTCGTGGACGTTCTGGCAGAATGCCGTCATAGCTGAGGTTTATACTCTCTATGCAGCCATATTCACTGCTGAGCTTATTGCGCTGCTTAAGTACACCCAGACGTCAAGGGTCGGCTGGTTATATCTACTCGCATTTCTGAACGGTCTTTCGATAGCCGACCACATGTGGGGGATACTGCCGCTGGCGTGTTATGCAGTCTTTGTCGTGGTTCTCCTGAGGCGTCGGGCCATAGGCCCCGGGCACGTGCTTGTGTGTGCAGCATTGTGGGTGGCGGGGGCGTTGCCCTATGAATACCTGATAGTCGACGAGATGATGCGCACGGGTAACATCGGTGCGACGCTGGCGTCAGCAGCCTTCGGCGCGAAGTGGAAAGGGCAGGTGCTCAATACATCGCTCACGGCGAAGGTGGCTGCTGAGAACGTCGCGTTTATGCTTCTGAATTTCCCGACGCCGAACATTATATTGCTCTTTTTAGGTGTGTTTGTGGCACGGCGTGTCGCTCCGCGGAGTTTTTCAGCGGTGCTCTTGGGTTCGACCGTGCTCTTTTTCGTTTTTGCCTTCAGGTACACCGTGCCTGACAGACATGCCTTCTTCTTCCCGTTCTACATCTGTGCCGCCCTGTGCATCGGAGCTGGTGCGCATGCCCTGTCAGCCAGGTATAACAGCCGACTGCTCAAGGCGACGATGCTTCTGCTGGCCTTTTTGCCGGTCGGCGTCTATTTAGTGACGCCGACTATTGCGCGGCACGCATACAAGAGCCTCGGTCAGCGGCGGCAGGTGCCGTACCGCGACGATTATAAGTACTGGCTTCAGCCATGGCAGACTGGCTACAGAGGCGCCGAGCGTTTCGCCGTGGAGGCTCTGAATCAGGTGCCTCAGAACGCGGTTATTTACGCAGATAGCACAACGGGTATCACACTGCTGTTCATACATGAGACACGGGGTATCAGGCCTGACGTAAGGATTATCACACAGCATCTGGTGGAGAAAGACGCGCCCGCCCTCGATGAGCATACTTTTGACAGGCTTATTGACGAGTCGGCCTTCTACGTAGTCTCAGCCCAACCAAGCTACTGCCCTTCCTTCATTCTTGAGAAGTATGATACTTTCAAAGAAGGGGTGCTGTACCGTGTTCTCAAACGCCGGGAGAGCTGAGTCAGGAGATACCTTTGCGGAGAGACACAAATGAAGAGAGCGTTACTCACTGGAATAACGGGACAGGACGGCTCATATCTGGCTGAGCTTCTGCTTGCCAACGGATACGAAGTATGGGGGCTGATCCGCAGGAGCTCCTCATTCCATACCGGCCGGATAGACCATTTGTATACCGATCCGCACGAAGGCGGCAAACTGCGCCTGGTCTATGGAGACCTGACAGACGGCGGCAACCTGACGAGCATACTGAACGACATGGAATGGGACGAGGTCTATAACCTCGGTGCCCAGAGTCACGTACGCGTGAGCTTTGACCAGCCGATTTACACTGTGAATGTCGATGCACTCGGCACTCTCAGGATATTGGAGGCCATCCGGCGCATGAAGAAAGCTCCGCGTTTCTACCAGGCCTCGTCAAGCGAGATGTATGGCAATGTCGGCATGGCGCCGCAGAACGAAAAGACGCCTTTCTGGCCCAGGAGTCCATATGGCTGTGCGAAGGTGTACAGCTTCTGGCAGACAGTGAACTACCGCGAAGCCTATCGGATATTCGCCTGTAACGGGATTCTCTTCAATCACGAGTCACCAAGGCGCGGCGAGACATTTGTCACCAGGAAGATAACCCGTGCAGCCACAAGAATAAAGTGTGGCCTGCAAGAGAAGCTGTACTTGGGCAACCTTGATGCCAGAAGAGACTGGGGTTATGCCGGCGATTATGTCGAGGCTATGTGGATGATGCTTCAGCAGGAAAAGCCCGACGACTATGTGATAGCGACGGGCGAATCTCACTCTATACGCGAATTCCTTGACGAGGTATTCGGGCATCTGCAGCTCGACTGGCAGCAGTACGTCGAGATCGATCCGAGGTACTTCCGGCCCACTGAGGTAGATCTGCTGCAGGGAGACGCCTCAAAGGCACGAAACGTGCTGGGATGGCACCCGAAGGTGACTTTCACGCAGCTCGCCAGGATGATGACAGAAGCTGACTTGGCAATTGCACAGAATGAAGCACTTATACGTGACCATGGCAACGGGAGACGATGAGCAGTTTTTTCGAAAAAAGACGAGTTGTAGTGACTGGTGGGGCAGGCTTCCTCGGCCAATATGTGTTGCAGGGGCTTCGGGGCAGGGGGTGCCGTAATGTGCTGGTACCAACCATAGAGCGGTACGACCTGGTAAAGCTGGCAGATATACAGCGCATGTACGATGATATGCGCCCTGATGTGGTGATACACCTGGCTGCCGTCGTGGGAGGAATAGGCGCCAACCGTGAGCACCCGGGTGAGTTCTTCTACAAGAATCTGATGATGGGTGTGCAGCTTATCGAGGAGGCCAGGCTCAGAGGGATAGAGAAATTCGTGGCGATCGGGACCGTATGTGCGTATCCGAAGTTCGCGCCTGTACCGTTCAAGGAGGAAGACCTCTGGAATGGCTATCCGGAGGAAACGAACGCGCCGTACGGGCTGGCCAAGAAGATACTGCTGGTACAGTCGCAGGCCTATCGGCAGCAGTACGGCTTCAATTCGATATTCCTGTTGCCGGTGAACCTCTATGGCCCGGGTGACAACTTTGACCCGGCCAGCAGCCATGTAATTCCTTCGCTCATAAAGAAGTGCGTCGACGCCGTTGAAAGTGGCACTCAGCATATCGAGTGCTGGGGTACAGGGTCGGCCAGCAGGGAATTCATCTACGTCTCCGACGCTGCGGAAGGCATACTGCTGGCAACAGAGAAATACGACAGTGCCGAACCTGTTAATATAGGTGCGGGATTTGAGATTGCCATAAGCGACCTTGCCCGATTGATCGCGAAACTCACGGGCTTCACAGGGCAGATAAGATGGGATACGACGAAGCCGGATGGCCAACCCAGACGATGCCTTGATACAAGCAGAGCGAAACGTCTTTTCGGCTTTGAAGCGAGGATGCCGCTCGAAGATGGTCTCAGGGCGACTATCGACTGGTACAGGTCGTTACGGAAGGCCTGATTATGCTGGTGATGCTTATTGTGGCTGCGGCTAGTCAGCGTCCACATTAACAGGACGGAGGCGGGCGCCAGGAGACTATGAATCTGGTTAATGACCTTAATCTGATGAGAAAATGATCCTGTCCTACTCAAAAGCAAGCATGGCATTCATTACTGCGATTACTGCTCTCTGTGCAGCAGTATCCGGTGCTGAGGTAAACCTCGCGCTGCACAGGCCATATGAGATTTCGCCCAAACCCAACTATCCACTGTGCACAGACGCTGATGATGTTTGGCAGTTGACGGACGGCCGCAAGAGAGGAAGCAACTGGACGCAGAGAACGACGGTCGGCTGGCAACACTGCAATCGCGTTCCTGAGATAACCATAGATCTGGGAAGAGTTTACAGTGTCTCCTCTGTCAGGATATATACTGTATCTGGAAGCATGGCTGGGGTGTTTGAGCCCTACTGCTGGGTCGTGATGCTGAGCAATGATGGCAGCGACTACCGTTTTGCGGGCTTTGACACGGGAGATTATCGGGGAGATCCGGTAGAGAAGAGGCGCCAAAGCCGTAAACGCACGGTAGATAATATAGGCTTGGCTGGTAGATATGTGAAGATATTCATACAGCCGCGGGGAGAAGCTGCTCTGCTATTTCTGGACGAAGTCGAGATTCTGGGCACCGAGGAACTCGATCCATCGAAGGGTGAAAAAAGTGTAAAGATCTACAGAAAAGGCAAGGTCGAGGAAGTACTAGACCTTATGGAGCGTGTCGTCCGACTGCGCAGGGAGATAGACACAGTCCGGCAATACCTTGACAGACCGGGCTCTGCCCTGGTGGGCTTGCGCAAAGAGGAACTTCTGGACCAGCTTGCAGGGCTTGGCGATCAACTCAAGAGCGGTCAGGTTGTCACAGCTTCGTGGGATGCAGATGCCCTTGAGCGCGAGCTGGGATTGGTGCGGTCTGCCATGTATCGTGCAGAGGAGAGGAAGCAACGCACCCTGCATGTTGGCGAGCCCACGAGGGTTCTTCATCAAGGGTGGACAGCCGACATAGTCCGCACAGAGGAGGAGGAGATCGACGTGTCGATATGGCAGGGCGAATATGAGTCGTTCGCGATCAATCTCGTGAATGACTCCAACGATGGACGGGCGTACGAATTCTCCATCGCTCCGCTTATGGGCCCGGGATACCTGCGGCTTGATTCCGAGGGAATACTAATCATCCGGAAAGCTGCATATGTTTTCGCCAGAGACAAGGGATACATCGCTGATGCGCTTCCGCTGATGATGAATCGGGCCATTGAGCTGGCCCCCGGTGAGACGGTGCAGCTGTGGTTCACGGTCCACATGCCGAAGGGCTGCTCTGCGGGGCAGTACGAGACCGCATTCTACTGCAGCGTGAATGATCCCGGTGGAAAACGTGTCTCTCAGGAGACCATGCCCATCAGGATACTCGTACATGACATTGCCATAGACGCTGATGACAGGTTTCAGACCATAGTATGGGCCTACCCGGGTGTTGCATCCAAGAACTCCGCCGTATGGGCCGCAATCGATAACGACCTTTCAAGGCACTACGTAAACGTGTGTGTCGTGCATCCTGAAGATATTCCGTGGCCGGATGCCGCCGCCGTACGAATGAAGCCCGATTTCCAGCAGTTTGACATCA
>Ga0209164_1002622_pt1 | contig 18668 bp, 13 predicted proteins | sample MTBNYHSulfiMetaG_FD_187458 | JGI IMG/M metagenome (GOLD analysis project Ga0209164, IMG submission 187458) | Enrichment culture microbial communities from rom New York Harbor, USA that are MTBE-degrading - MTBE-NYH (New York Harbor Sulfidogenic)... | ecosystem: Environmental > Aquatic > Marine >...
GAGGCTGGTCACGGTGGTGATGATCCGCTCCCGGAGCAGGTCGGGGTTCTGGAGGACCGACCCGGAAGGGGCATCGAAGGACCGAAGAATCGAAACCGGCACCCCGGCGCTGCTCCCGGGGGTGTAAATCACGAACTCCGCCGTCTCCCGGAGCCGCCGGATGCGCTCCCCGTCCTGTCCCCAGGCGGCCAGCCCGTCGCGCCACAGTGCGGCCTGCTGTTCCGCATACTCCCCACGGCTCAGTCCCTTCTTGCGCGCGTCGTCCTCGTTGACCCAGGGGAGAAAGTCCTTGCCCTCGAGTGCCGGAAAGGTAAGAAGGAGATTGGCCAGATCCCCCTTGGGATCGATCACGACGGCCGGGATGGCGTCGATGGCCGCCTCCTCCAGGAGACCGATGCACAAGCCAGTCTTCCCGCTTCCGGTCATGCCGACGCAGACCGCGTGGGTCAGCAGGTCCTTGGAGTCGTACAAGACCAGCGGGCCGGCCTCGCCGACAGCGGGTCCGGTTTCACGGCCCAGGTAGAATACCCCGAGTCTTTCGAACTCCACCATAGTGGGATCACAGTAGCACCTGTCCGGCCGGCTGTCCACGCTGCCGGAGTTCCCGGGGATTGTCTTCGCGGACTTTGACGGAGTCCTGGCACGGACCCTTTGCGAAGCCTACGCCAGGCGTGGTATATTGGATCCTGGCAGCGACTGCTCCGTGCGGCTGCCTGCGAGGAGGATCTTCGTAGAGTGTTTCATCTCCCCCCTTCCGTGATGCGGATCCTGCACGTGCTTCTCGCCCTGGGCGGGTTGTACTTCTTCCTTCTGGCCGCCAGCAACATCATCTGGCTGCGCCTGAGCTCGCGCAAACCCAGGCGACGGAGCGGAAAGCGGGTGTCCGTCCTGATCCCGGCCCGCAACGAGGAGGCGAACATCGCCCGCTGCCTGGATTCGCTTCTCGGCCAGACCTATGAGGACTACGAGATCATCGTTCTGGACGACCAGTCCACCGACGGGACCTGGGAGATCATCGCGGACTACGCCCGGCGCCACCCGGCCCTGATCAGGGCCGTACGCGGCAGGCCTCTGCCGAAACACGGGTGGCACGGGAAGCCCCACGCCATGCAGCAGCTCACCGACCTGGCCACGGGGGAATACTACCTGTGTACAGACGCGGATACGGTGCACGCCCCGGACAGCGTGGCCTGGGCCGTGACCAACATCGAGTGGCACCGGATGGACTTCGTTTCCGGCTATGTCGGCCAGGAGCTGCACAGCTTCGGAGAAGTGATCATCGTGCCCGCCATCTACATCATGACCGCCATCATCATGCCGATCTGGCTGATACCGGCCACGCGCACCCCCTTGCTGTCGTTCGCCATCGGGCAGTTCATCATGGTCCGACGGGAGGCCTACGAGGCGATCGGAGGCTACGCTTCGGTCTCCGGGCAGATCAGCGACGACATCTATCTGGCCCGCAAGCTGCGAGGCGCCGGCTTCCGTACGATCTTCCTCGACATCCAGAAGCACGTGAGCTGCCGCATGTACAGCGGCTACCGGGCGTCGTTCACCGGTATCGCCAAGAACGTGAGCGACTTCCTGAACCGCAAGATGCTCTCCATCGTTTCCGCCTCCGTGGCCATCCTCTTCTTCTTCCTGCTGCCTGCGGCACTGCTCGTGCCGTACCTGCTGGCCGGGAGCCCGTACACCCGGCTGGTGGCCGTCACCGTGATCCTTTTCCAGCTGACCTGGGCCTGCGTCCTCTACGACCGGGGGCTCAAGTGGTACGTGCCCTTCGTCTACCCCCTGGTGTTCGTCCACGTGTTGATGATGATGTGGAGCGGTTACGGACAGCTGACCTGGGGAACCGGGATGGTATGGAAAGGCCGGGTGGTCAAGTGAGTCCTGGCAACGGCGGGAGTACAGAGTAGGCGCGGGTCGCCGTTCCGAGCAGCCATGGCCTATAGCTCCGGGGACCACCCCCTCAATCCGTCCGTCGGCTTCCGCCTTTCCTCGCACCTCGTCTACTACGCGGTTCTGTACCCGGTCGTGTTCGTGAGTCGGGTCATCTTCGAGCTGCGTCTGCGGGGCCGGCGGAATCTACGGCAGGCCCGTCCGGCATTCCTGGTCAGCAACCACACCCTGTTCCTGGATCCCGGGGTGCTTTCGGCTGCGCTGTTCCCGTTTCGAACCTATTTTACGATGCTCGAGGAAACTGCCCTGATTCCGGTGCTCGGGACCTTCGTCCGCCTCCTGGGGGCAGTGCCGATTCCCACCAACCCTCGGACGTTTCGCGTGTTCGAACGCGACGTCCGCCGGGCACTGGACGGCCTGGGGCTCGTCCACTTCTTCCCGGAGGGTGAGTGCTTCCAGTGGAGCCAGGAAGTCCAGCCCTTTCACCCGGGAGTGTTCGTGCTGGCGGCCCGTCTCGGGGTACCGATAATCCCAATCGCCACGGTGCTCCACCGCCGCACCTGGGGTGCAAAGCACTACCTCACCTTGCTTGGCCGAAGGTTCTACATCCCCCCCAGGGTTACGGTCGTGATAGGAAAGCCCATCCGGCCGGGCCCGGCCGCCGGTGCGGTCCGCGGGTCCCTGCGGGCCGTCGCGGAGAGCCTTCGGCGGCGCACGCACGCAAGCATCCAGGCAGCAATCGACCGGGAGGGGGGCAGCAAGACGATCTACCGGGGGCAGATGCCCAGAATCGCGGGGGACCACGCTCGGCGATAGGCCCCTCGCCGTCCGCCGGAAGCCCGCACCCCTTGGATATCCAACCCCCGGGGTGGTATACCTTTGAGGGTGAAACGGATCCTTCTGATGCTCACCGTCGTCAGCGCGGCAGCGCTGCTGCAGCCACCACCGGCCCGGGCCGAGGGCTCCAACCTGCGGGTCGCCTACGAGGCCATGCGGGACTGCATGTACAACGACGAGCCCCTCGAGCGTGTGGAGCGCTGCTACGGCCGGGCTCTCGAGGAGCTGGCCGCCGCCTTCCTCGGGTCGCGGGAGCGCAGTCTCTGGGCAAGCCGCCTCGAGTACGTGATGGGCCGGGCCTACAAGGTCCGGGAAAACAAGCAGGCCGCCGCCGCCCACTACGAGCGGGGCCTGGAGCATGCCGAAAAGGCCATGGCGGGGGGCGTGTTCAGCGAAGGCTGGCGCATGATGAGCGAGAACATCTCCCAGCTGTGCCTGGTCAAAGACATCGGCTTCATCCTCGCCAACGGCCTCAAGGTGGGAGACTATGCCGAGAAGGCCGTGGCCCTCGACCCGGCCAACGTGGGCGCCCGGATCATTCTCGCGGCCGCAAAGGTGTACCCGCCGGCGATGTTCGGCGGCAACCCGCGGACCGGCATCGCCATGATGCAGCAGGTTCTCGACCTCGAGCCCTGGGAAAAGGACGACCTGTTCAACATCTATTCCGGGATCGGGCTGGCCCACAGCAAGTTGGGACAGAAGGAGGAGGCCCGGAGCTGGTTCCGGAAGGCCCTGCAGCTGTACCCGGGCAACGAGTACGTGAACGAGGAGTACCGCAAGGTGCTCGAGTGAGCCTGCCGCGCCCACACCACCGCGCACGCTTGTCCCCGACGGGGCATTGGTCTACCATACGGGTACGTGGACTTTCGCGAGTACCTGCATGCCGACAGTATCGTGTTCCTCCGTTCCAGGTCGAAAGCGGCTGCCCTGCGGGAGCTCGTGGAGGCGGCCTGCCGGCTCGTGCCGGGCCTGGACCCTCAATCGGCCTTCGAGGCGGTGTGGCAGCGCGAAACGGTCGTCAGCTCCTGGGTCGGCCCGGGGATCGCCATCCCCCACGGGCGCTTGCCGGGCCTGCCGCGGCCCTGCGTGGCTTTCGGCCGCAGCCTGAAAGGGGTCGACTTCGACGCGGTGGACGGGCAGCCGGTGCACATCCTGGTCCTGATCCTGGGCGAGCTCGCCCACCCGGATCGGCACCTGCAGGTCCTGTCGAGCGCAGCCCGCCTGCTGCGATCCGAGGCCGTACGGGCCCGAATCCTGGAAGCCCGGAGCCGAAGGGAGATCCTCGGGCTCATCCGGGACAGGAGCCGCCTGCTCGGCGCCCCCGCGGAGGCGGCCACCGAGCTCTCCCGTCTCCTGCTCTCCCATGCCCTGGATCTGGTCCGCGAAAGCGGAGCCGGGGCCATGATTCTCCATCTCGACGCGCTCGGGGGTCCTCACCTCCTCCAGGACGTGATCCTGGACGTGCCCCTGATCCTGGTCAGCCAGCGGAAGAGCCTCTACGAGGGCAGCATCCCCGGGGAACACCCCATCGTCCAGATCCCGTTCCCGGGGGTCGACCGGGCCAACCAGCTCATCGTCTCGCTGCTGCTGGCCGTCTCCCAGGATCTGATCCGGCGGGAGGACAGGGTGGTCGGCCTCTTCGGCCTCCCGGAAAGCGGGCTTCTGGACACCCTCACGGTGATCGACGTGGCACAGGAGATTCCAACCCTGCTTCCCGCCGCTGCGGGGGAGTTCCTTGGAGACGTGCGCCCCGAGGTGCTCGAACGGGTCCTGCAGATCGCCACCGCCCTGTCCCGGGAAGGCCGGGAGGGCAAGGCGGTAGGCACGCTGTTCGTGGTCGGCGATCACCGTCAGGTCGGGACCCTGAGCCACCAGCTGGTGATGAACCCCTTCAAGGGCTACGGGGAGCAGGAGCGCAGCCTGCTGGATCCCAGCCTCGAGGAGACGATCAAGGAGTTCTCGACGATCGACGGGGCCTTCCTGGTCCGGGGCGACGGAGTGGTTGAGGCCGCCGGGGCCTACCTCAAGGCGCCGAAAGGCGGATCGGATCTTCCCTCGGGCCTCGGGGCCCGTCACACCGCCGCCGCGGGCATCACCGCCCAGACCCAGGCGCTCGCCGTGGCGGTTTCCCAGTCCACGGGCAGGGTCAGCCTGTTCAAGGGGGGGCGCCTGCTGATGAGCTTCGAACGGCCCAAGAGCTGAAGAGGCGCGCCGGCGGCGGCAAGCTCCGGGGGAGTGCAGGCTCCTTCTCAGAGCTCCCGGTACTTCCTCCAGAACCTCAGGGCGATGTGCTTGTGTTCCCCCTGAAAGAAGAAGCGGATGATCTCTCCGGTGTACTCCCGGTCCGGCGAAGACTTGAGCTTGAGCACGAAGGTGGCCTGCTTGCCCAGGTCCATGGTGGATACCTTCTCCTGGTCGGCTTTGCTGATCCTGAACAGCGCCCCGTCGTTGGAGAAATTGACCATCTGCCCGGTGACCGCGAGGCCTTCCACGGAGAGACTGACGGAGGTCTTGACATCCACCCTCCGGGTTTCGCGCCGCTCAAGCATTCCCCTGCTCCTCGTTCCGTGTTCCCGTGCGAGTCATTTCTCTATCATCTCTTCCGCCCCCGTCCAGTCGGAGGGCGGCGGTGAGCTTGCGTACCGGCGGCAGCGCTCCAGAAAACGGGTTGCCGAGGCATCCCGGGGCAGCAGCTCCAGGGTGCTGCGAAAACGCTCGGCCGCCTCTGCGAAGCGCCGGTCGTAGTACAGCTCCGTCCCCTCGTGGTAGACCTTCCAGGCCTGCTCCTGGGCCGGGGAGAGCCTCCGATACGGAGCGTAGATACCAATGCCCCGGGTTCTGCCCTTGACCACGACCCGGTCCAGGAGACGGCAGGGGACCTGCTCCCGCACCTTGTATTCGACCGCTTCGGAGACAATCAGACCTTCGGCGTACTTCTTTGTCAAGCTCTCCAGGCGCTGGGCCACGTTGACCCCATCGCCGATCACCGTGTAGTCCATCTTCTCCTCCGAGCCGATGTTGCCGACGGTCACGGGCCCGTAGTTGATCCCGATCCCGATCCGCCAGGGGCTCCTGCCGGCCGCCTGCTGGAGGCGGTTGAAATCCTTCAGATCGTCGAGCATTTCGAGCCCCGCCAGGACCGACTGAAGGGCGTCGTCGCTGTGGCGCACCGGAGCCCCGAACAGGGCCATGACGGCATCCCCGATGTACTTGTCCACGATGCCGTTGCGCCGCACCACGATCTTGACCATGAGAGAGAAGTACCGGTTCAGAAGCTCCACGAGCTCGTCGGGCCGCAGGGGCTCCGAGATGGCGGTGAAGCTGCGGATATCCGAAAACAGCACGGCGAGCACCCGGTCCTCGCCCTTGAGCATCTCTTCCGGGCTGGCGATGTAGCGGTCGATGACCTCCTTCGGCACGTACTTCTGAAAGATGTTGCGGATCTTCTGCTCGTTCTCCTTGGCCACGACCGCCTCCAGGGCGTAGCCCTTGATCGAGTCGTAGAGCCTCTGGATCTCCGACGTCATCACGTTGAAGGTGTGTCCCAACCTGCCCGTCTCGTCCCGGTACAGAACCTCCACGCGGCGGTTGAGATCCCCGGTGGAGATGATCTCGGTCATGACTCCGGCCATGTCGCGGAGGGGGCGGGTCAGGATCCCGGTGAAGAACAGGAGTAGCACGATCGAGACCGCCAGGGAGATCGACAGAATGAGGGCCACGCGCGTGACGATCTGGTTGATCGTGCTGTAGAAGGCCTGGCGCTGTTGGCTCACGATCAGGGTCCAGCCGAAAGGCTCGAAGCGGGCCGCGTGGGCCACCCGGGCCACGCCTCCGAGCTCGAGGGTTTGCCAGCCTCGCTCCCGGGTTTCGGCCAGCGCTCTCAGGGCTTGGGCTTCGCTCTCCGAGAGGCTCACCTCCCCGGTCTGCATGGCCACGTCCCCGTCGGCGTTCAGGGCCAGAATCAGCTCCGTGGGGCTGCGCAGGAGGTTCCGGGCAAAGGCAGCCACCGCGGCCTCCGCAGCTTCCCGGAACGGCGCGCTGTCCTCGAGGTTGTTCTCCTCCAGGATGGCCCACTGTCCATCCGCGTAGTTGAGCAGCTGCTCCGACTTGAACTGCAGGAAGCCGGTGGCGACGGTGGTGATTCCGTTGCGGGCGCTCAAGGCGCTGATGACCCCCGTCAGGAGCAGCGGCGTGATGATCAGTGGCAGTACGATGAGAATGATCTTCCCGCGGATGTTCATGTCGCCGGTTGTTTTTCGTGCTTTCCGACATTGAGTATCGGTACTTGAGGTCCCGGTATCCACCGAATTTCGCCTCGTGGTCCGCGCACTGCTCGCCGCGCACTGCTCGCCGCGCACTGCTCGCCGCGCTTGGTGGTAAACAAAACGCTTCCGGCCGCCGATTCTCAAAAGAGAAATCTGTCGGTAACCCAAAGGGGCACATTGAGCGGACTCTACCAGCGGGCGCTGGCATACATTCGCACCCAATCCGAGCCGGTTCGGCCGGGGGAGCCTTCCGAGGAACCGGGGCGGCACATCTCGGAGGAGGACCGGGAAAAGGTCCTCGGCCAGATCAACGAAATCGTCGCCAGTAACCGCATCCAGGTAACCCCTGAGACCCTGAGCTTCACCCCGAAGCAGAAAGGCGGGGTCCTGCCGATCCTGATCAACGCGGGCGCCGCGGTCGTGCTGATCGGCGGGATCCTGACCGCGGTGCTCCTGTTTCGCCGGCAGGAGCAGACCATCGTGACGACCCCGGCCACCCTGGAGACGGCCGAGGGTCGGCTGATCCAGGCCCTGCGCGAAGAATCCGAGCGGGAGCTCTCGCAGAAACAGCAGGAAATCGACGACATCCAGGGCAGGCTGCAGAGAATCAACCAGGAGAAGTCCCAGCTTCAGGAGCAGACCGAGGCCCGACTTCGGGAGCGCGAGCGGGAACTCAGGGAAGCCCTGTCCCTGGAGCTGGAGGCGGAGCGCACCCGTCTGCGAAGCGCCGGGGTGTCGGATGAGCGCATCACCGCCCAGCTCCTGGAGTTGGAGAGCGAGCGCAGCCGGTCCCTCGAGAGCGAGATGGTGTCCTTCCGCGGCCAGGTGGAGGAGGAGCTCAGGCAGCGCGAGGCGACGCTGAACAACCTGATCGGGGAGTACGAGCAGAACCTTCGGGCCGCCCAGTCGGAAAGTGCGCGGCTCCAAGAGGAGCTCGCCGCCCGCCAGGCCGAGCTGGAAGCCCAGTACCGGGAGCAGGAGACCGTCCTCCAGGCGGACCGCGCCCGGGCGCTCGAGCAGCTGGACCGCCTGCGGGAGCAGCAGGAAAAGGAGCAGCTGATCCGGGACCAGTTTCTCTCGTTCTACGCCAGGACGCGGGATCACCTGGCAGGCGGCCGCTTCCCGGAAGCGCTGAGCTCCCTGCAGGAGTTCCGCAGCTATCTCGACCAACCGTCGGTGAGCGGGCTCCCGGGCATCCGCAAGCGCCGGCCGGTCGAGCTGTTCCTGATCGACTCGCTGGAGCGGCTGATCGCCCGGGAAGAGCGGAGCGCCGGGACCGACACCGGCTCCCTGATCGCCTCCGCGGACCTGATCGCCCGGGTCTCGGAGATGATCGAGCGCGCCGATCGATTGTTCCAGGACAGGGACTACCAGAGGGCCCGGGAGCTGTACCTGTCCGCCCTCGCCCAGATCCCGGCGGTGGAGCTCGGCTACGAGCGACTGCAGGAAATCGAAGCCCTCTTTGCCCGGCGCCGGGAAGAACAGGTGGCCGCCCTGATCCGGGGTGCCGGCAGCGCGTACCGGGAAGGGGACTACGAGACGGCGGTCGGCGGCTACCGCCGGGCCCTCACCGTATTGCAGGGCGAGCAGGCGACGGCCGAACAGATGATCGCCCGGATCATGGACTCGGGCTTCCGGATCCGCTCCGCCGAGCAGCCCCGGGACCTGGACAGCGGCGCCGGACCGGAAGAGCTTCTGGCCGCACGGGAACAGGCGGATGCGCTCCTGGCCAGGCTGGAGGCCGCGGAGCTCACGGCCCGGCAGCGCGGGGAGGAGTTGGAAGCCGCCCGCCGCCGGATCGTCCAGCTGGAGGCGGCAGAGGCCCAGGCGCGGGCGCGCCTGTCCGAGCTGGAGGAGGCCGGACGCCGCATCCCGGAGCTGGAAGCCGCCCGCGACGCCGCCGTGCGTAGGGCCGAGGAGCTCGATGCCGCGGCGGACGACGCCCGCAGGCGGGCGGCGGAGCTGCAGAGCGCCCGCGACCGCATCGCCCGGCTGGAAGCGGATGCCGAGGCCACCGGGCGGCGTCTCGCGGAGCTGCAGAGCGCGGAGAGGGATCGCCAGGCTGCCGGGGCGGAGCTCGAGGACATCCGCCGCCAGTACCTTGCCCTCTCGGCCCAGGCAGCAGCATCCGCCAAGGGAGCGAGCTCATCGCTCGTCACCCTGCTCGAGACCAAGGTTCTGATCCAGCGCGTCCTGATCTCCGAGCCCGTGCGCTCCCAGTACCCGGAGCTCTACGACCGCTTCGAGAGCTACCTGGAGGCGCTGGTGCAGGAGCAGGAGCGCAGCACCCAGGTGGCGGTGCTTCGGGACGTGGAGACCCTGCTGGACAGCCTGATTCAGAGCAGCGGCAGGCAGATGCCGGTCAGCGCCCTGGAGCCCTATCGGGCCGGGCCAGCCTCGCAGCCCTTCCTGCGGGTGCTGGACAAGCTGGAGCTGCTTCTACGATAGGATGGCCTGCCGCAGGCCCCGGGGGGACCTGCGGCAGAACCAGCTCGATCTACGGTTTTCCCTGGATGTACAGGGTGTACGGAGCTCCGGCGTTGGCTGAGGACATGAACCGTACGCCCACGTAGTAGCGCGCACCGGGGGTGAAGGTCTTCGGCACGGCGAAGGGTAGAGTCCCGCCGGGCTCGGCATCCGGCTCGTAGCTCTGCGAACCCCACTCGCCGTTGCTCTCGTCCCAGACCCACAGGTCGATGTCGTCGCCTCCGGTGCTCCAGGAGGCCCGGATCTCCATCCGGGCGCAGTCGGCACCGGCGGTGAAGACGAAGGTGTCGTACTTGCCCGCCACGGCGTCGATCGTGCCCTGGATCGCCAGCAGCTCGTCGGCCATGAGCGTGATGCCGTAGTCCCCGACGTTGCTGATCGTTCCGTTCTTGGGGCCCGTGCCGTCGTTGTTCTCCGTGCCCTCGGTGTAGTAGACGAGCACCTCGACCTCCGGGGACACCGCCATGTTTCCCACCGGCTCGAGGTCGTCGGCCGCGGAGATCGATACGATCAGGTAGTAGAATCCCGAAGCGCTCCAGGTGGCGTCGAAGGAGATCGGCGGGTCCGTGAAGCCCCAGGCGCCCAGGGCCGGGAGGGTTCCGGAAGCCACCGGCGGGTCGTCGGCGAGGTCCAGGATCTGGTCGGCGGAGACGTACACCCGCCACTGGATCGGCTGGCTCCCCGGATTGCCCGCGGTTTCGTCGATCCTGAAGCTGTGCGGTCCGGCGGCAGAGAACAGCGCCCCGGGGGTACCGGAACGCTCGGTCGTCAGGGCCGTGATCGTGTAGTCCGGGTACGCCGCCGGGCTGGTCACCGTGACCGCGGCGCTGGCCTTGGTGTTGCTCGTGCTGTCCACGTCGTCCCAGGCTTCGGCCCTGACGATCAGGTACCAATCCCCGGCCGTGCCCGGCCAGGTGCCGCCGAAGCCCACGGACATGCCGAACCCCGCGCCCAGGGGACTGAAGGAGCCGGTGTCGATGACCGTGTCCCCGGCGTCGTAGTTGGAGTCCGAGGAGACGTAGGCGGTCCAGTAGACCATGTAGCCGCCCGGATCGAGGCCCGAGTTCTGGATCTGGAACTCCCCGGAGATCGCCCCTCCGGTCGTGGTGCCGCCCAGGTTGGTCACCGAGCTGACCACGTAGTCCACGTCCGGGGCCGTCACGGTGATCCCGCTGCCGGCCAGGACGTCGTTGGCCGGATTGATGTCGTCGCCGGCGTCCACGGAGACGATGTAGTAGTACGTCCCCGGCATGGAGGGCCAGGTGCCGCCGAAGCCGATCGGCCCGTGCACGCCGCCGGGAGACAGGGCGGCGATGTTGCCGGAGTCGATGATCTGATCGGTGCCGATCTCGAGGGTCGTGTTCGTGGACAGGTACACCCGCCAGTGCACGGTGGCGGTCGCCGGATCGCCGGCGTTCCTCTGGATCGCGAACTCGCCGTCCAGGGTCCCTCCCGCGGTGGCGCCGCCGGTGTTGGTGATGCCCGCCGGGAAGTAGTCGATCTGCGGCGCCGTAGTGGTGACCGCGGCGCTCGCCGCGGTGTTGTTGGAGTTATTGACGTCGTCGTCCGCCGTGACTCGCACGATCAGGTAGTAGGTCCCGGCGCCGGAGGGCCAGGTTCCGGAAAAGGAGACCGGGCCGGTCGTTGCGCCGGCCCCGAGGGTGCCGAGAGTGCCGGAGTCCAGGACCGGGTCGGTACCGATCTCCAGGGTGGTGTTCGTGGACAGGTACGCGCTCCAGTAGGCCGTGGAAGCTCCGTTGGCGCCGCCGACGTTCTGGACCGTGAACTCCCCGTCGATGGCACCGCCGGTGGCGGTGGCGCCCACGTTGCTCACCGAGGTGACCGAGTAGTCGATGTTCGGGGCGCTGACGGCGATTCCCGAGCTGGCCTTGCTGTTGTTCGAGGTGCTGACGTCGTCGCTGGAAGACACCCGCACGATCAGGTAGTACGTGCCCGAGCTGGACGGCCAGGTGCCGCCGAAAACCGTCGGTACGGGAGCGCTCGTCCCGCCGTTGAGGGCAGCCACGGTGCCGGAATCGACCATGGGGTCGGTGCCCACGTTCAATACCGCGTCTGTGGACACGTAGACGTTGTAGTACACGGTTTCGCTGCCGTTGTCCGCCCCCTGGTTCGTGTAGAGGAACTCGCCGGAGAGGGCCTGTCCCCTGGTCGTACCGCCGGTGTTGGTCACGCTGTCCACGATGTAGTCCACGTCCCCCGGGGCCGTGCCGGACACCGCAACGCTGGAGCCGCTGGCCTGCACGTCGTTGCCCGCGGCCACGTCGTCCTGGGCCGAGAGCTTGACGATCAGGTAGTAGCTGGCAGGAGTGGTCGGCCACACTCCGGTGAAGGACTTCGAGCCGCTGGCCCCCGCTGCCAGGGAAGCGACGCTGCCGGTGCTGATCAGGGTGTCGCCGGCGTCGAGGGTCGCATCCGTGGAGGCGTACGCCTCGTAGTAGACCGTGTAGAAGCCCCCGTACGTGCCCACGTTCTGGTATTCGAACTCGCCGCTCACCGCCTCGCCGGCCGTGGTCCCGGAAATGTGGCTCACGCTCAGGACGTCGTAGTCGACGTTCCTGGGGTTCAGGGTGAAGGCGCTGGCCGCGGATACGTTGTTGCCCGGGCTCATGTCGTCCGCAGCGCTGAGCTCGACGATCAGGTAGTAGCTGCCGGTCACGTTGGGATAGGTTCCGGTCACCGTGACCGCCTTGCTTGCCGGGGCCGCCCCCAGGGCGGCGGTGGTGCCGCTGGCCACCACCACGTCCCCACCCCCGAGCTGGTCGTCGCTGGACAGGTAGAGCTTCCAGCTGATCGTGGCCGAGCCGGCGGCGCTGCCGATGTTCTCGACCATGAACTCCTCACCCGCCGGGATGGCGGCCCCGGCGGTTTCGGAGGCGACGAAGCTGGTCGATGCCACGGCATAGTCGACGTTCGTGCCCACGGCGCTCACCGTCACTAAGGCGGGGGCCGTGCTGACCCCGTCACTGACCTGGACCGTGTCGGTCCCGGGGGTCCCCCCGGCGACGTAGTAGCCAATGTTGTTGATCACGGCGCCCCCGGACTGGTCGTCGGTGACGCTGAAGGTGTACGTGCCGCTCCCGCCGATGGCCGTGAAGGTCGCGCTGCCGTTCACCATCACGGACAGGCTGCCGGGGATGATGACCAGCCCCCCGGTGAAGGTCGTGATCTCCACCCGGGCTTCGTCGACCTTGCCCGTGGCGTCGGTGACCCGCACGATGTCGGTCCCCTGGGCCAGGGGCGCCGTGTACTGCCCGGAGGAGGTAATCGTGCCGTCGCCCACCACGGAGTAGATGTAGGGCGGGATCCCGCCCTCGGCGGAGAAGGCCCGGGTCGCCGCGGCCTCCACCGTGGTGGTGGAGGGGCTGATGGTCAGGGGAAGCCCGGACTCCCCGTCCAGGACAGTGCTCAGGTCGAAGCGGCGGCAGCCCACGGTCAGGGCCGCGGCCAGGAGGAGGACCAGCACAACCACAGACGCGGCAAGTACCCCCCGGCGGCTCGTTGACTGCTTCGGAACGCTCATTGCGCCCTCCTCCTAGAAACGAAAGTACAGGGACACCGAGGGCGAAACGGCCATGATCAGCAGCGAGCCCTCGAAATAGACGCTGTAGCTCAGGTCCAGAGCGGTGCCCATGAACGGCGCGAACCGCACGTTCATGCCCAGCCCGGCCAGGACGTAGGGGACCAGCTTGGTCAACTCCCCCCAGTACTCGGAGCGAAGCAGCAGCATGGCCGGGCCGCCGCTGGCGTGTACGAAAAGCCCCAGAGGCAGGAGATCGACCAGGGAGTAGCGGACATCCACCCCCATGGGGATGAGCATGCTCCGGGCGGAGGTGGCTACCCCTTCGGCCTCGAAGTAGTTGACCCCGGCGTACAGGCCCAGGCCGAAGCTGCCCGGCCCCGCGGGGAACAGCAGGTCCAGATGCATTGCCGAGCCGTAGCCGATCTTGAAGTACTCGCTGGCCTGCCCGGTGGCGATGAACGCCGTGCCGGCCGTGGACAGCTCCACGTACTTGCGCCGGAGCTTGCGCTGCCCCAGGGTCGGGGCATCGGGGTCGAGGGTCTCCCCCGGGCCAAGATCCGGCCTGACCTGCGCGGGCATCCGATCGGGACGGGGTGCCGGCGGGGCCGGGAGGCCTGCGCGACCGCCGGTGGCGGGCAGCCCCTGTAGAGACGCCGGGGTCGCCGTTGCCGGGCTGTAGCGGGCCAGCTCCTCGTCGACCTGGGCGAAGATCTCCGAAAGAGCCGCGGAGAGCAGGCGATCCATGCTCAAGCCCAGCTTGCCGCGCTCGGAGACCGTAACGGCGGCCTGCCTGGTGGTGGCGTTGTACCAGACCAGCTGGATCTCGATCTCCTCCCGGGAGTTGCTGTAGACCCCTTCGAGCACGTAGTCCGCCTCCACCCGCCTCGCCAGAGTGAACAGGGTCTCCGAGCCGGCTGCGGTAGATGCGTCGAAGGTGGCGAAGGGATCGGTGATGGCCCGGAGCCCCCTGCGGTTCAGCTTTACCGCGATCGAGCTGGTCAGGACCTCCTGCAGCTCGCCGTCCGCCCCGGCGCCCGGGCGCACCAGCCCCAATACCGCCGCGGGTCGGGCCTCCGTCTGCGCTTCCGTGTCCTGCGCGGCCGCCGGGCCGGCGGCACACAGGGACAACAGCAGCCCGAGGCTCGCGGCAAGTCTGAATCCGAACCAGCGGTTCATAGATCCTCCGCCCATCCCGTATTGCGCGTCGTTGAGCTGACTTGGTGTTTTCAGACTTGAGGTTTCTATACTTGATAAGGCGGCAGGCTCTCCGAAGTGCCCACCGGAAGGAATTGTAGCCCCTCGCAGCCGGGAAATCCAGAAAAAAAAGGGGGGCGGCTGCCTACGCAACCACCTCGTATCCTTCGCCCTGGATCGCCTGGCGCAGGCTGTCCAGCGGTACCTTCGCCTCGTCGAAGCTCACCCTGACGGTGCCCTCCTGGAGGGTCACCTCCACGGCTCCGACCCCCGGTACGGCGCCAACCGCCCGGGTCACCGCCATCCGGCAGTGTTCACAGCTCATTCCCTGTACGTTCAGCGTCTTGTCGGTCATCTCCGTGCTCCTTTCTCGCGGTCCTGGTTCGGGCAACGCCCTCTCATCCGGATGCTGGGCCCCGGTCGCGCAGCTTCAGCCGCTTGAGGCTCAAGCTGTTGCTCACCACGGACACCGAGCTGAAGGCCATGGCGGCCCCTGCGATGATCGGGCTGAGCAGTCCCACGGCAGCGAAGGGAATCCCCACGGTGTTGTAGAAAAACGCCCAGAAGAGATTCTGCCGGATCTTACTCATCGACTTCTTCGACAGGCGGATGGCGTCCGCCACGCTGTTCAGGTCCCCGTTCATGAGGGTGATGTCCGCCGCCTCGATGGCTATGTCGGTGCCGGTCCCCATGGCCATCCCGATGTCCGCCGTGGCCAGGGCGGGGGCATCGTTGATGCCGTCTCCGACCATGGCCACGACCTTACCCTGAGCGCGGAGTCTCTCCACCTCCCGCGCCTTGTTCTCCGGCCGCACCTCGGCCATGACCTCCTCAATCCCTACCTGCCCGGCTATCGCCCGGGCGGTGATCTGGTTGTCCCCGGTGATCATGTACACCTCCAGACCGAGAGCCTTGAGGCGCTGAATCGCCGCCCCGGAAGAGGCCTTGACCCTGTCGGCCACCGCGATCAGCCCGACGGCCGAGCCGTCAACCGCCGCGATCATCACGGTCTTGCCCTCTCCTTCGAGCCGCCGGCGGGTTTGCTCCAGGTCCCCCAGGGGGACTCCACTGTCCTCCAGGAAGGATCGCGTGCCGATCCGGACGCTCCGCCCGTCGACCCGGGCAGACACGCCCCGCCCCGGCAGGGCCTCGAACTCCACGGGGTCCGCCAGCTGACCGAGCTCCGCGCGGGCAGCCGAATACACCGCCGCCCCGATGGGATGCTCCGAGCCCTTTTCCGCGGCTCCGGCCAGCCTCAGCAGCTCGCCGCGGTCGATCCCGTTCAGTGGCACCAGGTCGGTCACCGAAGGCTTTCCCTCGGTGATCGTACCCGTCTTGTCCAGGACCACAGCCTGAAGCCTGTAGGCCCTCTCCAGGCTCTCACCGCTGCGGATCAGGATCCCGGCCTCGGCGCCCTTGCCGGTGCCCACCATGATGGCGGTGGGAGTGGCCAGCCCCATGGCGCAGGGGCAGGCGATGACCAGCACGGCCACCGCGCTGATGAGTCCCATCGAGAGATTGCCCAGACCCAGGAGCCAGACCAGGAAGGTGAGCACGGCCACTCCCAGCACCACCGGCGCGAAGATCCCGGCGACCCGGTCGGCCAGGCGCTGAATCGGGGCCTTGGAGCCCTGAGCCTCCTCCACCACCCGGATGATCTGGGCAAGAACCGTGTCCCTGCCGACCTTCGTGGCCCGGAAACGGAAGCTCCCGAAGCTGTTGATGGTGGCGCCGATCACGGTGTCCCCGGGCTTCTTTTCCACCGGGAGGCTCTCCCCGGTGATCATGCTTTCGTCCACGGCCGAGGCGCCTTCCACGATGTCGCCGTCCACCGGGATGCGCTCTCCGGCCCGGACGATCACCAGGTCTCCCGGCATCACCTCCGCTATGGGGATATCCTCCTCCAGGCCGCCCCGCAGGACCCTGGCCGTGCGGGGCTGCAGGCCGATCAGGCGCTTGATGGCCTCCGAGGTCCTCCCCTTGGCCACCGCCTCCAGGGTCTTGCCCAGCAGAACCAGGGTGATGATGATGGCCGAAGCCTCGAAGTACAGAGCCGGCATCTCTCCGTGGGTCATCGGGCGGAAGAAGCCGTTGTACACGCTGAAGAAATACGCGGCGGTGGTGCCCAGGGCCACCAGCACGTCCATGCCCGGGCTGCCTGCCCGGATGCTGTGAAAGGCGTTGCGGTAGAAGCGGTAGCCGATCCCGAACTGCACCGGCGTGGCCAGGGCCAGCTGCACCCACGGCAGCATCAGGAAGTCCAGGGCCGCGATCCCGAACAGATGCCCGACCATGGCCACGAGCAGCGGCAGGCTCAGGGCGGCGGCGATGATGAAGCTCCGGCGCAGCCGCGCGAACTCCCGCTTTCGCAGCTCCCTCTCCCGGTCGGGTGCCTCCTCCTGCGCCACCTCCGCTCCGTACCCGGCCGCCTGCACCGCCCGCACCAGGGCGCTCAGGCCGGTTCGATCCGGACGGTAGGAGACGCTGGCTTTCTCACTGGCCAGGTTGACGGAGGCTTGCTGAACGCCGTCCACCCCTTTGAGGGCCCGCTCGATGCGGGCCGCACAGGCCGCACAGGTCATCCCGGTCAGGTTGAGCCTCGCCTCCTGCGCAACCGGGGCCCCTTCCGGGGCCTCCAACAGGGCGCCATATCCCAGATCCGCAACCGTCTTTTCCAGGGCCGCGGCGTCCACCGCCCCGGGGTCGTAGCTCACCGTGGCCTTTTCGGTGGCCAGATTCACGGTTGCCGCCTTCACCCCTTCGATGCTCTTCAGGCCCTTCTCCACCCGCAGGGCGCAGGTGGCGCAGGTCATTCCCGTGATCGCCAGCGTCCGGCGCTCGCTGCCCGCCGCCGCTGCCCCGGCCCCGGTCCGTTCACTCACCATCTTGTCAGCCATCCTTCGTTGCCTTTCAGCGGCTCATCTTGCCGATCGTGGTCATTAGCTCGTCGATGACCTCCCCGCGCCCCTCCAGCACCTGCTCGACGACGCAGCCGCGGATGTGCGCCTCGAGCAGCAGGAGGCGCACCCCTCCGAGCGCAGCTTCCACGGCCGCGATCTGGTGCAGGACATCGTCGCAGTACACGTCTCGCTCGATCATCCCGGCGATACCCCTGACCTGCCCCTCGATCCTCCTGAGGCGGGCCACCAGGCTGCGCTTGGTCTCCTCGGCGTGGTGGGCCGCCCGGGGTTTCGGAAGCTCACGGGCTCCTGGGGGCGTCGGGGGCTCCCGGAGCGCCTGCGCCCTCCCGGGGGAAATCCCGCCCGGCCCTGCGCCTCCCCCGTTTCTTTCATGGACGTCGTTCATTCGAGATACCCCCCTCGGGTATAGGATAATGTACATGATCAAAAACGTCAAGAATGCGAAGTGCGATTACGAGGCGCGCCGATCACGGGTCCGTACGAACAGGCGGCCTTGATTTCCCTCCGGGTGGTGCATTACCATGGAAGTCGGAGGACCGCGCGTATGGCAATCGTGACGTTTTCCCGCCAGAGCGGGAGCCTGGGAACCCAGACGGCTCGGGCCCTGGCCGAAGCGCTCGGGTTTGCCTTTCTCGACAAGGACTCCCTCGAGCGACGCCTGGTCGAGCACGGCGTCACCGCCGCCAGCCTCGAGAAGTACGACGAGAAGCGACCGGGGTTCTGGGAAATCTTCTCGTCGGACAAGAACCGGTACCTGCACTTCCTGAAAACCGTGATCTACGAGTTTGCCCGGGAGGGCCGGGGGGTGCTGCTCGGTAGAGGCGGCCAGGTGCTGCTGGCCGGGGTCCCCGGCGTGCTCCACGTGCGCATCGTCGCCCCGGTGGAGGTGCGCAGGCGGCGGCTGCAGGAGTCCCTGAGCTGCGACGAACGCCAGGCCGAGCAGATCCTGCGACACGACGATACCGACCGGGCGGGGTTTCACCGTTTCTTCTTCAACGTCAACTGGGACGACCCCCAGCTGTACGACCTGATCCTGAACACCAAGAATCTCTCGACCGAGACGGCCGTGGCCCTGTTGCGCAGCGCCCTGAAGCAGGGGCGGGCGGCAGACCAGGAGCGGCTCTTCCGGCAGGTCATGGCGGATCGCTGCCTGGAGCAGGAGGTGGTGACCCGGATCCTGTACCAGGAGAAGGTCCCGGTCAAGTTTCTCGAAGCGGAGGCCCGGGACGGGGTCGTGACCCTGAACGGCACGGTCAACACCCGGGCGGCCGTGGAGCGCTGCGCCCAGATCGCCGCATCCGTACCGGGGGTCGAGAAGGTCGAAAACCAGCTGTACTACAGCACGGACCTGTACGGGTACATGCCCCACGCCTGAGGGCCCCCGAGCCTGCGGGCCCCACCCAGACAACACGCTACACAGACAACCGGTTGACACGGCGCACCGGGTCCGGGTACAAGACGGAACACACCATGATCGACTACCACGTCCACACTCCCTTCTGCCGGCATGCCGGGGGGGAGCTC
>Ga0209164_1002623_pt1 | contig 18667 bp, 17 predicted proteins | sample MTBNYHSulfiMetaG_FD_187458 | JGI IMG/M metagenome (GOLD analysis project Ga0209164, IMG submission 187458) | Enrichment culture microbial communities from rom New York Harbor, USA that are MTBE-degrading - MTBE-NYH (New York Harbor Sulfidogenic)... | ecosystem: Environmental > Aquatic > Marine >...
TAATGAAAAAGACAGAGGGTTTTCAAATATTAGAATGCAGCAGGCTGATGAAACCGGGGCCAGTATCTTAGCTGTTGCCTGCCCTTACTGTCTGGTTAACCTTGAGGCCAGTAATATGGCCAACAACGATAATAATATTGTAATTAAGGACATCGCCCAGCTGGTGTGGGAATCGCTCTAGAGCTTGGAATATCAGAGAGGACGTGCCGATGGATGAAGAGAGCAAAAAACAAAGAGATGATAAGTCAAGTCTCGACCCCAAAAGACAGGCTTACCCTGGGCAATCCATGCCTGTCCAGGGTGTACCTGACGAGATTGATGCTATTAAAAAGCTATTGACGGAAGAACTTGAGCCCTGGTTCAGGAGGGATTCCTCAGTACAGGGAAGAGATGCTCGAAGGTGCCGGGAATACCTTGATTCTTTATCTGACGAGGAACTAATCAGCCAGTACAATGAACTGAGAGACCAGAAGGTAGTCTGGGACAACGGGTATTTCTACCCCAATATCAAGAGGCTATTTATGACCCCCTTTGAGCGAGAGAAAGACCGTCGGGAGATAGCTGTCTGGGAGAGGCAATACGGAGATAGTGAAGTGGTTAAGTGGTACCAGGAATCCCGGAGCCAGCCATGCACCTGGTGGATTGAAAATCACATCATCACCAAACATGCTTTCCATTCCTGTATGAATTGTGGCCTGTGCACTGCCGTCTGTCCCGCCGCTGAGTTCAACGACTACAACCCCAGAAAAATTATGGAAACAGTCCAGAGAAAAGACGAGGAAGAGATTGTTGAATTACTGAAAGCTGATACCATCTGGTTTTGTGTCCAGTGTGGTTCATGCCAAACCAGATGTCCTCGTGGTAACAGTCCCTTTGGCTTGATATCCAGCCTGAGGCAACTCTGTCAGTTGAAAGGGTATCATACCGCCAGTGTCCGGGGCAGGCAGCAATACGCCGGGAGACATCTCTGGGGAGGGAATTACTGGAACAGAGGGTGGAGCCTCTATTTTAGAAATCCTGTGGTGGAGAGTAACCTCGATTTTGGCCCCAGATTTGCCCGCTATTTCCAGAACAAAGAGGAGATTTACCGCCGGGTGGGTGGTTGCCCTGATATGGATGGGTCGATGCCCGGGAGAAAGGTACCTCCCGAGACCCTGCATCAGTTGAGAAGGTGCTTTCAGGTCGGGGGCGCGCTTCATCTCTGGGACCAGATTGAGAAGTACGCCCGGGAGCAAGCCAGGGAATGGGACATGGATATCGACGATTACCTTTATAAAGTCTGGCATGAAGGATAGAAAATGAGGACAAGTTTGCCAACGGTACCATATAACACCAGGGCCAGGGAGAAAATCTGGACAAGGTATATTAAAGAAGTCCCTGAAGAGCGTTTCCTTTTCTTGCCGAGCTGTGTTCTCGGCGTGGGCTACCCCGGGACAGAGACAATGATACCCGGGATTTTTGACCTCCTGGGCCTCGATTGGAACTGGAATCTCGGCCCTGAGTCTGTATGTACCTGCTGTTCGGGGATAGCCTATCATGGCGATGTAGCCCCCATCGAGAGCACACTTCTGACCACCGCCAGGCTGTGGTCGCTGGCTCAGGAGGCTGGCTATGATGCCATCGCCGTAGCCTGTGTTACCTCTTTCGGGGTTCACTGCGAATGCTTTGACCTTTACCGCGAGGAACCCGGTCTGAAGAAGAAAATGGACAGGCTGCTGATGGAAGCCTGCGGAAGAAAATTTGAACTGCCCAGACATATCGTGCACGTGAGCGATGTAATATATCAACACCGTATGAAATTGGGCGGTGAGTTCATGGTTCACCGTTTAACGGACAAAGCTACCGGCCAATCTCTAAGAGGTGTCGACCACGTGGGCTGCCATTACCATAAGCTCTTTCCCCTAGAGCGGTCTCTGGGTGGGGCCGAGTATTGTGAGGTTCTTTCCGGTCTGGTTAAGGCCTGGGGAGGGGAGGAGGTGGACTACCCGGAAAGACGGCATTGTTGTGGTATGGGATTCAGGCAGTGTATGATAACGCCCAACCGCAGTGTTACCACGGCGTGCGTTAATAAAAAACTGGAGAGCATGGAGCCCTTCGGGCCTGACTTTATGGTGACCAACTGCCCCGGATGCCAGGTTTATCTTGACAAAGAGCAGTGGGCAATCAGGGAACTTACCGGCAAAGAATATTTTGTTCCCGTTTTGACCTATATGGAGCTGGCCGGGTTGTTGCTTGGCTGGGATCCTTACGATGTCGTAGGAATCCAGTTCCATACTGTCCCGGTGGAGCCATTGCTGGATAAAATCGGGATTCCCTATGATGAGTCGAAGGCCTGGTTAGGGAAGGATGGGCAGCCCTTATTCTGTGCTGACGAAATACGGAGGGCAACACCCGCGGCGGGCAAAGCCAGAGAGGGACAACTTCTAGAATAGGAGGCGGAACTTTGGAGCAGGTTGTTATTCTGGGTGGAGGGGTAGCCGGGATGCAGACGGCTATTGCGCTTAATGACCTGGGCATTAAGTCTGTGTTGGTGGAAAAAGAGCCAGAGTTAGGTGGGAAGGTGAAAAACTATGATAAAACCTTTCCCTTCTTCCGCAGTGGTAAGGCCCTGGTCAGGGAGTTGGACGAGAGCGTTAAAACCTCTTCCTTGATTGAAGTAAGAACCGGGACTGAAGTCTCTTCCGTGACCGGCACAGCACCAAATTTTCAGGTTAAACTGACCTCGGCAGATCAGAAGATTCCCGCCGGAGCTATTGTCGTGGCTACCGGCTTCGAGCCTTTCGATGCCTCTTTGCAGGAAGAGTATGGCTATGGTGTTTATCCCAATGTCATCACGGCCACCGAGCTGGAGCATTTACTTGACTTTGATGGTCCTACCGGGGGTGAATTAGAGCGTCCCAGCGATGGCGAGATAGCCAAGAGGGTGGCCATAGTATTCTGTGTCGGCTCACGCAGCGAGAAGCTAGGGCATAATTACTGCTCGCGAATCTGCTGCTCCTTCAGCACCAAGCAGGCTATTGAGATTAAAGAGAGATACCCTGATGCCAGGGTGACGTGCTTCTACATGGATATTCGCACTTATGGTCGTGGATTTGAGGAAATGTACCGCCGTGCGCAGGAACTGGGGATAAACTACATCAGAGGCAGAGTGGCCGAATGTGGCATGTTACCCAACGGAGACATTACTATCAAGGCTGAAGATACTCTTCTCGGTAAGCCAGTAAGAGGGACATTTAACCTTGTTTCCCTGTCTACAGGTATGGTTCCCTGCCTCGACGCACCCAGGATTGCCAGCCTGCTGGGCATAAAATTAGCCGAGGACGGCTTCTTTGATTGCCGGGATAATGATTTATATCCTAATGATGCCTCCAGAGAAGGGGTATTTCTGGCCGGCAGTGCTATCGGGATGAAGCCCATCCCGGATTGTATCTCTGACGGTAATATCGCCGCGGCCAGAGCGGCAGCTTTTCTGAAAAAACAGGTCATACCACAGGGTTTTTACTGAAGTCATGCCGGGCAAGGGCCTTCTCCAGAAAAATTTCAGAAGGGAGGAGAAAATGAGGGTTTTTATTGCGGGTGTAGATGGCTATCTGGGCTGGTCACTGGCTCAGTATCTGGCAGCCAGAGGGCATGAGGTTGCCGGATGTGATTTGTTCCTGCGGAGAAAGTGGGTGGAGGAAATAGGCTCCCATTCTGCTATCCCTATCAGGCCTATGGAAGAAAGATTAGCCGCTTTCCAGGAAAACTTTGGCCGGGAACTTATCTTTGGAGAAGGAGACCTGAGGAATTATGATTTTGTTCTCGAAGCTTTTAAGTCCTTCCAGCCTGAGGCAATCGTGCATCTGGGCGAGATGCCTTCTGCCCCCTACAGTATGATTGACGTAAATCATTGCGTTTTCACCCAGACAAACAACTTGGTGGGAACCCTGAATATCATTTATGCCATGAAGGCTGCCTGCCCTCAAGCTCATCTGGTGAAGCTGGGCACTATGGGGGAGTATGGAACCCCCAATATAGACATCCCCGAAGGATTTTTCACCATAGAATACCGGGGAAGAACGGAAACTCTGCCTTTTCCTCGCCAAGCCGGGAGCTGGTATCACCAGACCAAAGTTCACGACTCCCACAATATCATGTTCGCCTGCAAAACCTGGGGGCTCAGGTCTACCGATATCATGCAGGGGGTGGTATTCGGCACCAGAATAGATGAGATGGGAGAGGATGAGAGGCTATTAACCAGGTTTGATTTTGATGAATGTTTTGGCACCGTGATTAACCGGTATTGCGCCGAAGCTGTTATCGGTCATCCCATATCGCCTTTTGGGACAGGTAAGCACAGTAGAGGATTCCTGCCCCTGAGGGATTCCATGCAGTGTCTGACTATTGCCATAAATAATCCTCCCAAGGAGGGCGAATATCGGATTTTCAATCAGTTTGAAGAAGTATATTCCATAATCGAACTGGCAGAAAAGGTAAAGAAAGTGGGAGATGAATTTGAACTGAATGTGGAGATAATGAACCTGGAGAACCCCCGCATAGAAATGGAGGAGCACTACTATAATCCCGACCACCGACATCTCCTTCACCTCGGCTATAAACCCACCCATGATGTGGAGCAGGAAATGAGGATAATGATTCAGGACCTGATAAAGTATAGGGACAGAATTGAGGAGAAACGAGAACTATTGATACCCGAGGTCAGATGGGATGGCACGAGGAGGAAATCGAGGTTCCTGCGCGAAGTAAACCGGTAGCTTTAGCAGTGTTCCGGTTGCCGAGGCGGGGCGTAAGATGAAACTGGTAACAATAGACAGAACTTTTAGTTGTGATTTTAGACTTGCCGCCTGCCCCTCTTACATTATGAGACAGCTATACTAACCTCTGCTGGTAACTTCCTTTTACTACAGACACGGTCTTTTGGGTGAACGATTTCACAACATTCTCCTGAATCTTAACAGGATTTTAATATTTCATTGCTAAAATCCTCTCAGGGAAAAGTCAAGGGGGGTGTTGAGATGAGAAACGGTTTTACCAATCAGAAATGCCCCAGATGTGGCGGTAATATATATACTGACATGGACTACTATTTCGACCGCGGATTTATTCAATGGTATGAGCAGGAGAAGTGCCTGCAATGCGGTCACGTTATTTATGACCACGGGGTCTCTCCGAAATCGACAGAAGTGATACCCTTACCGGTGTCTGGTCCTTCCTTCTCTGCCAGATTGACGGCGGCAGGGTAAAAAATGTGGTTGATATTAACAATTGCTTAATATTTTTATTCTAAAATAACATAGAGTACCACTAATTAAGGACTACAAATGATGTGTAAAAAGGTTTTTATAGTAGATAGCGAGGGGAACAGGTTCTGCCGCTACCAGGAAGAGACCTCCTAACTTTTTACAGAGAAACTCGTTATACCTTAATGGAGGGAGGGAGCGAGATAATGATAACGGTAACCGAGCGGGCTAAACAAGAGTTAAAAAAAATACTTTTCGCGAAGGTGGATTGGCCAGAAGCGCGTTTGAGGCTAATGGATAGAGGGCAGGGGAATTTAGGATTGGGTGTAGACATAGAGGCAACGGGAGATGTTGCCGTTGAATACGAAGGCACAAAAGTGCTCATCGTTGAACCTGAACTGGCCACCAAACTGAAGAAAATCATCCTTGACGTTGACGACACAGGCGAGGGGGCCGAGCTGGTTATAGCTGAGCAGTCATAGGACCATCATTCCTGAAATACACCAGACCTTAAAGAAGGAGCATTATTGTGTCCAAGCGGCTTGTCTTGCTTTTTGTGTTCCTGGTAGTTGCAATTCTGATGGTCAGTGTCGGCTTGATTCTACTGATACAAACCTCATGAGCAAAATAGTCGTGCACCATGTCTGAAAATTAATCAATGACTTAACAGGTTATTAATATTAATTTGCTAGAATTTTAATTAGAAGTCTAAAGAGAAAGGAGGTGAAATAGGAATGTGGCGAAGTAAGAAGTTTATTATTGCTGCGGTGCTGGCGGTGGTGTTGCTCGTTGGGGGCATTGGTGGGGTAGTCCTTGCCCAGACCGAAAACGGTGATGACAGCCAGCCCAAGACTCTGATGGCCAGGGTTGCCGAAATCTTGGGCATCGACCAGCAAAAGGTTGAAGATGCTTTCGCCCAGGCGCAAAAAGAGATGAGGGAGGAAGCTCTGGATAGTTACCTTAAGGACCTTGTTGCCCAGGACAAGATAACTCAGGAACAGGCTGACCAGTACAAGGCATGGCTGCAAGCACAGCCGGACCTGGCACCGTACCGGCAGCAACTGAGGGAGTGGCAGCAGGGGAGGCCTGAAATCCCGGCAGAAGTGAAGGAATGGAAGGAGGCCATGCCTGAAATTCCGCTACCCGGACCCTTTGGTGGTCGTGGTTTTCGCGGTGGCATGAAGGAGGGTGGAGGACGTTTCTTCTGGGGCCGGTAATCTGCTTATACTCTACGAACCAGGGCAAAGGAGAGGGGAAGTACTTCCCCTCTCCTTTTTTATTGTCTGGAAAGACGACTGTTGAAGATAATCAGTTAAGGGCATAGAATAATAGTATCCCGGTGTCAGCAAAATAAAACCGGGTTAACCTCCTTCAGGGATGCTTTTAGTTTGAGCAGTAGTATCAGCAGTAACCAGAGCCGGCAGGCCTTGCTTGCCTGAGAGGTAACGCTCAGCAGTAAAATAAGGGGAGGAGGAAGCAAATTGACAGGGACTGATTTGGAAAAGCGAATCAATACTCTGGTCAACTGGATGTCAGAGGCCAGCCACCTGGTCGTTTTCACCGGCGCTGGTATCAGTACTGAGTCGGGTCTACCCGACTTCAGGGGGCCGGACGGCTTGTGGACCAGGCAAGCTAAAGGACTGCCCCCGCCAAAATTTGACTGGTCAGCAGCCGTGCCGAACCAGTCTCATAAAGCAATTGTAGAACTTCAGAACATGGGTAAACTCAATTATCTCATCTCGCAAAATGTCGATAATCTGCACCTGCAATCCGGCATACGGGAAGAATTGATCGCCGAACTTCATGGCAATGTGGCGAAACTGCGGTGTCGTCGCTGTGGCTTCAAGTGTGACAATTTCCCTGATTTGAAGACCTGTCCACTTTGCCAGGGAAAGCTGGTCTCCAGTGTGGTGAACTTTGGTGACCCCATGCCGGTCAAAGAGTTGAGGGAGGCTGAACTTCATTCACGGCGTTGTGACCTGTTCATTGTTGTGGGCTCCAGCCTCGTGGTCCGTCCCGCGGCAGATATGCCGCAAATTGCACTGGAATCTGGCTCCAAACTGGTAATACTCAATGAAGGTGATACTCCTCTTGACCGCCTCTGCCACCTCCGTTTCCGGGAGAGAGTAGGAGATGTCCTGCCGGTAGCGGTGGTTCTCTTGAAAGAGACCCTGAAAAATGCTGGTGGCTGATGGGTACAGAGTGTCGCCAGAGAGGTAATGGTTTACTTTGAGGTTGAAGACAGGGACTTATCATTCTGCCCTGGGTAATATTCCGACACCCAGCACATGAGGGCCGACATGGGTACCTATCACCGGGCTTACTTTCATGCGGTAGATACGTTCCTCGGGGAACCTGGAGCCAAGCTGCTGTACCATCGTCTCAACCTCGTCTGGTGTGGTGGCATCCTCAACGGCTATTTCCTCGATATCAGGAAAAGCCAGGGCAAAGTTACACAGATAATCGATAGCCTTAGCTCTGGACCGTAGCCTGGTAACTCCCTCGGTGCTGCCGTTCCGTATGGTGAGGACAGGGTTCATTTTTAGCATGGAGCCGAGAAAAGCCTGGGCAGTGCCGATGCGTCCGCCTTTTCTCAGATACTCTAAAGTATCAAAGGCCATGCGGAAGTCTACTCTCTGTATACTGTGGCGGACGATATCCACAACCTCGTCGAGGCTGGCTCCAGCCTGAGCTGCCTTAGCCGCTGATATGGTAATAAGACCCAGCCCCACGATGGCTGATAGTGAGTCAATTATCTCCAATCGTGCTTGGCTCTTCCGCAGTTGTTTACCCTCAACCGCAGCACCGTAGGTAGCACTGAGCCTGGAAGAAATTGTGATGGTCAGGATTTCATCTGTCTCCTGGGCGAGTTCGTCATAGACCCTGGCGAAATCCCCGGGGCTTGGTGAGGATGTGGTGGGCAGGGTTTCATTCTCGGCCAGTTTTCGGTAAAACTCCTCAGTGGTAAGGTCAATGCCATCCCGATACGACTCGGTGCCAAAGTGAACATATAGCGGCACTATGGTAATTCCCAGCTGGCTGGCGACCTCGTGTGTCAGGTCAGAGGTACTATCGGTCACAACCTTAACCACTGGCTGTTTACCCTCTTCCTATCCGCACGATTTTTCTAGCATATCCTGGGCAGTAGCTCGCCGACCAGCACATCGACAATACGGGATGCCCCCAGCCGGGTTTTCATTACCACACGTTCCGGGTGCTCCTTGACCACTTCGCCGATGATAGCTGCCTCGTGTCCGTACCGGTTCTGTTTCATCTTGGCCAGGACTTTGTCGGCATCATCCGGGGCAATCACGGCGACAACTTTGCCCTCGTTGGCCACATAGAGCGGGTCGAAACCGAGGAGTTCACAGGCACCGGCTACTGACTTATTCACCGGGATATTCTGTTCGTACAGTTTTATACCCACCCGCGACTGCCGGGCAAATTCGTTGAGGGTGGTGGCCATACCGCCCCTGGTGGGGTCACGCAGGCAGTGGATATTGGTCGATGCTTCCAGCATTTCGGCCACCAGCTGGTTGAGCGGGGCACAATCACTCGGCACCGGTATGTGGAATTCCAGTCCTTCCCGCTGGCTCAGTACGGCGATGCCGTGGTCGCCAAGGGTGCCATTGACGATAACCTTATCCCCCGGTCTGGCGTTAGCCGCGGAAATGTCTACCCCTGCCGGTACCACGCCCACGCCGGAGGTATTGATGAACAGCTTATCGGCGCTGCCTTTATTCACCACCTTGGTATCGCCGGCTACAATCTTGACCCCGGCCTCAGCCGCAGTCTGCTGGATAGAGTTTACTATCTTTTCTAGGTCAGCAATGAGCAGACCCTCTTCGATAATCAGGGACAGGCTCAAGTACAGCGGGGTGGCACCGCTCATGGAGAGGTCGTTTACCGTGCCGCATACGGCCAGCTTACCGATATCCCCGCCGGGGAAGAAAATGGGGCTGACCACGTAGCTATCGGTGGTGAAAGCCAGCCGTCCACTGAATTCGAGTACCGCTGAGTCTTCCAGCTTGTTCAGTATTGGATTACCCAGCGCCGAAAGGAAGCTCTTCTCGATTAAATCGTGGCTGAGCTTGCCGCCGCTGCCGTGAGCCAGTAAGACTCTATCCTCCATCAGCGTCTCCATAATGGTAGTAGGTGGCGCAACTCCCCTCGGAGGATACCATGCAGGGGCCTACCGGGTGGTCTGGCGTACAGCTGGTACGGAAGAGCTGGCAGTCCTGCGGCGTACTGACACCACGCAGGATGCTGCCGCAGATGCACCCTTTAGCTTCACGGCTGGGTTCAGGGGTAATGTCAAAGTTTGTTGCCGCATCAAACCGGCGGTATTTTTCTCTGAGGCTGAGTCCACTTGAGGGGACAACACCTATACCCCGCCAGTCGGCGTCTCCAATCTCAAAAACGGAGTCCATCAACTTCAGGGCGGGCTGGTTGCCTTCCGGCTTTACCCCGCGGCGGTAGGCTATCTCAACATCGTATTGTTCCGATTCAATCTGATTTACCAGCATATCAACACAGAGCAGAATGTCCAGTGGTTCAAAGCCGGAGACCACGCAGGCGATATTATAGTTATCCGGGATGAACTGGTAGGGGTATGAACCGATAATAGCACTCACGTGTCCGGGACAGATAATGCCGTTCAGTCTTACCTCGCCCAGGTCAAGGATTGTCTTCATTATCGGTGGGCATACCTTGTGCAGCGACAGCACATAATAGTTATTTATTCCCTCCTGCTCGGCCTGTAAGATGGTGGCGGCAATGGTAGGGGCAGTGGTCTCAAAACCGATGCCGATAAAAATGACCGATTTATCGGGGTTGTCCCGGGCAATATGGAGAGCATCCTGGGCTGAGTAAACAACCCTGATATCGCCACCCTCAGCCTTGGCCTTTTGCAGGCTGGAGTAGCTCCCCGGCACTCTTATCATGTCGCCGAAGCTGGTAATGATGACCTCGGGCAGTCGGGACAGGGCAATAGCCCGGTCGAGGTCGGCACTGGCGGTAACACATACCGGGCAGCCAGGCCCGGAGAGCATCTCGATATTCGGTGGTAGTAGCTGTCGGATGCCATGCTTGAAGATGGCTACGGTATGGCCGCCGCAGAACTCCATGAGCCGGGTTGGTCTGGTCGAGCGGCGGTGAATCCGGTCGAGCAGCTTCCTGGCCAGTTCGGGGTCGCGGAATTCATCAACAAATTTCACCGTGCTTCACTCAGTTCCCTTAATAGCTTCAGGGTCTCCTGTGCTTCGTATTCATCAATAACATTTATGGCGTAGCCGGTGTGCAGCAGCACGTAGTCGCCCACCCTGACCTCGGGGGTGAGCTGGATGCTGATACTCCGGGTGACGCCTTCAATATCTACCTCGGCGTGATATCCATCTATTGATTTAACTAACGCTGGAATGGCTAAGCACATTTTTAACTCCTATACACTGGCAAAGTTGGCAATCACGGCCTGCCCCAGTGAGATACCACCGTCGTTGGTGGGTACCTGCCGGTGGGTGAATACCCTGAATCCGTCGGCTTCTAGCCGGCTGACTGTTTTTCTCAATAGCAGGCGGTTCTGGAACACACCGCCACTCAGTGCCACCTGAGTTATCCCGGTCCTGTCCGAAATAACTTGACATGACTCTCCTGTCAGTCTGGCTATGGTGTTGTGAAACCTGGTAGCTATTCTAGCTGACTTGGTACCGGCCTGTAAATCATTAACTATGGCGGCCAATAAGTCCTTAACTCTGACTACGCTCAAGCCTTCCTGTTCAGTAATAGAGAAGGGGTAGCTGTCAGCTTCATCGGGAGCATCACAGGCGAGCATCTCCAGCTCAATAGCAGCCTGGGCATGATAATCTATCTCTCCTCTAAATCCAATCAGGGCGGATACGGCATCGAAAAGACGGCCGCAACTGGAAGTTAACGGCGAGTTAATTCTCTGTGTGATTTGTTTTTTAATAATATCTATCTCTACCTTATCTATATGTTTCAAGAAGGGCAGGTCCTGGTTCAAAACATTCTCGCCCAGCAGAGAGAGGAGGTAGCCAACGGCGGTACGGTAGGGCTTTTTGATGGCCTGAGCCCCACCCGGCAGGGGAAGATACTCAAGATGTCCTATTCGAGTAAAACCATGGTAATCAGCCACCATAAACTCCCCACCCCAGATTTTGCCGTCACTCCCGTAGCCGGTGCCATCAAGAGCGACCCCGATAACGGGTGTGTCTATTCCGTTGTCAACCATGCAGCTAACGATGTGGGCATGGTGGTGCTGCACCGGAACGAGTCTAATATTATCAGACCTGGCTGCCAGCTCCCTGGCGTATTTGGTGGCCAGATACTCAGGGTGGAAGTCATGAGCAATAATCTCCGGTTCAATGCGAAACAGGCTCTTATAGAGTTCTATGGTATTTTCGAAGTGCTCCATGGTTTCCAGGTTTTCCATGTCGCCGATGTGCTGGCTGACAAAAGCATGGTCGTCCCTGGTCAGGCAGAAGGTGTTCTTTTCTTCAGCCCCGCAGGCCAGTATCTGCTGGCTGCTGAAGCCGAGGTGGATGGGGTGGGGGGCATAACCGCGGGCACGGCGGACAAGCTGGGGCACGCCCCTTTCCACGATAGTCACGCTGTCGTCGTAACGGGCATAAATATCACGGTTGTGCACCAGAAAATAGTCGGCAATACCGGAGAGTCTCCTCACCGCTTCATCGTTGTCCTTGGCGATAGGCTCTTCACTGAGATTACCGCTGGTCATCACCAGGGGCAGGCCGGTCTCCCTGAGCAGGAGGTGGTGTAGCGGGGTATAGGGTAGCATCACGCCGAGATATTTTATCCCGGGCGCTACTGCCTCCACTACCGGAGAATCAGTCTTCCACCCAATCAGCACGATAGGGCTGTGGGGGGAGGTAAGCAGTTTTTCCTCTTCATTATTAATATAGCAGTGTTTCTTGGCCTCCTCCAGGGAAGTCACCATGATAGCCAGGGGCTTGGACGGGCGTACTTTGCGCTGGCGCAGCCGGTTGACGGCCGCTTCGCTGGTGGCGTCACAGGCCAGGAGGAATCCCCCCAGACCCTTTATGGCTACAACCTTGCCTTTCTGCAAAAGCTGGCTGGTGGCAGTGATGGCATCTTCAGTGGCTACCTCTCTGCCAGTGGCATCCAGCAGTTGTAGCGACGGGCCGCACCTGGGACAGGCGTTGGGCTGGGCATGGAAACGGCGGTTAAGCGGGTCATCGTATTCCCGCTGGCATTCAGGACACATCTGGAAGTGGCGCATCGTGGTTCGGGGGCGGTCGTAGGGAATATCTTCAATGATGGTGAATCGTGGTCCGCAGTTGGTGCAGTTGGTGAAGGGGTAATGGTAGCGCCTGTCTTCTGGTGAAAGGATTTCTTTCTGGCAGTCCTGGCAGGTAGCGATATCGGGAGAAATAAGCTGGTATTTACCTTCTTCAGTGATACTGTGGCGAATCTCGAACCTTCCGTAGTTCTTCGGGGGATGGTGGGTCACAGTGGTGTCCTCGATAGTTGCCCGGGGAGGGGCCTTTTCAGTCAGGTCGAGTAAAAATTGCTCAACGGCTTCTGCCTCTCCCTCGACTTCAATCTTAACATCCTCCGAGGTATTGCATACCCAGCCCTTGAGGTTGTGTCGGGTGGCCAGCTGGTAGACGAAGGGGCGGAAGCCAACGCCCTGTACTACCCCCCGCACACTGATATGAGCTAACTCACGAATCGATGTTTTCGCCATTTTCCAACTATCGAGAGCCGCCGCCTTTCCGCATCTTTACCTGCCTGTCTGGCGCTTTTTCGTCTCTTTTATCTCAGCTTCCAGCCAGGAGAGCCAGGCGTCCAGTCCCTCACCGGTCTGGCAGGAGACCGGTAATATTTTGACATCGGGATTGAGTCCGGTGACGGCTTTGTTAAAGGTGTTCACATTGAAATCCAGATAGGGCAGGAGGTCAACCTTATTTACCAGTACCACATCGGCCTCGGTGAACATCAGTGGGTACTTATAGGGCTTGTCGTCTCCTTCCGGTGTGCTCAAAAGCATGACTTTTTTGTGCTCACCCAGGGCGAACTCGGCGGGGCAGACCAGATTGCCGACATTTTCAATCAGCAGCAGGTCTATTTCTTCAAGGGGCAGGTTGTTTAGTGCATTCTCTATCATGTTGGCATCTAGGTGACAGCCGCCGTCGGTATTTATCTGGATAACGGGTACTCCGCGCTGATTAACCTTATCAGCGTCTACGGTGGAGGCAATGTCGCCCTCGATAACGGTTACTCTAATCTCAGGCTTCAGCCGGTCTATTGTTTGCAGGATGAGGCTGGTTTTGCCAGCTCCCGGCGATGACATGATATTGACCGTCAGAACGCGGTGCTTATCCAAGCGCTCCTGGTTTCTGCTGGCTATCTCTTCATTGGCACCAAGGATATTCTCTTTAATGGTCAGTACCTTTACTCCCATTTATTCCACCTCTATACTATTGACATAACATTCTCGTCCCGATACTATTTCTATACTCTGGTCTCCGCAGTCGGGGCAGACCCAGTTAAGGTTATCCGGTGAGAAGGTGGTATCGCAGTTGCGACAGCGTAATTTAGTTTGTGGTCGGTGAAAGGAAAGGCTGGCTCCGGCAGCGATGGTATCCTTACTGAGCAACTCGAAATAGAATTCAACGCAGTCATCAACGATACCCGATAGTTCGCCAATAGTAAGCTCGATTTTAGTAATTTTCCCTGCCTGAGCTTTCTCAGCCTGTTCTAACGCGATGGATAAAATATTCTCCGTGATAGCAAGTTCATGCATGCTGCCAGAAGCTAAACAATGGGGATACCTTAAATGGCGGTAAGTCCCCTGTGTAACTTGAATAGACCTCCCATTCAAATTATAGGTTATTTTATTTTGTTGTTTCAAGCTGATGATGGCATGACTTGTCTTTGTTGACTTAAGACCTCTTCTATAATAGAGTATAAGAGGGTCAAGTAAACCGGGTGACCGCTCGCTCAGGCGGGAGGAAAGTCCGAGCTCCACCGGGCAGGATGCTGGGTAACGCCCAGGAGGGGCGACCCTACGGAGAGTGCCACAGAAACATACCGCCAGCGGCTGGCTATCGAGCTATGAAAGGCAAGTGGTAATGATAAATGGGGCTCGATAGCTGGTGCGGGTAAGGGTGAAATGGTGAGGTAAGAGCTCACCAGCGACTGGGTGACCAGTCGGCTGGGTAAACCCCATCTGGAGCAAGACCAAATAGAGGGACACAGGGTGCCCGGCCCCGTCCCCGGGTTGGTCGCTTGACCCTGGTGGTAACGCCAGGGCTAGATAGATGGTCACCACTCTGAGCCATCGGAGTACAGAACTCGGCTTACAGGTTTACTTGGCCCGCTGACTTCTATGATCTGCCCCCCGAAATGTCAGACTAAGTCTGGACTGCTACAAATTAGCCGTCTCTACAAGGGTAATTCAATGCTTACCTGCGTACCTTTGTCTAACTGTGACTTAATTTTCAAGGTCCCGCCTAGCAGATGGGCCCGTTCATGCATGCCAATAATCCCAAGTTTTCCTATCTTGGTTAATTCCAGATCCTCTTTTTGTGTGAAACCCCTGCCATTGTCACTAACTATCACATAGATTTTTTTCCTGCCAAATTCTATGGTAACATCAACTTTGGTTGCTCTGGCATGCTTCCGTATGTTTCTTAATGCTTCCTGCACAATGCGATATACCTGTATTTCCTTTTCCTTCGAAAGACGTTGTTCTATACCGCTCACCTTTAGATTGGTATTTAAGCCAGATTCTTCTCTTACCTGGGAGACCAGTTCCCTCAAGGCAGGGAGAAGTCCCAGATACTCCAGAGTAGGTGGACGCAAATCCTGGGTGAAGCGCCGTACTTCCTGTACTATACCATCAATATCTATTCGTAACTTGCCCACGAAACTTAGTACATCCTCCGAAGTTACATTATCTCTAGCGGTAAGAGCATCCAGGTGGTGGGAGATAGCAATTAGCGTCTGAATGGTATCATCGTGAAGTTCCCTGGCGATGCGGTTACGCTCTTCCTCATGTGCTCTGGTTATTTCGTGGATATAGAGGCGAAGTTCATCCTGAAGCTGCCTCTCTTTAGTAATATCACGGGCGATATGTTGAAAAGTCCGGGGCATTTCTCCTTCACCAAGTATGCTGGTTGTCAACATCAAAATTGCCTCTGTCCCATCCTTTGTCACTATCCTCTGCTCATAGGGCTCTTCTACAATTTCACTACGAAGGAGCTTTTGTCGTACTTCCCTTGCCAAAGAGAGCCCCTGAGGGGTAAGGAAGTCTGCCACATCTCTACCGATAAGTGCTTCTAGCTTGTATCCAGTAAGCTTTGAAGTAGCTTGGTTGGCCGTGATAATTTTTCCCTCCAAGTCTTGAACCCAGATGGCATCGTGAGCCTTTTCAAAGAGTTCCTGAAATCTTTTCATAGCCGCCTGAGATTCACGATAAAGGCGTGCTTTTTCAATGGCAATGCCGATTTCAATACCGATGAGGCGTAGCAGTTCCTTCTCATCTGCGGAAAATTGCCTTGAACTTCGAACGCCAATGCAAAGCGTGCCGGCTACTTCATCTCTGGATTTTAAAGGGACAATAAATTGAGATTTTAACCCCTCCCGCTTCACCACCTCCCGTGACAGCCTGGGGTCTATCGGGGAATCCTCGATGAACATAGGCTCCCCAGTATGAGCTACCCATCCGTTAAACCCTTCCCCCAAACTTAACCTGTCCACTCCGCGAGCAAACCCCTCAGAAACCCCACGATAAGCTACAAGCTCCAGATTTCCAACTTGCTCATCTAAAATAAAAAGTAACACTACATCTATATCAACTACTTCTATAATCTTATCGACAGCTACGCTGGCCACTTCATCTAAGTCCAGAGATTGATTAACTGCCGTGGAAATGTCACGAAGAACAGAGAGTCGTTTTTCGCTCTCCTTAATGACCTGTATGTAGGATTGAAGCTCCCGGCGCACTGCTTCAAGTTTCAGCAAAGCTTGCTCGCGGCGTCCCATCTCCCTGCGACGATGCTCAAGCCACCAGTTAGCTAAACTTCCAACGGCGATAACAGCAGAGGTCTCGAATAAAGCATCAAGAGGATATTCAGAGATAAAGATGACCCGGGGCAACATACTGGCGAGGGCAACAAACAGGCACACAATGCCTCCCCTCAACCCAAAGACGAGGCCGCTATAGGCTATAGGTATTAAAAATAATATTCGCTCTACACTATGCCGTGTTAAACCCAAAAGATGGCTTGACCCCGGTTCTCCCCAAAATGGTAGTTGCTGAGGGTAGTGAAGAGCGATACATATCAGTAATACTACCAAGATAATCCAGAAATGGAAATTGCGTAGAATCTTGATAGCATGGTTCATTATTCTGTGTTTCCTTGCCTCCTGCCCTGTTCCAGTTTAATCCAGCCTTCTCTTAATCCGTATAATATCGCCTCGGTTCGTGAGCCAACCCCTATTTTATTGAAGATATTCCTCCAGTGTGTCTGGATGGTGCGTATCCCCACGGAAAGCTTCTCGGCAACCTCCTTATTGCTCAATCCCTCCTCGCTTAACCTGAGCACCTCCAGTTCTCTCTGACTCAATATCGCATTCCCTTCTGGCCTGATTGTCTTTCCTTTTTCAAATTCAATGTGGTTAAATATCTTCTCAACGATTACCGGGTGAAGCACAGACTCACCATCATATACGGCACGGATGCTGTTAAGCAGTTCACGACCGTGTACATTCTTCAATAAATATCCTCCCGCACCTGCCTCCACGAGAGCAAAGATGAATTCCTCGTTATCATAGGCCGTCAGAATAAGGATACTTACAGAAGGGTACGACTCTTTTATTCGACGGGTAGCTTCAATGCCGTTTACTTTAGGCATAGCGATATCCATCAGGACTACATCCGGCTCCACCCGTGATACCAGCTCGATTGCCTCCTCGCCATCTCCTGCCTCCCCCACTACCTCCATATCGTCCTCACCCTGAATAAGCTTTCGGATTCCTTCACGCACCACTACATGGTCTTCAGCAAGAATGATTCTAATCTTTTCCATACGTACTTCCTAATCCAATTATACCACTCATGAGTTTTCGTGTCCTCCCTAAAATAGCGTACGCTGCTAGGCGCTTTTAGTACGCTGCTGGGCGCTTATAATCCGTAATATGGCAAGGTATACTGGAAGTGTAGGAGAGAAGAGTAAGAGGTGAGATGATGAATGAGCGGCCTAGAGTCCTGATAGTAGACCACCAGCCTGATTTCATAAAGCTAGTCAGAGATACCCTTGAGAGTTCCTCGTATCAGGTGCTTACCGCCTCTGACAGGAAAAGCGGGCTAGAGATGGCAAAGAAGGAAACCCCATCTCTGGTCATTGTGGGGGCTCTGCAACCGCGTGGGGATTCCTTCAGGCTACATAAGGAGCTAAGGGATAGCCCAGGAATTCAGAACATCCCTATGCTGGTTATTGATGTGCGGCCTGAGGAGCATTTGCATAAGGGGTGGAGCAGGAGGGAGGGGATGCAAATGTGTGCTGAGGATTATATGTCAAGGCCGATTGAGCCCGTTGATCTGGTGCTTACGGTGAAAAGGATTCTGGAAAGGACAACCTCGGTAAGACCGGTGTACTCCGGTGAAGTATTGGAATGGATGGAAGAGGCTTTAAAACGCGTAGAAAAACTGGAAGAGTCCTTATCCAATTAGCTACAAGAGTATGTAAATACGAGTTTTAACCCTGCTGAAGGGAGAGACTCTGGTGACAATCAAATCAAGTCTGGAAAATATATTAACCAAAGTTTGTTTATCACACAATCAAACTGATAAAGGTGTGCGAAACTTCCACTTATGGATAATTACGTTGTTAATGGTCATTTGCGCTCTGATTTACTACGCGGACCAGGCACCGCTAGTTGGCATACCTAGGCTTAACAATAGTTTTTTTACTACTGTTCATGACCTGCATCGGATGTTATTCTTCATCCCCATAATCTACGCGTCTTTGCTTTTTAGAGTCCGAGGAACTCTGATTACTTCATTTGCTTTCCTGTGCGTCATATTGCCACGTGCTTTGCTAATCTCACCCTATCCAGACCCGCTACTTAGGCCATTGGTCTTTGTCACCATTGCTGCTTTTGTCAGTCTTCTTATCGCAACACAGCTTAATCGTGTCGAAAGAGAAATGAAAGGTAGTGCCAAATTGAGTATAGCGTATGCGGAACTTAGTACAGCTCATCAGCAATTAAAAGAAAGTCAAGATCAACTAATCATGGCTGAGAAACTAACTTTACTGGGCCAGATGGCAGCCTCTTTTGTCCACGAAGCCAAAAATCCTGTGTCGGCGGCCCTGGTCTTTACCAGATTACTGAGAAAGGAAATATCTGGTGTTGTTTTCTCA
>Ga0209164_1002624_pt1 | contig 18666 bp, 8 predicted proteins | sample MTBNYHSulfiMetaG_FD_187458 | JGI IMG/M metagenome (GOLD analysis project Ga0209164, IMG submission 187458) | Enrichment culture microbial communities from rom New York Harbor, USA that are MTBE-degrading - MTBE-NYH (New York Harbor Sulfidogenic)... | ecosystem: Environmental > Aquatic > Marine >...
GAAGAGAGCGGCCTGGAAGGTGCCAGGGCCCCGGGCCGTCTCGGCGGCACGCTCCGCCGCGAGCCCATAGACGGAAAGCGCCGAGGCGGCGGCGACCAGACGGTCCTCTTCCACGGCGGCGAAGGCGCCGATCATGGCCGTGGCCATGCACCCGGTGCCGGTCACCATGCTCAGGAGGGGGTGGCCGTTGTCCACCCCCACCGCCCGGGTCCCGTCCGAAAGAACGTCACGCGGCCCCGTGATGGCGACGGTGGTGTTCCAACGCAGAGCCCCCGCGGCGGCTACCTGGAGGGGATCCGTCACACCCTCCACGCTGTCCACTCCCCGCACCACCCCGCCGGCTCCCGTGAGGGCGCCGATCTCCCCGGCGTTGCCTCGAAGGACGGCGACGGCCAGCTCCGAGAGGAGCATCAGGTTGGTCTCGGTGCGGTAGGGGGTCGCACCGGCTCCCACCGGGTCCAGGATCACGGGGACCCCCAGCTCGTTGGCCCGCCGACCCGCCAGGAGCATGGACTCCACCCAGTACGGTTCCAGGGTGCCGGGGTTCAGGACCAGGGCGCCGGCCAGCCCCACCATGTCCGCCACCTCCGGGTGGGCGTGGGCCATGACCGGAGAGGCCCCTACGGCCAGGGTGGCGTTGGCCGTGGGGTTCATGACCACCAGATTGGTGATCTGGTGCACGAGGGGGCGTCGCTCCCGGATGCGGCGGAGGGATTCCGCCGCTCGCCCGGCCCAATCTGACTGGGGCATGCTGGCCTCCCTGATGGTTCGTCGTTTCGTTCGAACTGTCGTCGCTCGAACTACCAGATCGAGGTCCCCGTGTTCCCTGCGGAGAGGGGCCGGAGTGCCACCATCCACCCGCCTCTCACGGTCCTTTCCAACCCGTCCCCGGGAACGGCTCGCACCGACGTGGAGGGGGGATGCGGGGGCCTACTCCCCCTGGACATGGAAGATGGCGACACTCATCCCGCCGGCGTGGTTGTCGGTGGAGGTCGACTCCACCGAGCCATCGGCCCGGTAATGAACGACATCGTAGTAGCCGTCCACCCAGATTCCCACGGAGACGTACTGGCTGAGGGAGGTCAGGGTGAAGGACACCGTGAAGTCTTCCTCGGTCCCCACCTTCGAATACGCCGGGCCTTCCGGGTTGGCGATTCCTACGTCCAGTTTCGTCCGATAGGTGTACTCGCTCCACGACCCGTTCGTGTTGACGAACGTGAAGGTCGTGGGCTCCACCGACGCGGTGGCGGTTGCCTTCAGCTCGATGGGTTGATTCACCTCGGCCCGCAGCGAGAGGTAGTTCATGTCCGGGTCGGAATAACGAATCCTGGGGTTGGTTCCGGAGAAGGCCCAGGTTCCGTTGGCCCGGATGACGCTGCCCCAGAGAGTGCTACCGTTGTCGTTTCGCTCGTTCAGATCCCCGCCGATCGTCCACACGTTGCTGAGGGTGAAGGGCAGGGCGTTGGAGGGGACTTCGCCGCGGTACACCACCAAGGGCCCATCCGTGGCGCCCGCAGGGACGGCTACCTTAACGGTGTCATCCTTCCACAACCGGATGTCGGCCACCGTCGCCTCAGTCCCGTTGAAGGACACTCTGTTGCGGAAGGGAATCCGGCCGAAACCCTTACCCGCGATGACAACCTCCTGGCCTACCCCTGCAGAGGCGGGCGCCAGCGTGGTCAACTCAGGCGTCACGCTTTCGATGGAAAAGCGGATCCTTTGGCCGGCCAACACCTCTCCCTCGGGTGTCGAAGCCTGCGCCACGAGCTCGTACTCCGTGTCCGAGGCACCGTTGATCCGGAAGGTGTCGATTTCCAAATCCGGCACGGAGAAGGCCCGACTCGCACCGGGGAGGAATGTCTTCGTCTGGACGAACAGGTAGGGGAGGCCGGCATCACCCACAGCCCCAATCTGCAGCGACAGGTTCAGGTCACGGGATTCGTCCGGGGATCCGTTGACCACCTGGATCTCCCCCGGCACCCGTAGGAGGGCCACCTCACCGGGCAGGGCTGCGGCCTCCGGGTTCCGAGTCGGCCCGGCTGGCCGGGAGACGTTTTCCTGTGACAGGAGCTGCGGCATCTCCGATGGCAAGCCAAGCTCCGGAAAGGAGTACCCCTGCTCCAGCCTGTGGTCCCACATGAAGGAGTATGTCACCGGGTTCTGGATGGCTGATCGCGGGCTGACGAGGAAGATCGAGCGAGGGAGGATGCTGAGCGAGACAGGAGCCGGCAGCGCAATGGGCTGGGGCACCCATGCGATGTTGATGGCATGTCCCAACCCCGCACCAGCGGTGAGTTCCTCCCATGTCACGGCCCTGTTTCCCGGAGGGTCCCACAGACCCTGAGGGTCGTGGACCAGGAACGTATCGGTGCGGTAGCCCACCAGGAGAACCGAGTGGTTCTTGAAGGTGGGGAAGAACGCGACCGGCCACCCTTCCACGCCGATCAGCTGCTTGATGTGCTCCTTCAATTCGAGTAGTAGCCATGGGTCTCCCAGGATCCACCCCTGTCGCCTGGGTCTCACTCCGGTCCGACTCTCGATGATGTCCGAGAAGGCCAGACCGACCACCCATTTCCAACCGGTGATGCCACCCGTACCGTCCGTTGGATCGATTCCCATGTGCCCGATGACGTCCGGGATGGCATCGAACTCACTGGGCCTCACGGCCTGGGTCAGCATCTGGATGACGGCTGCCCAGCAGGCGTGGGTGTCATCCTGGCTGTAGTAGGGCACCCCCAGTGGGCCGGCCACGACGGGCGTCTGGGTCCCCAGAAGCCACTCAAACAGCCAGGATGAGAAGGAAGTGGTCTCCACCACTGCGTGGGGCCTGCCATCGATCACCCTGATGGTGGAGGAATGCACGATCACCACGCCCGTCGAGTCGATCCGTCCGACGATCAGGTCCATGCTGTCGGCCGGCGTCATGGTGACCGGCAGCGGCACCCGGATCTCGACCGGCTTCGTGAACTCGTTGACGGATGCGGTCGCCGTTATGAGTACCCGCTCGAAACGGCTGGGGCCGTCCAGGAACGAGGCCGGGTCCACCTTGGCCAGCGTGAGCTGGACCGGCCCCGCCACCGCCCCTGGCGGGAACACGACGCGGGTGCCGTCGGGGAGGCCGATGGCTCCGCCGGCAGCGGTAACCGTCCCGGATCCCGAGGTGTTCGGAGCTCCGTTGGCCGCGAAAATCACGGGCGCCACTCCGGAAACGGACGCCGAAGCCGATTGGGCGCCCTCCACGGGTCCGAGGGTCCAGCGGACCTTCGCCAGGCCCGTGGCCCCGGTGGTGGTGGAGGTGGAGCTGAGGGTGCCACCGCCCGACTCCACGGTCCACGTCACCGTAGTCCCGGGCACCGGCTTACCGGTGGCATCGGACACCTTGACGGTGAGGGAGTCCGGGAGGTCGAACCCCACCATGGCGGTCTGCTGGTTCCCGCCGGAAACCACCAGCTGGGCCGGGGGGCCTGGGGGCTCATCGCCATTGGGGGGAGCCGAAGGACTGTCGCCGGAGCAACCGGCCATGGACAGGAGGGCGACGAGAAGGAGCGTGGGGAGGACGCAGAGGGTGCGCAGCATGAGAAGGCCAGGCTCCCGCGGGCGGGGGGGCGAAGGCGAGGGTTCTGCCGTTGGTGCGGCGCGGAATCCAGGGGGATCGGAAAGGCTGGTCCCGGACCGCTCCGGCCCGCGAATGATGGTTGTTATCAAGACTGCCCGGCTTCACCATATTCGTCGCCTGACTGGGCGGCAAGGGGTGCGGAACGTGCGTCCGGCTGAGAATGGGCAAAGGCCGACCGGCCTGCGAGCCGGGGGTCCCGCCCCGGGTGTCGCGCGGCGCTCAGCCTTGCAGGAGAAGGACGAGGGTCACCGTGTTGGCCGCCACGAGGGTCCACCCAACCCGCTTCAGGTGCCGAGGATGGACGCGAAGCAGGGATAGCGCCAGGATGGCCAGGGCCGGCGGGAGGATGGCAGCGGCCGCGGGAGGAAGGAGACGCATGGCCGCTTCCGCCCAGGGCAGGAGGTCACCGGACCCCACTCCCTGGAGGCCACTCCGTCCCCATTTCCTGAGCACTGGACTGGCCTGGCCAAGGGCCAGCCAGAGCGCTGTGACCACCGTCACCGATGCCGCCAGCGGCGACCCCCACCGGGTCCACTGCCGTCCGGCCGTTTCCTTGAGCCTGGCCTTGATGGCGTGGACCTCCAGGGTGCCGAGCACGAAGGAGAGCCACCACACCGCCACAGCCAGCTTCGCCCGGCCCGGTTCCGCTCCCGACGCCGCCCCAAGGGGGAGGATGAGGGTGGCGAAGGCCGTCACCACCAGGACCTCGCCGAAGAGGGACTTCTGTCTTCCGGCAAGGACCGTGGGGACGAGGAGGGCCGCCGCGGCCATGGGCCAGGCGAGCTCGGGCCAGAGGGCGCTGCCGCCCATCCACACCCCCACCAGGGCGAGACCTGTACCCAGGCCGCCCAGGAGCGAGCCCCGAGCCTTCGCGGCGGTCCCAAGCTGTTCCTTCAGCCGCTTCCCCCGCGTGCCCAGAACGATCGCCGCCGGCTCGTTCGCCAGGAAGAAGGCCACGACCGCCAGGGCCAGGGACATGGCTGAAACGGACAGCCCGGCCAGGCCCAACCCGGTCAGGAGGGGGAAGGCGAGCTGGGCGTAGGCGCCGTGTTCCTTGGGGAGCAGGGAGGTCATAGGGCCCATTCAACCCCCCGGAGCCGGAAGTGTTCGGAGCCTCGGTGGCCGTAAAGGTCGCTGGGGCCGCTGCCCATTCTCCGGCATGCGGACGCTGCGGAGCCGGGCCCGGTCCCCTACCTTGTCCTCGACTTCAGGGGTCGTCCGATTCCGGCAGGCCTCGGACCTCTCCCGCACGCCTCTGCAGGAGGAGAACCCGATGTACTTCGTCCGCGCATCCCTCCGTCCCTGGCTCCCGGCTCTGACCTTCCTCCTCGCCGTTGCCCTTCCTGGGGGCGCCCAGGACGCTGCTCCGCTGGGCGGTGGCTTCTTCCAGGAGCTCACCTACCGGCACATCGGCCCCGTGGGGAACCGGGTGAGCGCGGTGGTGGGGGTTCCGGGGGACGGAAATGTCTACTTCCTGGGCGCCGCTTCGGGCGGCGTGTGGAAGACCATCGACGCCGGGGTCCACTGGGAGCCGGTCTTCGACGCCCAGCCGGCCCAGTCCATCGGCGCTCTGGCCATCGATCCCACCAACCCCAACGTGGTGTGGGCGGGGACCGGGGAGGCCCACATCCGGAGCAACGTCTCCATCGGCAACGGGGTCTACAAGACCACCGACGGAGGGAAGAGTTGGTCCCACGTGGGGCTGGAAGAAAGCGGCCGCATCGCCCGCATCGTGATCCACCCCCGGGATCCCGACATCGTCTTCGTGGCGGCCCTGGGGCACCTCTACGGCCCCCAGGAGGAGCGGGGCGTGTTCCGCACCACCGATGGGGGCGAGAGCTGGGAGCGGGTGCTCTTCGTGGACCAGAACACCGGGGCGTCGGACCTGATCATGGACCCCAACAACCCGGAGATCCTCTTCGCCGGCACCTGGCAGATGATCATCTGGACCTGGGGCCGCCAGAGCGGGGGCCCGGGGAGCGGGCTCTTCCGATCGAAGGACGGGGGGAATACCTGGCAGCGGCTGGAGGGGAACGGCCTGCCCACGCCGCCCCTGGGGAAGGTGGTGGTGGGGATGAGCCCCGACGACTCCAACCGGGTCTACGCCCTCATCGAGACCAACTCCAACCGGGAGTTCGCCCCCCTCGACGACCACCAGGGGGTCCTCTGGCGCTCCGACGACGGTGGGGAGTCGTGGCGCATGGTGAACGCCGACCACACCATTGTCCAGCGCCCTCACTACTACTCACGGGTGGTGGTGGCCCCCGATGACCGGGACGAGGTCCACTTCCTGGCCGTCTCCCACACCACCTCCCTGGACGGCGGGATCAGTGTTGGGCGGGGGAGTGGGGGCGGGGACAACCACGACATGTGGATCGACCCCCTGAACCCCGACCGGATGATCGTGGGGCACGACGGCGGGGTGAGCCTCTCCACCACCCGGGGGGAGAGCTGGCTGCGCCCCCGCATGCCCATTGCCCAGATGTACCACGTCCACACTGACAACCAGGTCCCCTACTTCGTCTACGGGAACCGGCAGGATGGAGCATCCCACCGGGGGCCCAGTAACAGCCTCACGGGCGGGTCCATCCCCATCGGGGCCTGGCACTCCGTGGGAGGATGCGAGTCGGGGTTCTCCGTCCCCGATCCGGTGGACAACAACATCGTCTGGTCGGGGTGCTACGAGGGGATCCTGGACCGCTACGACCTCAGGACCGGCCACGCCCGCAACGTGAGTGTCTGGCCCGACAACCCGGAGGGGTGGCCCGCCGCCGACCTCCGCTACCGCTTCCAATGGACCTTTCCCATCGCCATCTCACCCCACGACCACGATCGGGTGTACGCGGGGAGCCAGCACGTCCATCAGACGACCAACGGAGGGCAGAGCTGGCAGGTCATCAGCCCCGACCTCACCACCAACGACAAGAGCCGGCAGCAGAAGACCGGGGGACTGACCCCCGACGACGCCAGCCCCACCTACGCCAGCGTCCTCTTCGCCATCGCCGAGTCGCCTCGCGAGGAGGGGGTGGTCTGGGCCGGCTCCAACGACGGCCTGGTGCACGTGACCCGGAACGGGGGAGGAAGCTGGACGAACGTCACGGCCAACATCCAGGACCTCCCCCCCTGGGGCACGGTGAGCAACCTCGAGCCCTCCCGGCACGCCCCCGGCGCCGCCTACCTCTCGGTCGATTTCCACCAGATCGGGAACACGGACCCCTACGCTTACAAGACGGAGGACTACGGGGAGAGCTGGAGGCTGGTGAGCGAGGGGATCCCCCGGAGCGTCTTCAGCTACGTGCACGTGATCCGGGAGGACCCCGTGCGGCCGGGCCTCCTCTACCTGGGGACCGAGAATGCCCTCTACGTTTCCTTCGACGACGGCGTCCGGTGGGTGCCTCTCCAGGCCAACCTCCCCCACGCCCCCGTCCACTGGCTCACCATCCAGGAGCACTTCAACGACCTGGTGGTAGCCACCTATGGCCGGGGGTTCTGGATCCTGGACGACGTCACGCCCCTCCAGCAGCTCACCGATGAGGTCCTGGACTCCCGGGCCCACCTGTTCACGCCCCGGCCCGCCTACCGGTTCCGCACCAGGGAAGCGGCGGTGAGCCAGCCCGAGGATCCGGGAGCGGGGGAGAATCCCCGCTACGGCGCCCATCTGCACTACTGGCTGGGGGAGGGAGTGGGGGGTCCGGTAAGCCTGGCGATCCTGGACGAAGCGGGCGAGGTCGTTGCGCGGCTGCCGGGTGGGGGAGGAGGCCTGGGGCTGCACCGGGTCGTGTGGGACCTACGGTACGAATCGAGCGCCACCCCCCGCATGCGGACCCCGGTGCTGGAGCACTCCCACGTTGCCATCGGCGATGACGGCTGGCGTCCAGCCGGGGAGACGGGAAGAGTGACGCCTCTTGCGCCGCCCGGCCGCTACACCGTGCGTCTGACGGTGGGGGAGTCGGTGCTCGAAACCCCGCTGGAGGTTCTGAAGGACCCGGCTTCGGCCGGCACCGAGGCGGACATCCGGGCCCAGCAGCAGGTGATCCTCCAGCTCCGGGAGGAGGCCAACGCGGTGGTGGATCTCATCAACGAAGCCGAAGTGATCCGGGCCCAGCTCATCCGTCTGGGGGAGCGGCTACGCGGTCGGGAGGGGATGGAGGAGGTGCGGGACGCTTCCCAGGCGCTGGACAGCGTTCTGGTCGATCTGGAGATGGGGCTTACCGACCTGCGCCTCTCCGGGGGCACCGCGGGCCAGGACCAGCTCCGCTGGCCCCGGCAGCTCTACGCCAAGATCACCAGCCTGGCGGGCTACATCGGGGGATCGGACTTCCCCCCCACCGACCAACAGCTGGAGGTGCATCGGCGGTTACAGGGGCTCCTGGCGGAGGCGCAGGCCCGCATGACCGAGATCCGGGGCGGTGAGCTGGCCGCATTGAATCGCCTCCTGGAGGAGAAGGGGGTCCCGCATGTGGGGGGGTGAGGGGGTGAGACCGGGCCCCTGCCCCCCGACGCACCTAGGACGAGGTCGATCCTCAACCGTGACCGTCATGACACACCGTTATCGCCGGCGTACCGACCTCAGCCTCCTGCTGGCCTCCGCCTTCCTCTTCACCCCCTCCAGCCTTCCGGGGCAGGAGACGACGCGGCCGGCCGCCGCCCCCACCCTGCACGACCTCCGCTCCGTCCTGGACACCGGGGTCGTGATCCAGGACCGGAACCGGGACCGGGTCGCGGACTTCCTGGAGGTGCGGATTCTTCTGGGGCCGCAACCGGCTGCCGAGGACGTGGCCGCGGCCGCCAACCTGGCCGCCCGCCTGGGCTACGAGACCTCCGCCACCAACCTCGGGTTGGCTGGCCGGGCCGGGACCCGGGAGATCCACCGCGCTCCTGTGATCCTGGTGGGGGCGGGGGCGGTGGACGCGGCGGGTGTGGCGGGCGGTGCCGCCGCCCTCCGGGAGGGGTTGGCTCCGGGGCAGGGGATGGTCGCGCACCTTCCCCCCGTCGGTGCCTTCAGGGCCGGCGCCCTGGCCCTGGTGGGCTACGACGCCTCTGGCCTCCTGGCAATCTCGGCCTATCTCTCCGGGCGGTACCCCGGGGTGTGGGCGCCGGACGGGGTCGTCTGGCGGGAGGTGGCCGAGAAGGTGGAGACCTTCGCCTCGGAGCGGGATTTGGGAGGGGGAGGGGTACTCCTGGACCGCTTCGTAGTGGACGGCTCCCGACCGGGGGTGGTCCGAGCCCGGGTAACGCTGCCGGTGGAGGGGGCGGAGGCGCTGGGGAGGGCGGTGGCCGCCTTTTCCGGAAAGGACACCCTTGCCGCCTCCGGTGAAGGGGCGGATCGCCCGGCGGTGGAGCCGCAGGCTGCCGCCACGCTACCGCCGGACACGACGGTCGCCGATACAACGGTCGCCGATACGACGGAAGCCGGATCCCGGTCCGGCCGCAGACCCACGGCCCTGACCGACCTGGAGTTCAGGGCCCTCCATCGCTTGGACGTCCGCATCCAGGGCCCCGATTCCACCCATACGGTCACCCTCCGGCCGCGGGAGCCCTGGGAGATCCGGGCGGACGGGGCGTTCCGGGCCGGTGCCGACGCTCGCTTCTCCCTCCCGGACCTGTACCGGGTCGGGGGCCTCTTCCGGGACACCAACCGTGACCTGGTGCCGGACGAGACGGCGGCGTACCTGTCGGTGAGTGGCAGCGTCATGCCCGGGGCCACCGTATCGGGAGCAGGCGCGCTCGGGGCGGCAGAGGGGGCGGCCGGCGCCGGGAACGGCCTCCTCGGGTCCGTCGTGGACCTGGCCACCCGCATCGGCCTGGAGACGGCGGGCATCCGGCTTCCCCTGGCCAGGGTGGAGGCCCAGGAGGACGACCCCACCGCCTTCGGCTTCCCTGTGCTCCTGGGGCGGAATCACTACCAGATCCGCCGCCTCGAGGAAGACGGGAAGCTCCCGGCCACGGAGGTGGGGCCGGGGGTGGGCTTCGTCCAGTTCGTGGAGAAGGCGTTCGGGGAGAGGAACGCATTGGCGGTGGGGGGTGGGGACGACGCGGGCTTCGCAGCCGCCACCGACTGGATGGCCCGGCGGGCGCCCTACCTGTGGAACCACGGGAAGGGGGAGTACCGCCTGGCCGACGCCGAGACGGAGGTCCGGCGCTTTCTCCAGGCCCGGGGGGGAGCGGGGCAGGCGGCTCTGGCCCTGGCGAAGCTGGGGAGCTGGATGGACCGCATGGCGGACGAGCCTCCCGCCCGGATCGAGGTGGAGCTGGCGGCCCTGGAGGCCCCGGAGGGCCTTGCCGCAGTGGCCGAGCGTGTGGTGCGGGAGCGGTTTCCGGAGGCCGAGGTTGCGGTGCGGACCTGGCCCACGGGGTTTGGTGTGGGGGACACCGTCTTTGTGCAGGATTGGGAGCTTCCCTGGGAGGTGGACGAAGTGCGGGAGATTCTGGCCCGCGACGTGTACCCGAGCGTGCGCCCTGGGGCGCCGGCCGCCGTGGAGGTCCGGGTGAGCGAGCCCCCGGAGATCCGGGGGGCCCTGGAACAGGAGATCCGGGAAGAGCTGGCCCGCCGGGGGGCCGGAAGCGCCACCGTCCACGTCCTGAGCGCCTACAAGCAGGGCTACTCCTGGATCGTGGACGTCCTCCTACCCCGCCTCCGAGGGCTCCCCGTGGGGGCCATCGACCTCACCTACCACACCCTGGAGGAGTCGGAAGAGGTGCGGTGGCAGACCATCGCCGCCGAGACCCGCTGGCTCCAGGAGGTCTACCCCTTCGACGCGGTCCTGGCCCGGGAGCTGGGGATCCCCGATTCGGTGGTGGCCTTCCATCCCACGCGGCAGAAGGACCCCATCTACACCTTCGAGGCCCGGGACTCGTCAGGGGCCGTGGTCCTGCGCGAGACCTTCGATCCGCGTTACGTGGTGCGGCCTTTCTTCGACCTCTTTCCCGAGTACGAGCAAGTGCGGGTCACCACCGGGTGGGTCAGGGCGGTGAGCGGAGGGGACACCCTGGTCGACCGGCGGGTAGCCACGGACCCGGAGCGTTTCTGGGACCGCCTCCAGACGGAAACCTACGCCGAGATCATCGCCTACGTCATGGACATCCAGGACGGGGAGCCCTCCGGCGACAACGCCCCCTTCTTCGACGAGTTCCGGGTGGACCTCCGCATGAGCGAGCCCGATTACAGGATCGGGGTGGACGAGGAGACCATCAGCTCCCTGGAGGCGCTCCACGAGGACATCTTCTTCGAGACCCACACCCTCTTCACCCTCCTTGGGGGCCGGTACCAGGCCACCCTCACGTATCCGGGCCGGGTCCTCCCCTTCGTGGACCCCACCGGTGCCGGGCGCCCGGGGCATGCCCGTCTCTCCCTCACAGGCAAGGAGCGGGGAGCGCCCGAGCTGGTGGTGAGGTCGTGGAAGGAGGGCAGGCCCGATCCCGTGCTGGCGAGGTACGGGCTGACTCCTCTCCCGGTGACGGCACCGGGGCTGGTGGGGGTAGCGGTGGCGGCCGGGGAAGAAGGGCTGCGGCAGATGATGGTGCGGGTGACGGTGACGGACTCCCTGGACCGCTATCCTGAGATGGCGGCCCGGAGCACGGAGGCGACCATCGACCGGCAGTTCCTCAGCGTGGAGCTCCTGGAGGGGATGATGGCATCCCTGGGGCGCCTCCACCGCGCAGGGATCATGGAGGACGCCCTGGCCTGGGACCGGGTGGATGAGCTTCTCCTGGACTTCAGGCTGGAGAAGGACAGCACCTTCCAGAGGACGGCGGCGCTACCCCGAAGCAGGAATCCCCGGTCCACGGACAACCCCAGGCTGACGGCGGGCGGATGGCGGTACGGGGGCGAGTCCATGGTCCCGTGGGACGCCCCCATCCCCCCCGAGGAGCACGACGAGATCCTGGCGAAGCTGGGGACCTTCCCGGAGGTGTCCCCCTACTATCTCACCGACTCCTATCTCGGGCACCGGGTGTGGGCGGCGGACTTCCTTCCGCCCCACGAGGCTGCCTTCCTTTCCCAGGCCAAGCTGAACGCCTTGAAGCCCACGCTCTTCATCAGCGGGCGTGAGCACGCCAACGAGGTGTCCAGCACCAGCCACATCCTCCGGCTGGGGGAGCTCCTGGTGACGGACTCCACCCACCGGGCCCTGCTGGATCGGGTGAACGTGGTGCTGCATCCCATGACCAATCCGGATGGAGCGGCCCTGGCCTACGCCCGGCAGCTGGTGAACCCCGACCACATGCTGCACGCGGGCCGGCCGGGAGCCCTGGGAGTGGACGCCACGGTGGGGGGAGGCTCCGAGGATCCGGTCTTTCCCGAGGCCAGGGCCCGCCCTCTGATACGGGAAGCCTGGCTGCCCGACATCTACCTGAACCCGCATGGCTACCCGAGCCACGAGTGGGTGCAGTACTTCGCCGGATACAGCGCCTGGGTGAGGGGCCGGAGGGTGGGCCCCCGGGACTGGTGGGTGCCCCGGGGATGGTTCATCCCCGGCTTCTCCTGGGTGGACGACGAGGAGAACCCCGGCTACAAGACGGCGCAGTTCGCCATCCTTGACTCCCTGGCGGCGGCCATCACCGGGAACCAGGAGGTGGATGCCATGAACCGGCGCATGTACGCCCGGTACAGGAAGTACGGCGAGCAGGACCGGCGGGGGTTCACCGAGTACTTCCACGAAGGCATGGTGGTGAACCTGGCCCTCCGGGGGGCCGAGAGTATCGGTGCCGGGGTCAACAGCCCGCGGATCACCTACTTTTCGGCCACCACCGAGGCCCCCGACGAAACGGCCCGGGGGGAATGGATGGACCTCATGGGACAGGTGGGCCTCGCCCACACCACCGCGGCCCTGCGCTACCTTGCCACCGGGGACTTCACGATCGAGCGGGAGGCCGAGGCCTTCGACGGGGTCGTGACTCGGAAGGTGTTCCGGGTGAAGCCGGTGCTGCCGAAGAAGGAAGTGGGGCCGCGGGACCCCGCGGGCGGGGGAGGAGGGATAGGGCCTTGATGTGCCGGGATGTCGGCCTTCCTCCACCGCCAACTCGGGGTTCTTCATCGTGAGCCCGACCACCTCCGGGAAGCTCAGGAAGGACATCCGCCACTACCATGCCACGGCCATGGTGGTGGGGACCATCATCGGCGCCTCCATCTTCGTCCAGCCCTCGGAGATCACGGGCCCCGTGCCGTCCCTGGCCGGGGCGGCCCTGGTCTGGCTGGTGGCGGGGCTCCTCACCCTCTTTGGGGCGGTGGTGGCCGCGGAGCTGGCGTCCACCTTCCCCGAGAGCGGAGGTGTCTACGTCTACCTCCGGGAGGCCTTCTCCCCGCTGGTGGGTTTCCTCTGGGGCTGGGCCATGTTCTGGACCATGCACACCGGCATCATCGCCGCCATCGCCATGGTCTTTGCCCGCTACCTGGCCTACTTCCTCCCCCTGGATCCGAGCGGCATGAAGGTGGCCGCCGTGGTGGCCATCCTCTTCCTGTCCTGGGTCAACTACCTGGGCGTGAAGCAGGGGAGCAACCTGCAGGCGGCCTTCACGGTGGCGAAGGTGGTGGCCATCCTCCTCATGATCGGGGTGGGGTTCGCGCTAGGGACCCCGGCGGAGGGCTTCCCGAGCCAGGCCGCTGCCGAGCTCGAGGCTCTGGGCTCATCCGCGGCCGCCAGCCGGGCTGGCCTCTTGGGGGGCGCATCGCCCCAGGACTTCCTCGTGGCCCTGGTGGCGGGTCTCTTCGCCTTCGGCGGATGGCACATGGTGACCTACAACGCCGAGGAGACGGTGGATGCCCGGAAGACCATCCCCCGGGCCCTCACCTTGGGCGTCCTGGTGGTCACGGCCTGCTACATCGCTCTGAACGCCGTCTATTTCTACGTGCTGCCCATGGAGGCGGTGATCGGCTCGGACCGGGTGGCCGCCGACGCGGCGGATGCCGTGATGGGCCATGGCGGAGCCTTCATGTCGGCCCTGGTGGTGTTCTCGACGTTCGGGGCCATCTCCGGCATCGTCCTCGCCGGACCCCGGGTCTACTTCGCCATGGCCCGGGACGGCCTCATCTTCCCGTGGATGGGGATGGTCCATCCCACCCGCGGGACGCCCCACCGGGCCATCTGGCTCCAGGGGCTCTGGGCCAGCGTCCTGGTCCTCACCGGAACCTACCGTGCCCTCTTCACCCGGGTCGTCTATACCGAGTGGATCTTCTTCGGCCTCATGGCCGTGGGCCTCTTCATCCTCCGGCGTAATCCGACCCTCCGGAGGGACTACTCTGTCTGGGCCTACCCCGCCGTCCCCGCCCTCTTCGCCCTCTCCGCCTTCGGCATCGTGGTGAACCAGGTCATCACCGATCCCGGCGAAAGCATGATGGGGCTGGGCTTCGTCCTCCTGGGCGTTCCCGTGTACTACGCCTGGGCCCGCAAGGGATACATCAAGGAGAGAACGCCATGATCATCGACTTCCACAACCACTACTATCCTCCCGAGTTCATCCACGCCGTCCGCAAGGGGCCCAGCAACTTCACGGTCACCGACGATGACGAAGGGAATCCGGTCCTGCACTCACCCGGGGATTACAACGTCGTGGTCCCCGGCCACCGGGACATCGAGTACCGGACCCGGGTCCTGGACCAGGCGGGCGTCGACATGCAAGTCCTCACCCTCACCTGTCCCGGCACCAGCTTCGAAACCCCGGAGCGGGCCGCCGAGCTGGCCCCGGTCGTCAACGACGCACTGGCGAGGATCATGCAGGAGCGTGGAAGCCGGTTCACGGCCCTGGCCCACCTTCCCATGAACAACCCGGCGGCTGCGGTCCAGGAGGCGGAGCGGGCCCTCACCCAGCTTGGCTTCCGGGGGTTCATGCCCTTCGGGAACGCCGACGGCATCCCCCTGGCCAACGAACGGAACTGGTCCCTGTTCGAGGTGGTGAACGAGCACCACGGGCTGATCTACATCCACCCCACCTATCCCCTGGGCGTGGAGGCCATGACAGAGTACATGCTCATGCCCCTCTGCGGGTTCCTCTTCGACACCACGCTGGCGGCCGCCCACCTGGTGTTCGCCGGTGTCCCCGAGAGGTTTCCCCACATCCGATGGGCGCTTTGCCACCTGGGGGGGACCATCCCCTACCTGGTGGAGCGACTGGACCGGGGATTCCACGCCTATGAACGCTCCCGCAAGCGCATCTCCCGCCCCCCGTCGGAGTACCTGAAGCAGTTCTACTATGACACGGTGAACTTCGACCCGAAGGCGCTCCGCCTGGCCATCGACTTCGCCGGCGCCGACCAGTTGCTGGCCGGGAGCGACTACCCGCACCTCATCGGAAGCCTTAGGAAGATGAAGGAGAGCGTCCGGGGGCTGGGGCTCAGCCCGGAGGACGAGGCCAAGATCTTCGGGGGGAATGCGAAGAGGCTGCTCGGCCTGGATTGACGGGGGTGGGCGTAGGGCCGGCTGACCGCCAGGGCGGGCGGCGGCGCCGGCCCCCTCCCCCCTACCTCCGGTACACCACCTTCCCGCCCACGATGGTGGCGTCCACCTGCGCCGGCATGATCTGATCCTCCGGGACGGTGAGGAGGTCCCGGTCCACGATGACCATGTCCGCCAGGTAGCCTTCCTTGATCCTTCCCTTGCGGTCTTCCATGAACTGGGCGTAGGCGGCGCCCACCGTGTAGAGCTCGATGGCCTCCTCCATGGAGAGCTTCTGGTCCGGGAACCAGCCGTCCCCGGGCTCGCCCATCCGGTCCTTGCGGGTCACGGCGGCGTAGAGGCCCTCCATGGGGTTCAGGGGCTCCACGGCGTAGTCGGTCCCGAACGCGATCCTGGCGCCCGTGTCCAGGAGCCGCCGCCATGCATAGGCTCCCCGGCTCCTCTCCAAGCCGATGCGCTTCTCGGCGAAGCGTTTGTCGGTGATGCAGTGGGTGGGCTGCATGGAGGCCACCACCCCCAGCTCCGCGAAGCGGGGGATGTCGGCGTCGGCCAGGACCTGGGCGTGCTCGCTCCGGTGGCGGCTGTCCCGGACGCCGTTCACCTCCCGGGCCTCCTGGTAGGCGTTCAGAATCCAGCGGTTGGCCTCGTCCCCGATGGCGTGGATGCCGATCTGGAATCCCATGGCGTCGGAGGCCAGGACGCGGCTCTCCAGCTCCTCGTAGGACATCTGGGGGAGCCCCCGGGTCCCGGGCTCGTCCTCGTAGGGCTCCAGGAACATGGCGGTTCCGGAGCCCAGGGTGCCGTCCATGAACCCCTTGAGATAGCCGAAGCGGATCCAGTTCCCGTCGGGCGGATACTGCATGCGGAGCTCGTCGTAGCGCCCCAGGCGCTCCGGGTCGTCGGTGAGGGTACCGGCCACATCCACCCGCACGGTCAGGCGACCCTCGTCCATCATCCGCTGGTAGGTCTCGGCACTCCCGCCCCCAGGGTGCTGGATGCTGGTGATCCCGAGGCTACGGGTGAGCTCCAGCATGGCGTCCCACCCCTGCCGCCTGCGGGCCTCCTCCTCTTCGGGAGTCCGTTCCACCTGCACGGCGTCATAGCTCAGGAGGCTTCGGGCCGCCTCCTTGAAGATGCCCGTGGGCTCCCCCGTCACGGGGTCCTTCTGGATCTTGCCCCCCGGAGGATCCGGAGTGTCCCGGGTGATCCCCGAGGCCCGGAGGACGTAGCTGTTCACCAGGGTGGAGTGGCCATCGGCCCGGGTGAGGGACACCGGGTTGTTGGGAGCCACCCCGTCCAGGAGTTCCTTGGTGGGCCACTCCCGGTCGGTGAACATCTCGTGCTCCCAGCGGCCCCCCCGGATCATCTCCCCGGGACGGACCTGGGCCACCCGCTCCCGGACCCGCTCGGTGATGACGTTCTTGTCGGTGATGTAGCGGAGGTCGATGTAGTCCGGGTCCAGCCCGCCGTAGTGGGCGTGGGCATCGTTGAAGCCTGGGATGAGGAGCCGGCCCCCGGCGTCGATGACCTCCGTGGCCTCCCCGATATAGGCCTGGATGGCCTGGTCCGTGCCGACGGCCACGATGTTCTCGCCGATGACCGCCACGGCCCCGGCCCGGGGGTTGGCCGGGTCGATGGTGACGACGTTGGCGTTGGTGACCACCAGGTCGGCTGGGGGGCCGGCGTACTGCGCTTCGCATGCGGTGGCGAGGAGCAGGGCCAGCGTCGCCAGCCCGGGTGCCGAAAACCGGTTGCGCATCGGAGATCTCCCTCTGGGGTGTGCCTTCTCCACTGAAGGAGAAGCGTCGGACCATCGTGGCCTGGCTGGAAGAATACGGGCCCGGGGGAGAGTTGGGGAGGAGGGGGCCCTACGCCGCTACGCGGGGAAGGGCGGCTGCCGCCTCGCTGCGGCCCAGAGCCTTCATGCCGACCCGGATGGTATCCACGATGAGGTCGATCTCGTCCGACTGGATGGTGAAGGGAGGGGTGAAGCGGAGGCCCGTGTCTCCGCCGTGGATCATCTCGATGCCGTTCCTCCGGAGCCATGCCTCGAAGCCGTCCCGGCCCAGGACCTGATAGCGGTCGGGGTTGAGCATGAGGGAGACCATGAGGCCCGTGCCCACGACCTGGGTGACCGCACCCGGGAACTCCCGGGCGATCCCCTCGAATTTCGCCAGGAACTCCTCCCCCCGCTCCCGGATGTTGTGGCGGACCTCCGGGGTCACAGCGTCCAGGACCGCGCAAGCCACCTCCATGGCCCTGGGGTTGGTGGTCATGGTGTTGCCGTAGAGGCCCTGGACGTAGATGCCGGCCGCCTCGGGGCTCAGGGCCGCCACCGACACCGGGAACTGCCCGGCGTTCAGCGCCTTGGAATAGGTCTCCATGTCGGGGGGATCGCAGCCCTCGAACCCCGGATAGTCCACGATGCTCAGGCAACCCTGAGCCCGGAGGGCGGCCTGGATGGAGTCCACCACCAGCATGGAGCCGTGCTCCCGGGTCAGCCGCCGGGCTTCGTCATAGAACTCCCGCGTGAGGGCCAACCCGGGGATCCCTTCCCCCATGACGGGTTCCAGGAAGAGGGCCTCGAAGAAGATCCCATCGTCCGAGGCCTTTTCGAAGGCCTCCCGCAGTGCGGAAATGTCGTTGAAGGGAAGGAACCAGGTCTGGTCCCCTCCCCGGAAGGAGGCCAGGTGGGCCGCGTAGGCCTTCCGCGTGGAATGGGAGAGGCGGGCCGGTCCCTCTGTCCGGCCGTGGAAGCTCTCGATGGCGGCCAGCCTGAAGACCTTGGCGCCCGGGAAGGGCCCGCCCGGATCCGTCATCCGCCGAGCGTGGATGTCGGTGACGCGGCAGGCGAAGGTGACGGACTCGGAGCCGCTGTTCAGGAAGACGAACCGCGTGTAGGGGCAGGACCCCCGGGTGTGGCCGATCTCCGCCTTCAGCCGGTCGGTGAGGCGCTTCTGGCTGAAGGAGGGCGTCATGACGTTGGCCATGACGTGGGGGTGGCTCAGGGCCGCCAGGACCTCAGGCGGGGCGTGGCCCAGGCCCAGCATCCCGTACCCGCCGGAGTCGTGGATGACGGCTCCATGGGTGGTGACGATCCAGGGGCCTTTGGCGGCCAGGGGGACGTAGGGGTTGATGCCCTGCTCCGGGTAGAAGTTCAGGATGTCCTCCTGTACCGCCTCGCACAGGTCGGCTTCCTGCATGCGGAACCACTCCTCGGTGGTCTCCCCCATCTCGTCCCGGAGACGGCTCGCCTGGACGATGGCCTCGCCAAGATCGGGATGCCCGGGAAGGAGGGCCTCGATGGTATCCTCCGGAAGTCCATGGGTGACAGGGAATCCGGACCGGGCCCGAAGGTCCCGGAGGAGCTCGATGGGGAGGGTGTGCATGGTCCCGCCTCGTGGTGGATGCTTGTGTCCGAGCGCTGCTCGCGCCCGACCATTCATACGGTCGAAGCGCATATATTCTCATTCTTAGCGTAGGAAGTCAAGGACCCGAGAGCGAGGGGCGGAGGGTGTGGCTCTGCGGTAGGCTCAGCGGGGTTGGATCAGAAACCGAACACCTGGCGGTAGAAGGCCCAGTGGGCGGGTCCCAGGGCCCGGAGCGTTGCTGCGGGACTGTGACCCACCCCCGGGATCTCCTTGTACTCGTGGGGGATGT
>Ga0209164_1002625_pt1 | contig 18656 bp, 6 predicted proteins | sample MTBNYHSulfiMetaG_FD_187458 | JGI IMG/M metagenome (GOLD analysis project Ga0209164, IMG submission 187458) | Enrichment culture microbial communities from rom New York Harbor, USA that are MTBE-degrading - MTBE-NYH (New York Harbor Sulfidogenic)... | ecosystem: Environmental > Aquatic > Marine >...
AGCCACGGCGATTTTTTTACAACGTGCAGGTCCATTGCTTCCATTTCCATGGAACGGAAAAGCGAAAACCCATTGCATCCCAGCAACCGTATGAGGGAAGGCTGATCGAAGTCATCGATGAGGCCGTTGAGTTTGTCTTAGGCAAAATCGACCGCCGTGTCGGCACCCGCGCCGAAAGTGTTCAGGCGCCTGTTACCTTCGAGATTCCCCGCCCGGTCATCTTGGAGGCGATCGTCAATGCGGTTGCGCACCGCGATTACAGGAGCAACGGTTTTGTCCAGGTATTCGTCTTCGCCGATCGAATGGAGGTATGGAATCCCGGTGAGTTGCCGCCTGGACTCACCCCGGAGTTGCTCCGCCAGCCCCACGGACCGATGCCCCGCAATCCCTTGATCGCCGAGCCCTTGTACCGGATCAAGTATGTGGAAAAAGCCGGAACCGGCACCACCGATATGATCGCCGATTGCCGGAAGGCCGGACTTCCCGGTCCTGATTTCGAGCAACGCGGCCCATATTTCGTGGTAACGGTGTGGCGGGACTGGCTTACGGAGGAATTCATGTTTTCATTGGGGCTTAATGATCGTCAGAAAACTGCTATCTTATTTGTGAAACTGAATGGCAGCATCACAAACAAGCAATACCAGGAGATTGGTAAGGTGACAGATCGTACGTCTCTCCGGGATATTAGAGACCTGATTGGCAAGAGGGTTTTTGACAGGATTGGTACAACAGGTCGGTCTACTCGTTATGTTATTAGAAAGAAACCCGACATTAACCCGACAAACCCGACATCTGATAATCATCCCTAAACCCGACATAAACCCGACAAACCCGACATTGAGGCAGATGGGGTAGTTGGGCACCAGATGGGCAAAAGGGGCATCCAAGGTGAAATCGGACAGTTATCGGACATATCGGACATTTTTTTCATAAAGGGCACATTACGCCTGTAGAGTTATGACCCAATTATGCCCAAAATGCCTCAAGAGCAAATCGACAGGTAGTGCGCCATGAAAAGGCCGTGAAAGGCGACAAAATGGGGACAGTGGGGCATTTCGGACTTAAATCGTGCCATAATCGTGCCATAAGCGCCAAACAGGCAATTGAAGATTTATCAGGGGACCGCACATAAACCCGACATCTGGCAACTGAGGCTCAGCAAAGGTCTCATAAAGGGCTCAAACGACTCAAGATGAAACGTCAGAAATCGCAAATTCTTAGCATAAACGAGGCGTTAGCTTAATGGCAAAACAAAAGAAAACCAATCACACAGAAATCCCTCCGGTCCCCCGGGAGGCCATTGGGGCGGTGCGGGGGGAAGAGGATTTTGTGGAGCTGCTGCGGCGAGAGCTGGAGTGGCCCATCCCCATGAACGTCGAACGACTGGCGGATGTGGCCATTCCTCATGATTTACAGGGGGATTTTGGTTTCAAGGAAGACCGGATCGCTGTCTCGCGCCTCTTCAACCTGACCGAGGACCAGCCGTGGGGTGTCTTCCTCTTTGAGTTCAAAACCAAGCGGCCCTACTTCTCCCATCTCCGCAGGCTGCTGCGCGTCTTGGGGTCGCAGCGGACCTTGCGGCGGGGCGATCCCATCTGGAACCGAAACGATCTCCTATTCATCTGCACGCCGGACTGGCGACAGTTCCAGTTTGTCCATTTTTCCGGAGAAAAGCCGGAAAGCGCAGTTATCAGCACCTTCGGATGGAAAGGCCCGGAAGATCCATTCCTTTACACCCTCTGTCGCCACAACCTTCCCCGCCTCCGCATGCCCCAGCCCAAAGCGGACGTCGGCTATGATGCCGATGCCTGGCGGAATGCCTGGAGGGAGGCCTTCAGCGTCAAGCCGGTCACCGACGAGTTCTACCGAACCCTCAAGGAGGTTTTCGATGCGGTTCAGGCAGGGGTGAAGGGCCTCAAGGGGGAGGACCGCCGCTTTTTTGCGGAATTGATCGTCAACCGGATGCTCTTTCTCAAATTTGTGGAAAAGAAGGGTTGGCTGGGCGCTGACCGGGATTATCTCTACCATCGATTTCAAGCCCACGGCCGGAAGAATTTCTGGCGCAATTTCCTGAGCGACCTCTTCTTTGAGGGCCTTTGCAAAGAAAAGGACCAGCGTGCCCAAAGGGTCAACGACCTTCTGGGGGAGGTTCCGTTCCTCAATGCAGAGCTTTTCGCAAAATCAAAGCCACCGGGGGGGTGGGACGATGATGCCGTAGATATAAACAATTCGGTCTTCGATATTCTGTTCGATAAACTTCTTAATCCCTACAATTTCACGGTATGCGAAACCAGTCCTCTGGATGTGGAGGTGGCGTTCAACCAGGACCTGCTTGGATATGGTTATGAGGAACTCATTGCCGACCAGCACGGCCAGGGGGCCTATTACACCCATCCTACCGAAGTCAACCTCATGTGCCGGGAAAGCCTCCGGGCCTACCTGGAAGGCCGTTGCCCAAATGTCAGCAAGGCCCTGATCGGCAAGCTGACCTATGCCGAATTGACCGAGGCAGACCCTGTTTCCGAGAAAGAAGCGCTGGCCCTATACCGGGCATTACACGATGTGACGGTTGTGGATCCTGCCCTGGGCTCGGGCACCTTTCCGGTGGGGATGATGAAACACATCTTCCTGGCGATGCGCACCCTTGGAGCGTATTTGAGGAACTCGGCGGAGTTTTCCAAGATGGTCGACGAGGACAGCATTACGCCCCCGGACGATCCTTTTCATCTCAAACTCCATATCATCGAACACAGCATTTACGGCTGCGACATCGACTATTTTGCCGTTCAGATCGCCAAGCTCCGTTTCTGGATCGAGCTGATGGTGGACTGCGGCACCCCCGAGGCCCTCCCCAATTTCAACTGCAAACTCGTGGTCGGCGACGCCCTGGTCAGCGTCGTAGGAACCGACAGCGACGGCGACCTGGTAACCCTCGAACAACGCCTCGGCCATCCGACACGATCGACCGGGCAAGGCAATTTGATCCACATGATTGGGAAACAAAGCATCGAAAGGTTGGCCAAGCTGAAGGGTGAATACTTTAAAGCGAGGGACCCAGAAAACAATAAGATGCTGGATGCTGAGATCTCCGCGACCAAGAATGAGCTTCTTTCTCGTGTGGGTATTGATCTGGAAAGAATCCAGCGGACAGACAAACACGTACTCTGGCAGATCGATTTTGCCGAGATTTTCGCAGGAGAGGAGCCTGGCTTTGATATAGCGATTGCAAATCCGCCATATTTAAGACAGGAACTAATAAACACCGCTTTTTTGCAGTCTTCAGTTTCGCTTACAAAGACTTTTTTGCAGGTGGAATACAAACCGTTGTTTGCACTACAAATTGATGGCAAGGCCGATCTATACATATACTTTTATTTCAGAGCCATGTCACTTCTTAGATCAAACAGGGGCGTCCTCACATTCATCTGCTCAAACTCATGGCTAGATGTAAGCTACGGAGCTTGTTTACAAAAGCACCTCCTTCAGAACTCAACCGTTCATGCCATGATAGAGAGTTCAACCGACCGCTCATTTGCAAACGCAGCTATCAATACGGTTATAAGTGTAATTAGGATGAATCGAAACACCGAGAGAGACTCCTTGTGCAGGTTCCTTCGTGTTCGAGGAAATTTGAAAGATATTGACAGCCATACTCTAGGTTCTTCCGAAACGCCTCTATGCAAAACAAATGACGAAATGCGGATAATCTCAGTTCCAAATAGTGAGCTGCTGAAAAAGGGAAGGTCGCCTTCAGGAAAATACATAGGTTTTAAGTGGGGTGCCTTTTACATCCGTTCCCCCAACGTGTTCTTAGAACTAATAGAAAACTATCAGAAGGCGATGTGCAAAATTGGTGAAATCGCAACGGTTAGATTTGGGGTAAAAACAGGAGCTAATGAGTTTTTTTTCTTAGATGATCAGGTGGTGAAGAAGTGGGGGATTGAAAGCGAATACCTCACCCCAGGGGTTAAATCTCCACGTGAGTTATCCAAAATTAGAGTCGATATGCGTGCTGTTTCAAAATTCCTCTTCACCTGTACAGCCTCGAAGGAATCGTTGGCAAGAAAGAACGCTCTTGAATATATAAAATGGGGCGAATCCATGGGTTTTCACAATCGGCCTAGCACCCGTAGTCGACATCAATGGTATTCACTTGAATTGCAGCAACGTCCTCCTGACATGAATTGTAACTATCAGGTGCATAAGGTGATGAGGTTTTTTGTTGCAGATGGTGGCTTCTGGGCAAGCAATAACTTCCATGCAATTTGGAGCAAGAAGCCTTATTCTTTATGCGCAGCGGCTAACTGCTCATTAGCACAGCTATGGATTAGTGTCACAGGTAGAACCAATTTGGGAGATGGTTTACTCAAAGTTGAAGGCTACGAAACTGCTGCCATTCCCGTTGTGAAACCAAGCTTATTAGATGAATCGAGATGTCGTGAAATTATATGCGACAGCGACCTGCTACAGCTTAATGGTGAGGACAGAAGGGAACTCGATACGTATATATGCGGTGTGTTGGGCATTAGCGAGGTCTATAAAAAGGATCTGGTAGCAGCTCTCCATGAACAGATTTCCACTAGATTAGAAAGAGCGAGGTCTTTATGACGCAATACACTAACTGCTCGGACGCCGTTGCAGGTTTCATTCATGAGCTTGAGGAACGAGGCTTGAATGTTGTACGGAAGGAAAAGGTAAAAGCTTACGCTGGGTCTGGCCGTTATGTCAATGAGGACAGGATTTTCACTAGGACTGATGAAGTTTATCATATCAAATGCCGCCCGAGAGGTAGATGGATACCAAAGGACAGTAGTAGGATATCCTCATTGGGAAAGGAATTAGACGCTAGATATAAATTCCTTATACGCGTTTTCGGTAGCGGTGATCCAAGCCTTTCGGGGTTAAACGAAGATACTATGCTTGATTTACTTGAATTGGAATCACAGGGGTACAAGCCCTTTCTGGTTACAATATTCCCACAAACTGGCGAGTTTCTATGGTGCCATGCATTTGAGGCATATAACATGATAATGCGTTACGGAACCTTGCCACAGCTTTCATTCCAAGGAATGCAAGGCATGACTTTGTGTTCAATTGCGACTGGGTGGATGAAGCACTGGTCAAAACCAATAGCTGGATTTCCCGAAGTCAATGAATGAGGTAGAGCATTGTCGAATCAAATTTCTGTTGTCGGTTTCGATTTTGGTACAGGCAATTCAGTTCTTGCTGAATGCAGGGGTTCGAGATTGGACATTGTGCTGAAGTCGGATGAGTTCGGAACTGTTTGCTCAGATGTGGTCGTTGGGGTAGGCGGTGAATTATTTGCTGACCCATTTGCCCTGCATTGCCCACCTAATGGTGCCACAATCGAACGCTTTATTAAGCGGCGGCTTATAGCATCTCTATATGAGGGAGATTCAAAGTTAACCAAATATTTGAGGCAACTGTCTGCACATAGGCTAACACACATCTATGAAAGCTACGTTCGGGCCACAGGGAATAAAGTAGTAAAAGCTGTCTTAACATGCCCAGCAAATACTGGGCAGGTCTATCGCAGCCTGCTTCTGGACATCGGTCGCCAGATCGGTCTTCCATCGGTGGATATCGTGGATGAGCCCACCGCGGCCGCCGTCCATCATGGGTTGAGCGAAGTTGCCAGGGAGAATGAGCGATGGATGGTCGTTGATTGGGGTTGCGGCACTTGCGATGTGTCTCTGATTCAGAGAAAAGAGGGGTCGCGGGATTTGAAAGTGGTGTGCGTAGAGGGAGAAAACGATCTTGGTGGATTGGATATGGATCGGCTCCTCGCTGAGCACCTGTCTGGAAGATTTGGTTTTAAGATCGAGGAGGTGAGGCCTTATGAGGTAGAGGCGATCAAGAAACGCTTGAGTTCGGAAAGAGATGTCTCGACCCCTCTGACGTTGACGAACGGGCAAGATGTTGACGTTGTATGTACCCGAGGCGAGCTGGAGGGGCTCGTGCAGCCACTGCTCTCCCGGGCCAAGGGTCTTGTCGATAAGGCCCTGGCTGGGGAAGGATGGCGCGAGAGCGGAGTGGAGAGGATCATTGCCACCGGCGGGCCGATGCTCATGCCTTGTGTCAAACAAATGATTTCAGAAATTGCAGACGGAATGGGTGCAGACCTGCACGATACAGACCCCTTGACCAGTGTGGCCCTCGGCGCGGCCAGGCTGGCGGAGATGAAACGTGTGGGCGGCGTGTTGGTTACAAACAAGGTGTCCAAGTCCATCGGCATACGTGTTGCGGATCAGAAAGGAACTGATGGATATCATAAGGTTATCCATCGGGGGGATGACCGGCCCGTTACGCGGCCAGTGACGCTTGCCACCAGCGTTGATCTTCAGGACATCATCGAGATCGAGATCCGCGAGGGCGACAATGAGGCCAGCGCTGAGGCCAATACCCTACTTGCCAGATTAAACGCCGTGGTTCGGCCAGAGAACAAGGGGGCGATCAAGGTCAAGTTGCAGATTGCGTTAAGCGATGCGGGCGGCATGGAGGCCTACATTGAACCCCTGGGAGATAAGAACACCGTCCGGGATGTGCAGGCGGTCGGGGTTCGTTTGGAGAAAGGACAGAAGAAGACTGAGACAGGCGAGCTGCGAACCGAAGACCCGGTTTCCGAATTCAAGGATCAGGTCGTCGAGCGTCATGCGGATCCAGATACGGCAAGGCAGGTCTATGAGCGACTGAAGATCAAATACCACCCAGACCGTCAGCCTGAGAAACGGGATTACTGGAACAGCCGACTGGCCGCACTGGACGAGGAGTTTTCAGGTTACCTGGCGGAAATCGAAAAACGTATGCGGGCCTCGACGGTCCCGAATTTGGATTGGGATAACCCTTCTGAGTCGGACAAGATCGTGGTGGATGAGGTGTTGGCCCAACGCCTGACCCATTGTCTGGCGAACGGGATTGGGTCGGATGACAAGAGGGCAAAGATGCCGGGCCTTTTGAAAAAATTCCCGGATTACCGAAGGGTCCTGGCCTCGTATCTTTTCGGCATCAAACGGAACCCCATCCTTCAGAAGATGCTGGCAGAAGACGACCGGCCCCATGTGGGGCTTGTGGTCTTGCTGCAGAACATTCCCGGCAAACCGATTCGAGAGCGCCATGAAGTGCTCAAGGCCGCCTATCGGGTAAAAGAGGAGAAAGTGAGGGAGTTGCTGCGCAACCCGAATCTGGATGTGGAAAAGGTTTATGACGAGGTTCCCAAGGTTGCTGAGGCGCCTGTAAATCCGATGGGGCAGCCTGCTGCCAGCGGTAAGACAAGGACGAGAGGCGAATTGATATACGAATACCCTGGAAAAGACACGGTTATCACAGGGAATACCTATCCGGTCAAGGAACGTATAAAGCAACTTGGCGCCCGATGGGACAAGGCGAACAAAGCCTGGGTGATCAAAGGAAAGCACGTCACAGACAAGGACATTTTCGGCTAATGCGCGAGATCGTGGTCAGTGATGAGTTCCTGAGCGCTCTGGACAGCATGCCCCCTGATCTCAAAGATCGGGCACTGGAAAAAATCGGTCTCCTCTCTGAAAACCCTGCGCACCCCTCTCTAAAAGCCCACCGGGTCAAGCGGACAAAAGACAAGTGGGAAGGCTACATCACGGAGGCCCACCGGGTCATTTATGAACCGGCGGGGGATGCAATTCGGCTCTGGCGAATTGGCGATCATTCCATTATCGACCGCGCACACACCTTCTCTTTTTCTCCCCATACCTCTTTTCGGCGACTCGATCCAGACGAGCCCATGCGATCAGAGGAAACCGCCTTTGATATTCCTCCGGAATGGCTGGCGCCCAGAGAAGATAACGGTCTGAATCCCTTTACGTTCCTGCCAGGGTCTCACCTGCGCATACTTGGCGTACCGTCCCATTTGGTCAAAGCCGTTAGATTAGCGCCTACGGTTGAGGCCGCGGTAGAAATTCACGGGCTTCCGGAGCGAACAAAGACCTGGATGCTCGACCTGCTGACCAACCCGAATCTTGAGGACGCCCTGTTCGATCCTGGCAGATTGATCTTCCGCACAACCTTGGACAGGCTGGAGGGCTATTGCCGAGGGAAAATCAAGCGCCTGATGCTGAACCTGGAAGAAGAACAGAAACGATATGTCGGCAGGGCCGTCGAGGGGGCCATGCTGGTTCGCGGATGCGCGGGTTCCGGAAAGACGACCGTGGCCCTCTACCGGGCCATCCAGTGCGCGCAGACCGGGGGAAAGACGATCTTCTTGACCTTCAACCGGACCCTGGCCGCTGCTGCCCACGGATTGATTCAGGAGCTGATCGGCCCCATTCCCAAGAACCTGGAGGTGGTCAATATCGATGCCTGGCTGGTCCGGTTTCTGAGGCAGCGGGGGCAAGGGGTGAATCTTCTGAGCAACGCAGAACAGCGGGACATTTTTCTCAATGTGCTGAGGCGCGTGCAGAGAGGGCAGCGTTCCTATGTGCACCAATTCCCCTGGACGTTTTTCAGGGATGAAATCGGCCGGGTGATCAAAGGGAACGGGCTTGCCAGAGAGGAGGACTATCTGGCCATTCCGCGTTATGGCCGGAAGACGGCGTTGAAGCGCAAGGCCAGGTCGGCCACCTGGGAAGTTTATCAGCAGTACCAGCGGGCGTTGATCGAGAAGGGCCGAATGGACTGGCAGGATGTGAGCCTTCGGGCTTACCGGGAATTGTTCAAAAACCCCCTGCCAGACCCTTATGACCATGTGATTATCGACGAGGCCCAGGACTTGACTGCCGTGCAGGTACGGGTTGCCCAGCGCATGATGAAGGGGGGGACCGCGGATAAGGTGCGCAGTATCTTTCTGATGGGGGATGTTTCCCAGACACTCTATTCCCGGGGCTTTTCGTGGAAACAGGCCGGATTGCAGGTGCAGGGCCGCAGTTTCAGCCTGCGCCGAAACTTCCGCAACACCCGTCAGATTGCAGAGACCGCTGCGGCCTTGAACTCATACAACCGGCTGATGCGCCTCTCCGATGATTACGTGGACCCCCAGTTCACCCAGCGGCAGGGACCCTGGCCTATCGTTCTCAGGTGCGATGTGACGGATCGGGAAATCCGGGCGGTTGGGGAAAAGATTCTTGATCTGGCCGGGGACAACCGGTTTCGACTGGCCGACTTCTCTGTTTTGTGCCCTACGGTTCAGTTGTGCGAGGCGGCCAGCCAGAGATTTTTACAGATGGAGATTCCCAGCGTGGCCAAAGGCGACGAGTCATTCGACATTCTGGAAGAGCGGGTGAAAATCCTGACCATCCATTCTGCCAAGGGGCTTGAATTCCCCGTGGTTTTTGTCCTTGGCCTGCACGAGGGGACCCTGCCCCACACCCTTCGGGCCATGGACGATGAAGAGGCCGAGCTGGCCCTGGAGCGGGACCGGACCCTCCTGTATGTGGGCATGACCCGGGCTGCCGAGGCCCTGTACCTGGTGACGTCGGTTGACAAGCCGTCGCCGTTTCTGAGTGAAATTGGGAAACTCCTGCGCGAGGAGCCCTTCACCGGGGGAAAAGAAAAATGAACGATTTAATGGATCTTTTGATCGATACCCTGTCCGAATTCGGTCTTCCGGAGCCGGATGCGAATATGGCTATTACGTCATCGAGCGGTGCTGTGCCCGTCTTGCTGGCCTGGCCCGAACATAAATTGGCGCTTCGGCAAGGACACAGTCCGGATCCCGTCTCCCTGGAAGACTGGACAATATGGGAATGCCACGATGAGCGGTCTGCTCGGGTGGCCCTTCGTGCCGTGGGCGATCGGATGGATGTGGTCCCGAATGTGTTGAGACTCGATTTCACTCAGGTCAAGATACTGTTTGATGCAGGGCAGTACGAGGCGGCCAAGGCCGCAGTTGAAGAACTGGAAGGGCAGATTGAGCAGGGCCATCCGGACTGGGCAACGTGCGGCAACTACATCAAAAGAATCCGCATAGCCAAGAAAAACGCCAAATCAAAGGAGGTGCGGGCTCAGCCAGAGGTCCCAAAGATCTCCTTTCCTCTTCTCGTCCGCAGCGATGCAGAGAAGGCTGCGCCGTCCCAAGACCTGTCGTTCAACATCATGGGGTGCTTCTCCCCTGAGGACGAGAGCCTCAGCGCGGTGGATGCGCTTTGGGTGGCACAAGCGCGAGACGGCCGGATAGAGCCCTGGACCGTCTGTGTGCAAGGCAATCCGGCCTATGAAGCGGATTCAAACTGGTCGCCTGTCGGAACTGAGCTGGAAATGCTGGATGGGCTGCTGGCCCGCCTTGAGGGGAATGCCACGTTTGTCTGGGGCGCGGGGCCGATCCTCTCCCTGTTGGGCAACTGGCATTACCGGGTCAAGGGGACAAAACTCTCGGATCTGGAATGGATCGATCTCCAGTTGCTTGCCCAGGCCGCTTTTCCAATGGCCCACCGGACAGACCTTCCGGAATCGTTATGCAGCCAGTTAGGGATTGAGTTTCGCGATGAGATGGGTCTGGGGGGTCCGCTGGCCGCTATGCTGGCGCTGATCCAAAAAATCGCCGAGAAGCTTGGGGCTAAGCCCGATGAGGAACGCGCTGCACTGCGGGAGGTGTTGAGTTACAGCCCTGATGTGGCCGGGGGCCAACTGGACGTGTGGGCTAATGAAGTGCCCATGGATTGGGGGCCTTCACTGACCCCGAAATGGCTCGATTTTTTTGTGCCCCCTTCTCCTGATAAAGGATTTGCCGGCTATTTGAAGGCTGTAGGCAGGCATTTCCGTGAGATGCCGGCCATGGTCCAGAAGAGTGAAGGGAAACGGGAGGGAGCAAATGGCGAGAATGCATGGTTTTTCAAAAATGGGGGACTCCTCTCCCAGGCGGCCAGCTTTGCGTATCGTGAGCGTCCGGAACAGATCGGATTCAGTCAGCACATCGAGGAATGTCTGAATGAAAACCGGGCCTATGTGCTGGAGGCGGGGACCGGCATCGGCAAGACCATGGGGTATCTGGTCCCGGCCCTGATGGAAGGCAAAAGGACATTCGTTTCCACCCACACCAAATCGCTTCAAGATCAGGCATGGACCAAGGATGTCCCCCTTGTGCTCAAGGCCCTTTCCCTGGCAGGGGTCGAGCGATCCGTGGCCATCATCAAGGGCAAGGCGAACTATGTGTGTCTTCAGACCTTAGCGGATATGGTTGAATCATTAGGGGAGTTTGTGGAACGTCCAGAGGACGCCTTTTTTGTTGCCGCACTGTTGAACTGGCTCCTGGAGACACAAACCGGATGGCTGAGCGAGATTGAACATCTTGGTCACTGGCGAATGCTGAACACCCTGGGGAGGGATGTTGCCCCGCCCAAACTCCGCGATGAGTGGGCCGATATCGATCCGCATGCACGAGCCAGAGATGCGGCATCCAAAGCGGATTTGGTGTTGGCCAATCACAGCTATGTCTTTGCCCTGGCAAACGCCACGGATCCATCGAAACACGATGTGGAGGCCCTCATCCTCGACGAGGCCCACAACGCTGAGGCTGTGGCAACGGAGGTCCTCACCCTTCATTTTCGCCCTTGGTCCCTGCTTCATGAACTTCGGTCCGTGCTCAGGCGAGATGAGACCGGAACGGTTCGGGGCATCTATCGCACGCTGCTCAATCACCCGCAAATGGAGAAGATCGAACTCCTGAAACGGTTTGCCGCGGCCCTCCAAAGATACGAACAGAGACTGACAGGCTGGTGCGGGGACGCCCGCCGTCGGCTGAATGACATGTTTCCAAGAGATCAGGATTTTGACCCGGACTATCCCCTGGCCTTTGACTCGGAGGACTTTTGGGTGGCGTCGCTGTACGTCTCGGCCCAGGATCTGAAAAAGGCCATGTCGTCCCTTGCCGCCATCTGCCATGATCTGCTGGAGAACCTCTCTTCCATCAAGGGGTTGCCGAAACGGATTTCAGGGTCGATCGGATCGGTCGAGGAGCACCTGAACGACGCCACGGATGCACTCGAAGCCCTTTTTGAGAAGGGGGCCGATTGGGTTCAGTGGGGGGAGGCACGCGCCAAAAGCGATGTCAGTGGTCTTCCTGTTAAAGATGCGGAGGGGATCGCCTGGACCGTGGAGCTGCACAACACCCCGCTCGATATCGCGGGATGGCTGAGAGAGACCATCAATCCGCTGTACAAGCACCGTGCCTATGTGTCTGCCACGCTCACGGTTGGCGGAAATTTTGACGCCATCTGCGAACGCCTGGGGATGGGCACAGAAGAGGAAAAGGACCGGCCTGTAACGCGGATATTTCCGTCGCCCTTCGACTACCGAAGACAGGCCCTGCTCGCAGTCCCGCACGATATGCCGGTGGCAGACCCATCGCTCAAGATCGATCCCCTCTATATGGAAGAGCAAAGCAAACTCATTGCCGCGCTTGCAGAGGCATCCGAAGGGCGGATGCTGGTTCTGTTCACCTCCAACCTGATGATGCGGGAAATGGCCCCTCGTTTACAGGCCCGACTGAGGGAACAGGGTATCCTGGTATTGATGCAGACCGATGCCAGCCGCGCCGCCCTGGTGGATCGTTTGCGCGAGGCCCCGAGGAAGCCCGAAAAGATGGTGCTCCTGGGCCTGCGGTCCTTTTGGGAGGGCATTGATGTTCCTGGGGAGGGATTGTCGGTCCTTACCATCACGAGGCTGCCGTTTGAATATCATGGGCATCCGGTTGCCCGGGCCAGGAGGGTCTTCTATGAATCCAGAGGCCACGACAGGGACTATTTCCGCGATGTTGCGGTCCCAGCGGCTTTTCTCCATTTGCGGCAGATGTATGGCCGATTGATTCGATCTGAAACAGATCGGGGTGCAACGGTCATCAGCGATCCAAGGATCTATGTGCGGAGGTATGGCCGTGCATTGATCCAGAGCCTGCCGGAAACCACCACGGTTGTGGACAAGAGTCCTGTTGTGGTGGATGCGGTCAGGCGGTTCCTCCAGGGTGAAAAGGTCGACTCTTCCTTTTCGTGGGGCGGCCTCCCCCTGGCCTCCTATGATCTTTCTCCGGAACAGCGGGCAATCGTGGACAGCCCAAATAAGCGCATCCTGGTGCGAGCTGCCGCTGGATCAGGGAAGACCCATGTCCTGATTACGCGGCTCATCCGTTTGGTGTTAGATGATCAGGCCAGGCCCGACGATGTGCTGGCGCTCACGTTCACCAATAAGGCAATGGACGTAATGTACGAGCGGATTGAAAAGGGATTGGGGGGCGACAAGGCCTATGCCATGCATCATAACGTCCTGACCTATCATAAATTCGCCATGCGGATTATCCGTCAGGATGACAAAGAACAGGGGGAGGAGACCGGCTTCATCAATGAAAAGAATCCGGAACTGCAAAAGGAGCTGCTGTCCCTTGCCCGTGGGGCTGCCGGGCTGACCGAGTCAAGCCTGAAGGATGAGGACGCCCTCACTTTGATTGGATATGCGCAGAATGGGCTTGTCAATGAGACAGAGCTTGAGGCCGCCATTCCTCGGCTGGAGGCAGATCAACCCCTGATGGCCAAATTTGCACGGTTCTTCCTGGAATACGTGGGACTTCTCAGACAAAGGGGTGTGATTGATTATGGAGAGGCGATTGTGAAGGCCGTCAGGATTCTGCGCGACAACACGGAACAGGCTCAGAAGTGGAGCAACCGTTTCAAGTGGATCTTCTGCGACGAGTACCAGGACACCTCGCCAGCCCAGGCGACGCTGCTCCAATTGATCGGCCAGCAGGCCAATCTCTTCGTGGTGGGCGACAACAACCAGTCCATCTATTCCTGGCAGGGATCGGACCCGGACAATCTGCGCCGGTTTGAACTGGATTTTCCCAATACCGCCACGTTCAATCTATCCAAAAACTACCGGTGTTTTCCCAAACTCGTCCGCATGTCGGCCCGGTTTCTGGAGAGGGCTGGCGAGGGAAGAGGCCTGCGCATTGAATATGATGAGAAGCGATCTACGGAAGAGCAACACGTCTATTTCCTGCACAACGAGGATGACCGAGATGAGGCAGTTGCCCTGGCAGAACTGGTGAAAACCGCCCTTGCCCTGGAGATCCCCAGTGATCCCCCGCGGAAGGCGACCGTTGGCATACTCGCGAGAAAATGGACACTTTTGGAGGCGGTCGAGGTGGAACTGATCCGCCAGGGGATTGCCTACGGCTTTGAGGGTGAAACGGCGCGGGGGATTGTGGCGAGCCAGAAGGTGCGGGATCTGGTCCAAAGGGCTGGTGATCTGGTGAGACGACAGGAAAATGGACAGGAATTCGGGGATTCGGCTGAGGGTCGGGTCGGCAAGACGTTGAGTCAGGGGGCGTTCACGTCCGCCCAAGACTTTCTGCAGACGTTCCTCAAGGCGCAGCCCGGAGAGGATTTGCTTGGCAGCGATGCATCGGATTTCAACAGGTTATGCCGCATCATGAAAGATCAGCCGCCATCTGCGGTTGGGCGTTTGTTTACAACTGAAAAAGGGGATTCCCGCGTGGTCCTGTCCACTGTCCACAGTCAAAAAGGGGAAGAGTTTGATACGGTGGTGATCCTTGGTCTTGAGCAGGGAAACAGTCCCCACGAACATCCTCAGTCGCATGAACGGCTCTTGGAATGGCGCAAGATCGTGCAGACCCTGAGCCATGCGACATGGCGGGCGCCCATGACCCATGAGGAGCTTCAACGGCTCTACGAACAGGAGGAAAAACGCATCTTTTATGTGGCCATGACCCGGGCCAGGCACAATCTCGTGGTGTCGAGGGCGGAGGAGAGGATTTCTTTTGGGAAGAAGAGACGCTATCAGAAGTCCGGGTTTCTGGATCTTTCCCATGACCCGAAACTGGTGGAAGAGGCGGCGTCACCATTCGACATCAAGATAGCGGCGCCAGCAAGGCCTAAGGCAGAGGAAGGCTACAGGTCGGACGGCAGGGTGTATGAAACCAAATGCGGCGTTCTGGTCCGATCCAAATCCGAAATGCTGCTGGCGAATGAATTTACAGCTCGGGGCATGTACTTTGAATACGAGGAACCGGCTGAGAATGTCCCCAATGCCCTTCCGGACTTCACCTTCCCCGACTATGGGGGCGCCATTCTGGAGCATTTGGGCATGCTCGATGATCCGAGCTATCTGGAGCGTTGGGAGAAAAAGGCAAGGGCCTATCAGGAACAGGGGATACTGGCATTGAGGACCAATGAAGAGGAGATCAAGAGCCTTGCCAGCACAGTCGATCGCTTGCAGCAACAGTTTGGAGAGTGGGTTGAGGAGCGGCATGGCCCTGAAAGGATTCGGCTCATTGACTTGATTCAAAAAATCAGATGCAAAAGCGACTTGAGGATTGGCGGGGCGATCAGGGGATTCGGAAGCGGTCTATTTGAAGTGGTGGGATCGAATGAGGGGATTGTTGCGGTGTGGATTCCCGAGTCCGTCAAAGCACCAGGCAGTGATGCAAAAGCCGATATCCCCGATGGCTGGGACATCCCTGGGTACGCTCACCTCGTTTGGGAACAAGGGGATGTGGATGGGACAACCATTGTGATTGGGCGGATGCCGGAACGGGAAGATTGAGGTAATGGGTACAGGGGGGTATTGCCATGGAAAAGCAGTTCACTGTGGATCAGGTCAGGAGAATCGCACAAGAGAGCGGATTTCGTATCGTGACAGAGGAAATCATTCCGGGGAATAACGCAGAATTTGCCCCACCACCTTCACATCTGAACAAGAACTTATTGAACATATTGAAAGAAGCCTATGGAAGTGGCCTCTATCGCCATCAGGCAGAAGCTATAAGCGCAGGACTAGATGGTCATGACATCTGCATCTCCACATCCACGGCATCCGGCAAGAGCCTGGTGTTCATGAGCCTTGCAATAAACTCCATTCTCACTGATGGGACCGCAAGGGTTTTGGTTTTCTATCCAGTCCGCGCACTTATCCAAGATCAAATGGATAAATGGGCATCTCTTCTTAAGCCTTTGAACATCAGCCTTGGCTATATTGATGGCGGGGTGCCAATGGATAAACGACTGCAGATTCTCCGTGAAAGCAGTGTGTTGCTCATGACTCCTGACGTAGCCCACGCCTGGCTTCTAAGTAGCTTGGGAAAACAGGAAATCAAGGCCTTCTTGGAAAAACTCCAAATGATGGTCTTGGATGAGGCCCACATCTACGACGGGGTTTTTGGAACAAATATGGCGTATTTTCTTAGACGAATTCAGGCGGTTTCAAAGATACGTCAAGTCATAACAAGTACAGCCACATTGGATGATCCTGAGGGCTTTGTCTATCAGCTTACGGGCAGACACCCGAAGTCTTTTGGGCCGGATTCAGACAGCTCTGATATCCCACCCAAAACCATTCTCTTGGCCGAAGAGGTAAATCAAAAGGGATTTGAGAGTACAGTTGCCTTGCTCAGACGATTGGCAAAGGCCGATGCTGGCAGGTACCTTGCTTTTGGCGATACGAGAAAAATGGTGGAATTATTTGTGATGGCCCTTAAGCGACCTGAAGGGCAAGATGAAGAGGATGATGATCAGCCATGTTCGATCATTACGGAAGAAGGGGTCTCTGAAGAATCGGAAGGATTTAAGGCAGGCTATTTGAAGGTCCTTCCTTATCGTGCTGGATACGAAACCATAGACAGAAATGAGATTCAGAAAGCCCTTTCCCGAGGCGAATTGCGGGGTGTTGTATCTACAAGTGCACTTGAGTTGGGAATTGACATCGGAGAAATTGATTTAATTGTGCTGCTAAATCAGCCTCCAACGTTAAAAGCGTTTTGGCAGCGAGTCGGGAGAGGGGGAAGAAAGAGAGAGGGTATTTGTCTGTTTATCGACAACAGAGGAACAATCGCAGATCGGCCTGCAGGCCTTCAGAATTATCTCCAGGGTCCGGTTGAGCCGAACTGGCTGTACCTCGAGAATCGCTATATACAATATGCAAATGCGCTATGTGCAGCAGCCGAGATTAATGAAACAGATGCAAACCAATATGACAGAGGTGCATTTAATTCGGTCCCATCTCTTTTCAGAAAGCTTTTTGAAAATGAAATAAATCCCTCAGAGGTTATTCCGAATGATCTTTATCCTTTGAAACAGAGGGCTCAGGCCGGTCCACATCGCGAGTTTCCCATTCGCACAAACATTGAAAAGAGCTTTCAGGTGAGGGACCAGTATAAGTCGCCACTTGGAACATTGACTTTTTCTCAGGTACTCAGAGAGGGTTATCCAGGGGCGATTTACTACTACATGGGCAGACCCTACAGGGTCAATCTGTTCAAATATCGGCAGGGCGAGATAGGTGTCCACAGGGAAAAAAGATGGACAACAAAACCAAAATCAATGACAACGGTTTTCCCAAGCTTTGGGGGCGGTGTCCTTCAGTTGTTTAGTTCGGATGAAGGATTTATCGCAGAGTCTGAGATGCAAGTGAGCGAGCGTGTCACCGGATTTACGGAACAACGCGGTTCAGCAAGAGAAGACCACGAATACGGGCCTTCTTCCTCTTTTTGGCAAAAACCTCTTAACAGGTTTTTTGCAACAACAGGGGTATGTTGGTGGTTCTCCGTTGGGCATGTGTTATCGGACAGCACGGCTGAAAGGATTATTGAGGCATTCAGCTATAAATTTGGCGTTCAAAGACGGGATCTGGGTTTTGGAACCTTCCATTCTAACTTCTCCCCCATCAGCACAGAGAAATGCAAAGGCATGTGCATTTACGACGCCACAAATGGCAGTTTGAGGCTGACGGAAAAGCTGGCTTCCAATTTCAAAGAGATTTTGGAAGAAGCCATCCATTTCGCATACGCCCAAAAGGATTCATTGGCTGTTCATGAATTGGAGGAATTTGCCTCTTTGGTGAAGAAGGTGAAAACCAGACCCATAGACCTGGCAGACGATGAGGAAATAGAAGGCGATGAGAACTGGGTAACTGTTTTGGCGCCAGGAGAAAAGGGAATTTATAACAGTGGTACTGGGCCGACAGAAGTCATTGTTTTAGATTATCGTTATACTCCGCAAGGCCTCTTGTATGAACTCCAGTCGCCAGAGCAGAGAAAGAAATTTGACATTAATCCGTCGCTTTCAAAGAACGCAAAGCTTTCAAAAGAAATCGTGCATGTTAAGGGTGTGAAGTGGCTCGTGGCGGCGAACACAGTGCAGCCAGTTCCCGGCCAAAGCAAGATGTTACGGCTAAATTTGATGACTGGAGAAACGGAGCCTGCTTGAGATCCTTAGGCATGATAACCCCTTTGCCTGCATGGTAATTGGGCTATCGGTACAAGGGGAGGCTATTATGAGATTTGCACGTGATTTCAGTGGGTTCTTGGTTGATTCGGAAAAGATCAATGAGCATGGAAACTGTTATGAAACGGACTTTTGTCAAGGAAAAAATGTCAATTGATTGATGCCCGGTGATGGAGACCCTGTGCTCCGACGAGCTATCGGGGGCCCATTCTCGCACAGGGTCTCCATCACCGGTATACCTTATTTTTATTTCGCAACCATGACTCCTTTAGCTCTTTGTTCCAGCAAAAGAGGGGTGGGGCCTCTTCGACGGTGAAGGCGGGGGAATGGGGACGTCTATGCTTTTATGCTTTTCATGGAAGCCAGAGTAACTCAGTCCAGTCCGACCCAGATGAGAGATGTCTAAACAAGGATGCGGTGCCGCGGTCCACGCCCATTGGC
>Ga0209164_1002626_pt1 | contig 18655 bp, 27 predicted proteins | sample MTBNYHSulfiMetaG_FD_187458 | JGI IMG/M metagenome (GOLD analysis project Ga0209164, IMG submission 187458) | Enrichment culture microbial communities from rom New York Harbor, USA that are MTBE-degrading - MTBE-NYH (New York Harbor Sulfidogenic)... | ecosystem: Environmental > Aquatic > Marine >...
TGCTTTTGGCCAAGCAGGCTCTTCTTGCAAACGGTACATCCTTCGGTGAAGTGAGCGAGACCTTCCTTCTCTTCGGGGACCCGGCCATGAAGCTCAAAAACCCCCTTCCCAGGAAGCCCCTGGGGCTCGAGGAGCAAGAGACCGATAGCGGCGTGAGCCTCACCTGGCAGGAGGCCACGGACTGTGACGGAGGCCCTGTCTCGGGCTACAACCTCTACCGGCGCCCGGCATCGGGAGGGGAGTACAGCCGGGTCAACAGCGGACTGATCACGGCCCTTCAGTTCGAGGACACCTCGGCCCCGGCCGGCACCGCTTACGATTACGTGGTCACCTCTGTCGATTCCGACGGGGACGAGAGTGTGCTGGCAGGAGGGTTGACCGCGGTCGAGCCCGCGCAGGGGAACCTCCCCCTCATCCCCGAGGAAAGCGACCTGGAATTTCCGGGCGCGGGCGGCTGCTTCATCGACACCGCCGCACGAGGGATCTTCTAGGACCTTGTTTCAGAGGTAGGTGAACCCATTCAAAGGAACTAGATTCCGGATCAAGCCCTGAATGACGAAGCGGGAGGACAAAACCTGGATCCCCCCGGCTGACTTCATGCCGGGACAGGCTTCTCAAGTCCGGGATGACGGGCACTTGAGTCCTTTTCTCATTCCCCGCCGTCATTCCGGTGAAAACCGGAATCCAGAAGAAAAAACCTCGATTCCAGCTCAAGCTCCGAATGACGGGCACTTGAGTTCTTTTTCTTTCCCCGCCGTCATTCCGGTGAAAACCGGAATCCAGAAGAAAAAACCTCGATTCCAGCTCAAGCCCCGAATGACGGGCACTTGAGTTCTTTTTCTTTCCCCGCCGTCATTCCGGTGAAAACCGGAATCCAGAAGAAAAAACCTCGATTCCAGCTCAAGCCCCGAATGACGGGCACTTGAGTCCCTTTCTCATTCCACCCCGTCATTCCGGTGAAAACCGACGCGGAATCCACAAGACAAAACCTGGATTCCGGGTCACGCTCGGAATGACAGAAATACTCAAAGACCTTTTTCTCATCTCGCACTTTTTCCACGATGAGCTGTCAGGATTCTTATTGCTTCAAAATAACTTATCTGACATGATAACATATGGATGTTTTTGCGAGTGTCCAATCTCTATTTCCCAATGGACAGTATCTGGGAATGCAACAGGGAAGATTTGTTACGAGAGAGAGGTTAAACCGTAGTGAGTACAATCGAGAAAGCCGAGGAACTTTTATCCACTATGACCAGAGGTGAAAAGGCTCGACTCCTGCAACGGGTGGTTAGTGATCTGGGCGACGCCTTCCCCGGGATTGACAGCATTCAAGGGGTCTGTGGCGGAGACCCGTGCATCATCCGTACGAGAATTCCCGTCTGGGTGCTGGTTCAGGCCAGGCGTGCCGGAATGAGCGAGGGGGACTTGCTCAAATGCTATCCCACATTGCGAGCGGAGGATTTGGTGAATGCCTGGGCCTACTTCCGTTCGCACCACGACGAGATCGAACGGCAGATTCGTGAGAACGAGGCTGCTTAGGCATGGCAAAGTTCTATGCGAATGAAAATTTCCCCTTGCCTGTTGTTGAGGAACTCCGGAAGCTGGGACATGACGTGTTGACGACCTACGAAGCCGGTGAAGCAGGAAAATCGGTCCCGGATACGGATGTATTGAAATTCGCGACGGCCAAGGAGCGAGTCCTTTTGACACTCAATCGAAAGCATTTTATCCGCCTACACAAGGCCAAGCCGGACCATGGCGGCATCGTTGTTTGCACGTTCGATTCAGACTTGACGGGTCAAGCCATCCGAATCCACCAAACCATTGATTTCAAAAGTAAACTCAAAGGTGAACTCATCCTGGTCAATCGCCCACCGGGGAGCCCATGACCGGCAACCTGCTACATTCCTTCTTGTCCGCACGGTCCGTGCAATCTGCAAAAAATCTCAGAGGGACTTGTATGCCGGATATACAGGTAAAAGCTTTGGTACAGGTGAGCTTTCCGAGCGACCCGAAGTAACGTCCCACCTCCGTCTTTCGTCGATCCTCTGACCCACGCCCCTCGTATGAAACTTCATGGGGCCGTGCCAGGGGAAAAACTCCCCCCTTTTGTAAAGGGGGGCCGGGGGGGATTTCTTGTAAGCCCTTGAAAATCCCCCTAAATCCCCCTTTTCGAAAGGGGGACTTTGAGGATCCAACTGGAATGTGGTTTATGAAGTTTCTGTCTTTGATTAGACTGGCCCTCCCGGCCAGCGGCCCCGCTCGTGTGAAACTTCAGGAAAACCGACGCAAAAACTCCCCCTTTTTAAAAGCGAAAGAGGGAACGTTCGTGCAGAAAGTGCATGGCAGCGGCGTCGATTCCTCAGGCCGGCGGCAAAATGCCGTAGCCCTCGGCTTATTTCAGTGGCTATGCCATCCTGGCCAAAAAGTTCCAGGCAGGGGTGCCACCTGCCATCACAGATGGTGATAAGCACGCTCTGCACGAACGTCCCTCAGCAGCTGGGAACACATAGCGGCTAACCATCTGCGTAGGAAGTCGGGCACGGCGGTGGAGCCGATACGAATGGCCGCTTCCCTGGTGAAAGCGCGGACCTTACCCTTGGAGACATCGTGGTAAGCCCCTGATTTGGTCCGACCCGCGCTGCGGGACTTTCGTCGTGGCTTTCGCTACAAGGCTTGATGTGCGATCCCTTTTCCGATCCTTGGGAGACCCTTCTAGATGGTGGCAAGCTACCCTCCACTCCCTACCCATAGATGAAATCTACGCAGGAATGATTGGAAGCGGCCGCACCCTGTAACGAGCGTCTTCCACGATAAACAAAGCTCCGGCTTCAAGTCGCTCGGTTTCAATGGATAGGAGATCAAAGAGTCTTCTTGTCACGTTCGATGGGGTTTAATTGTGAAGTCGGAAGATGATGACACTCGGGAGGCGCTCTCCACTCGTAGCGAGCAGATCACCGAAATCCAAGTCAAAGGTTATAACAATTCGGCCCTCGTTTAGTGCTTTCTCGAGAATTGCATTATCAGGTAGTCGATGTAGATTTTGCTCTCTCAGATGGACGGAATCGTAGCCCGCCTCCCGCAGCGCTTTCAGAGTACTGGTTGAGACCCCTACATCACCCAGAAATTTCATATCCTCTTCTCAGGGAACGGGTGAATTTCCTCTCTGGCAAGTGAGGCAGCATACTGCAAAGCCTGTCTAATATCCTCAAGTTCCAAGTCCGGGTACTCTTTGAGAATCTCCTCTGTGGTCATCCCGTTTGCTACGAGGTTCACCACCAATGAAACAGTTATTCTCATACCCCGGATGCAGGCACGGCCTCCCATGATCTTTGGATCAAAGGTAATCCGGTCAAACATGTTGCTCACCACCCTTCCTGTTTGCCCATTTTTCCGTAGGATATCGAATCCTTTTTCATCTTTACCATCTTTTCGCAAATGTTTCAATCGCGCAGATAACTAGGCCCCCTCATTTTCACATCCCAGCGAAACTGCGAACCAACATCATGACCGACCCTGACACCTTTATTTCTTTAGCAAGCTTAAAGGAGCGGTGTGGGCATTCGACGGTAATGCCTTCGCCCATTTCAAATTGCCTCAATCGAGCAAGGCTTTTGTCATTAATTTTGCCACAATCGAGAAATTGTTCCAAGAGCAACGAGCGCAATTGAAAAACTTGACTGTGTCCCCTTCCCTTACATAAAGTGTATAAGCTCAATAAATAGGGGGAGCACACCTGGATTCCGCCCCGGTTTTCACCGGGGTGACGCGCCGGAATGACGAATGCGAAACCATCGCCTCTTAACTTAGCGCTTATGGTGCTCACTACCCCAGGTTCCTTTTTCCTGCCGAAATTTTTTTTAAAGTTGAAGTCGATAAGTTGATGTTGATAAGAACTTTCTTTTTGATAAGTGAAGTATGATGGATTTTCGCTTTGTATGTCAATAACAGGTGGTGCTCATCCGGATATACCAGATAGTGAAAGCGGGATATCGGGATCCTTGTTGAATTGAGTCTCGGAAGGCTTCAGAGACCCGCAGGGCGAGGTGGAGATCGCGTGCCAAAAGCTGTCGCTGATTGAGGGGGGAAGGTGGGTTTCTCCGCCTTCGAATTCCTCAGCACAGGTTCACTTCGCCGAAGGAAGTCTGTCTTTCTTTCAAGGGCGTATAGCTTTATCCATCGAAATGTGCTATTTGACATACTCCGGAATGTGCCCGGGGAGATGGAAGCGGCATCCCTGACATAACCAAAGGGTTCAAGAAAGGGAAAAAACCATGGCCTTCTCCATCCCGAGCCTCTATGAGCAGGTGCTCGCCGGAGGGGACCTGGAAAGGGCTTAAACAGATCCCCAATACGGTTTCCAGGGTGACGTCCATTGTGGGGGTATCGCCTTGAAGGGTGGGTAGTATGGATTCGTCATGAAATGAAATGATTCACAAATCCATAAGGGAACCCCGTACATGGGTATCCACTCGAATTTGAACAGGCAAACGGAAAGGCGTCCTTCATCACGTGAAAGGAGAAAGGCAAGAAAAATGAACAGGCAAAGGTATTTAATGGATGGGATCATTGGCGACAGGGATGGAACCCCGGCTCTTATGGGTCGTCAGTGTTCGGATTGCGGGAAAAAATCCTTTCCCCCAACCGAGCTTTGCCCCTATTGTGCATCGGACAAGTTGGAAAAGGTTTTTCTAAGCGATGAAGTCACGGTTCTCGCCGCCGCGACAACGCGGGCGCCGGTACCTCCCTATGACCCTCCGTTTACACTGGCCATGGTGGATATGGAGGATGAAATCAGAACAATAGGCCGTGTTGAAAAAGATGAACACGTGAAAATCAAGAAAGGGGATAAGCTGACCGTGAAATTTGGGAAACTCTTCGAAGAGACGGAGTTCAACAAACAAACGAAATCGAAAGAGACGATCGATGTCATCGGTTATTATTTCGTGCCCGTCCAGAAATAAGAAACGCGGGCGCTTGAAAGGCGTTTCCAGATGAGAAGCGAGGTGTTTTCCGCGAGCCCGGGGAAATGGAGGGAATGATGAAGGCGTCATGTGGGACGCCCATGACCGGTCAGGATGATTGAGGCAGGGTTCATGGAAAAGAACCGTTTGTTCATGGAAACCATTTTATTCGGAAAAATCAATGGGGGTGAACGATTATGAGAGACGTATATGTTCTCGGGATAGGGCAGACAAAATTCGGGGTTTTCCCTGAGTATACCGGGGTTGATTTAGGGGTGATGGCATCTGTGGAAGCGGTGAAGGATGCCGGTATCAGTGCCAAGGAGATTCAGGTGGCCTATGCCGGGTATTGTAGAGGCCCTTCCACTCAGGGTCAAATGGCCTTTACACGCCTGGGGATCGGATCCCTGCCGATCGCCAATCTAAACAATGCCTGTGCCAGCGGGAACACGGCCGTTCATATGCTGTACAGGGACATTGCCGGGGGATTCTGCGAGGTGGGTTTGGCCGCAGGCTTCGAGTCCCTGACCCAGGCGTCCAAAGAGGCAGGCAAAGGCCTCCTGGCCATCAAAGAAGATCTTGGTGGGATGATGGGACTGACCATGCCGGGTTTCTTCAGTTTCGTCTATCAACGGCTTATGGATGAAAGGGGCGCCACCATGGAAGACCTGTGTTATCCGGCCATCAAAAACCACCACAATGCCCAGTTCAACCCGCTCGCCCAGTATAACAAACCGCTCACCTACGAGCAGATCATGGCCTCGCGGGTCATCGTGGATCCCATCACCGTGCTGCAGTGCTGCCCCCAGAGCGACGGCGGAGCGGCCCTGGTTCTCTGCTCGGAAGACTACTTCAAGAGGCATAATGTGAACAGCCACCCCAAAATTAGGGTGGCCGCTTCCGTCGTCCACAGCAGCGGGTGGCTGTCCACCCAAAAGGACCCCCTATTCAGCCAGGTCAACCGGGAAGCAGCGGATAAGGCATACACCATGGCCGGCATTGAGCTGAAGGACCTGGATTTCGCTGAAATCCACGATGCCTTTTCCGGTGAGGAGGTTTCGGCCTATGAACCGATGAGATTTTGCCCGGAAGGGGAATGCATCAAATACGTCCGCGACAAATACTTTGACCTGAATGGAAAATTCCCTATCAATACCAGCGGCGGATTGCTTTCGTTAGGGCATCCACTGGGGGCCAGCGGTACAAGAGTCAATTGTGAAGTGGTCCGACAATTGCGAAATCAGGCCGGCGGCTATCAGGTGGAGGGCGCCAAAATGGGTCTGGCGCAGATGCTGGGCAGCGTCCTTTTTGGCGGCAATGAATCTGCGGTGGTGTGCGGAATTCAGATTCTGGAGAAAGTTCAATAAAATTCGGGGGACATGATACTTAACTCTTGATTCCATTTGCCGGGACTGTCTATATTCCCGCCCGCGGGCAGAATCGCAAGAGTCGTCGTCCCCCATTATTCGCATCGTGTAACCCAACGGGGAACCGTCTCCAGCGAGACCTTTTTCACCCACGAAGACTATGGTGCATACATTGCTTTGATGTCCGGGTGGTGCCGAAAACCTGGCATTGCTTTATGGGAATACTGCCTTATGCCCCATCACGTCCACATGAGCGCTGTCCCCTCCGATCGTCATGGACTGCGCCCGGCTATATAGGTGAGACACAGCGTCGTTACACTCGAAGCCTCAATTTCCGTGAAGGTTGGCGCGGGCATCTGTGGCAGGGGAGGCTTTCCTCTTGCGTGATGCAACAGAGTCATCTTCTCGCCCGCATCCGGTACATCGAGATGAATCCTGTGAGGGGTGGGCTGGTAGTGGCTCCGGACAAGTGGCCCTGGAGCAGTGCCCTGGCACATATGTCCGGGCGGGGGGATGGGTTTGTGGACCCCGCTCCATTAGTGACAATGGCGGAAGAGGCCTGGAAGTCTTTTTTGACAAAAGCCCTGGACACGGGCATTGCGGAGGCTTCCAGGAAGGACGAGAGAACGGGCAGGCCCATGGGAGATGAAGCTTTCATCGAGGACCTGGAAAGAATAACAGGCCTGACCTTGAAAGTTGGCAAACCCGGACCTGAGTCGAAAAGAGAGAATTAAGTATGGTGTCCCCGATTTACAGAATGGTGATTGTTGTCTGGATCGTTTCAATCGGCGCCGTGTCTTACCTTTCCGTATCCCCGCAGATGGAGTTTCCCGTTGATTTCACATACGCTGACAAGGTATATCACGCTATCGCATATGCCTGGTTGTCCTTCCTTCCCTTCTTCGGATTCCGGCGGATCAGGATTTCCATCCTATGCGCACTCCTCATGATCCCCCTAGGTGTCGGACTCGAACTGGGACAAGCCTTCATACCCGGGAGGTTTCCGGCGCTTTCGGACGCCACTGCAAACACCTTAGGCGCCGTCTTGGGGATGCTTTTCGCTATTTCTCTAAGATCATTGAGGAAAAAAGTGCCTGAATTTTGACCACCACCGAATATTCCCTACAACCCACATCCCTCTTCTCCCCTTCAAGGATCACCGCTTGCTCAAGCTCCCCTTTAGGATGCATACCTGCCACTATATCGTTTAGCTTTAGAATTGCGTGGCCTGGTCGGCCTCATGAAATTAGGGTGCGTTTATCTGAATGAAAATCCGTGCTTAATCGAGTGGCCACTTTCTTTTGTCGTTCACCATGGTTCATTGTCTCAGAAAAACTCAAAAAATCCTTGACGGTCGGTCGCCACATATTATATTCTAAAAAATGAATACATCGGGGGGTTCTCCATGAAAGAGTTCATCAAGGTTATGAAGGCCCTATCCGAGCCCAACCGGGTAAAGATCGTGAAGATGCTTCAGCACAAAACCATGCGCGTGTGCGAGATGGGGGAGGCTTTCCAGGTCTCCCAGCCCAATGTTTCCAAGAGCCTGTAAATCCTGGAAGATGCCGGTCTTGTGGACTTCAAGAAAGATGAGCTCTGGGTGGACTACCATCTCAAGGACGGAAGGAAATTTCCTTATGTGGCGAGCCTGCTGGGCAATCTCAGGCACTGGCTGGAAAATGAGGCGGAAGTGAAGGAGCTTATGGAGAAGATTCCTCGTATCCACCGGGAAAAGGTCTGCAAGAAGTAAGACGCTATTTTTTATTTTTGAAATTACTAAATCGGCATATTAGAATTCATAAAGGTAGTTATAATGAAGGAACGGACCAAAATTCTTATCATTGCACTCACTTTTTTAGCCGCCTACTATGTCCCATGGGCGAATGAAACCATCCGGCAGTCGGGGCTCGAGGCCTTCATGATGCTTCAGGAATACGCCCAGGAACACGTGCTCACCTGCCTTATTCCGGCTTTTTTCATTGCCGGGGCCATCGCAGTCTTTGTCTCCCAGGCCTCGGTCTTGAAATATTTCGGGGCAACCGCCAGGAAAATCCTCTCCTACTCCGTTGCCTCCGTTTCTGGTACGGTGCTGGCGGTCTGCTCCTGTACGGTTCTCCCTTTGTTTGCAGGGATCTACACCAGGGGAGCCGGAATTGGCCCGGCAACGGCCTTTCTCTATTCCGGCCCGGCCATTAACGTGCTGGCCATTGTGCTGACGGCGAGGATACTGGGGTGGCAGTTGGGTCTGGCCCGGGCCATTGGGGCGGTATTTTTCGCCGTAATTACGGGCCTTCTCATGGCTTTTTTCTTTAGGAAAGACGACGCTGAACGGACAGCAGGGCAAATCTACCTCCCGGACGAAGGGGAGAAAAGCAGGACCCTTACCCAGGATGCCCTTTTTATGCTGACCCTGGTCCTGACCCTTATTTTCGCCGCCTTTGCAAAACCGGCCGAAGGGTCCACCGGACTCTGGCCAACCATCTTTGCGACCAAATGGGTTATCACCGCAGGCCTGTTGATCGTCCTGGGCTTCATGCTCAAAAAGTGGTTTGACAAGGATGAGCGGGTCAATTGGGTCCAGTCCACCTGGGGATTCATGAAGCAGATTTTTCCCCTGCTGGGTGCCGGTGTGCTTGTGGCCGGCTTCATGCTGGGCAGGCCCGGGCATTCCGCCTTAATTCCGGATCACTATATCCAGTCTCTGGTTGGCGGAAACTCCCTGTGGGCAAATCTCTTTGCGTCTGTCTCGGGCGCCCTCATGTATTTCGCTACGTTGACCGAGGTCCCGATTCTTCAAGGACTGATAGGTGCCGGGATGGGCAGGGGACCGGCCCTGAGTCTCCTGCTGGCCGGTCCGGCCCTGTCGCTCCCGAATATGCTGGTGATCGGGGGGGTGATGGGGGTGAAGAAGACGGCAGTCTTTTGTATCATAATCGTCGTTTTGAGCACGATAGCCGGGATGACCTATGGATGGATTGTGGGATAATAATGGAGGCATAAGCGGCAATGAGTGAGGCACGAGGTGAAAAGGGAGAGATGAGGCATGGCACAGGATGAGGTGACGCGGATCAGGGTGGGGAATTCTCCCGCAGGTATTATGGGCATGAAGCGGGTGATGGAGGAGATGGGGGAAGGATGGGCGGAAAAGCCCGATCAGGAGGTTCAGGACGAACTCCTGAAACGCCTCGCCGGGAAGAACTATATCCCTGAAAAGAGAAAGGATGATTATAAAAAGGCCTTCCTGAGGGAGTTCAAAAAATTTCTGGGGAAGCCCTATGAAGAGGAGGCCCGTGAAGGGCTGGTGATCAAAGTCCTGGGACCGGGGTGCGCCCAGTGTGATCGACTTGAGCAAGAGCTCATGGAGGTCATGGCTGAAACCGGGATCCCGGCCGACATCGAACACGTCCGGGATGTCAAAGAGATCGGGAGGTATGGCGTTATGGGTACGCCGGCCCTTCTCATCGACGGCCGGGTCAAGTCAGTGGGAAAGGTCCCGCCGAGAAACAAGCTCAAGGAATGGCTGAAAGAAGCACAAAACAAATGAATGAAAAACCAGAGGATTGGAATGCTCTCAGCGAGCGGGTATCGGTCGTTCAACCTCAATCGGCAAGTTTGCCCCGTCTTCCGATACCCGATCGCGCCGGCAATGCAATTGTTCAAAACGCTTAAAGGAGGATCTCATGGAAATTAAAGTATTGGGTCCTGGCTGCCCGAGATGCCAGCAAACCGAAAAGAACGTGAAGGAGGCCGTATCCGAGTCGGGGGTGGCTGCCAATGTGGAGAAAGTTAAAGACACTATGGAGATAGCCAAGCATGGAGTTTTTGGTACACCGGCAGTCATCGTGGACGGCGAGGTTAAGAGTGTGGGCAAGATTCCGACAAAAGATGAAATCAAGGGCTGGATAACGAAGAAATAAGACGCGCAGAGGAGGCGTTGAACGGCGGAGGAATGTTGTGCGACAAATGGAAACATCATGATCCTGGCTTGTTCGGGCGGGTCGAACGTTGGCCAATTATCCAACCAGGCGGCCGTGGCGCTCACCCGGGAAGGGTTCGGCAAGATGTACTGCCTTGCCGGCGTGGGAGGCCTTCAGGAACCTGTTGCGGGTAGATCGGCTGGAGATGTTGCAAAATGAACGGTTTCCTTAAGGAGGGAATGTGAAACGACGATATGCTATCACCGGCGGGGTTGCCTTGGCCCTGGCAGCCGGTGCGACACTTTTTTATTTTTTCAACTTCAGCAAAAACACGGGACAGGCCCTTGCTACGGTCAACGGCGAAAGGATCACGATTGATCATTTTCTCGAGGAGCTCGCGGAGATCCAGGAACCCACCCGGAGCATGTTCAAGGAAGACCCGGCCAAATTCCTGGAAATGCTCATCACGAAGGCCCTTGTGTTCCAGGAGGCGACCAAGCAAGGCATCCGGCCAGGCAGGGAAGATGAAGGCAAGGAAACAATCATTCAGGAATTCCTGGAAAAAAAGTTCTCGATCCCTCCGGCTGTGAGCAAGGAAGAGGTCGCCGCGTTTTACATGCTTTACAAAGAGAGATTGGAAGGGAAAAGCCTCGAAGAGATGGCCCCCATGATCGAACAGATCATCCGGCAGCAAAAACTGGAAGAGGAGTACATGGGATACCTGCAGCAGCTCAGGAGCAATGCGGCCGTTGAGATCAATGGGGAGCTATTAAAGAGTCTTGAAACCAGACCGGCCGAAATGGCCACTAACACAGAAGAAGATGTCGACAAGGCCCTGAAGAGCGGCAGACCGGTTCTGGTGGATTTCGGTTCCAATTCATGCCTTCCCTGCCGACAACTGAGACCCATTCTTCAGGAGATCGAAAAGGAACAGAAGGGGAAGCTCGAAGTCCTCGTAATCGATATTTACGAGCATCGGTCCCTTGCCGCTCGGTACCGCATTCAGGTCATGCCGACCCTGGTTTTTTTTGATTCCACCGGCAAGGAAGTGTTCCGTCGTGAGGGTTTCATGCCCAAGACGGCCCTCATGGAGGAGCTCAAAAAGGTAGGAATCAGCTGAGCCCCTGCCCCTGAGGGATAAGCACAAGATCAAAACCGGGAGAGGAGATGAGTCAGTGTTTGGAAGTGTATTCCTAACGGTCAGCGAATGGATTGCAGGCGGTACCATGATTGCGGCCCTGGGCTGTTTTTTGTGGGGGATGATCAGCGTACTCTTCAGCCCCTGCCACCTGGCCTCCATCCCCCTGATCGTGGCCTACGTTGGCGGCCAGCGGACGATCCTCAAACCGAGGGAAGCGGGGTTCTATTCCGTGCTCTTTACCTCGGGGCTCTTCATCACCATCGCCCTCATCGGTGTCGTCTGTGCCCTCCTGGGCCGGATGCTGGGGGATGTGGGAAACTACTGGCAGATCCTTATTGGGTTGGTCCTCGTCTGGGTGGCGCTGGGTATGCTCGGCGTTGAAAAATGTTCCATGTCAGGGAGCCTCCTCTATCGCCTTAATTTGAGAGGTCCCTTCGGCGCATTCGGCCTCGGACTTGCCTACGGAATCCTTTCGGGCTCCTGCACCTTTGGTTTTATCGCTCCCATACTGGCCATCATCACGGTTCAAAAGCAGATCGCCACGGGGTTTCTTTTCATCCTGCTCTTCGCCGTCGGCCATTGCCTGCCCATCGTGTTGGCAGGCAGTTCCACAGCCGCGGTGAAAAGGGTCATGGAGAACAGCGCCTGGCAGGGAGCCGGGAACTGGTTCCGAAAGGGAGCGGGCTTGGTGATCGTCATGCTAGGGGCCTATTTTATCATGAATCCGTTTTTGTCCCCTTCATGAGAAAAGGGAGAGATCATGTTATTGAAGGGCTATACCAAAGAGATCTTCAGACCGAAGTGCAATCCAGGCTTTCAATCCCTCCACTGTATTGCCCACCTGAAGCAAGATATTTCCGATGTTCTCCCCTACCTGAACGCCGCCCTGGGCGGCTTCGAGTATCTAAAGGATCCACCGGCGGTGACGTTCAGGGTCCACGGAAAGATCATCACGGTCCATCCCCGGGAGATCGCGGTCAACGCCCTCAAAGACGAAGAGGAGGCGGACAGGATCCTGGAGTGGCTCGAGCGGGAGATCAACGATGCGTGGGAGAAGAGAGAGGAGATTGAGCCGAAGTACGAGGGAGCCCCAAAGCCCAAGGTCTTGGAAATTTTGAAATTCCTGCCAAGGACCAATTGCCGGGAATGCGGCGAGCCCACCTGCATGGTCTTTGCCGTGAAGATCGCCGAGGGCGCCAAGGGACCGGGAGACTGCCCGCCTCTCAAGGAAGAAAACAGGACCAGGCTTCAGGAATACATGGGCCCGTTTCAGTTTGATGGGTAGCTTGAGGATTTCTTTACGGAGAAGGAAAGCTATGCCGATGGAAACAGAAAAGACGGAAGAGTCGAGAGGTCCGGGGTTTTTCGAAAAGTATCTCTATGTCCGGGTGATTCTTTGTATTTTGGCGGGGATGATCCTTGGAAAGGCGGCACCGGGCGTTGCCAAATACCTGGACGGCCTGGCCATTTATGTGGGGGAAGCACCGGTGGTTTCCATCCCCATCGCGGTCTGCCTTTTCTTCATGATGTACCCCATCATGGTGAAGATCTGTCTGAAAACGACCCACCGGTTTCGGTATGAACCGGTGGCCGCTTAAACGCACAGGAGAAATGGGACATGAGGAATTTTATTGCTACGGGCTGGCTTTTTCTCTTCAGCTTATTGATTCTGCCCTTGCCCGCTTTTCCGGAAGATACGGCACAAGTTCCCGGTTTGTCTCTCGAGGAGAGGGAATTCGATTTCGGAACGGTCAAGGAGGGGAGCCGTATTACACATGCCTTCACCGTTCAGAACAAAGGGACCGGGACCCTGGAAATCATGAACGTCTCCCCTGGCTGAGGCTGTTCGGTGGCTTTTTTCGACAAGGCCATCCCCCCCCCGGAGGGGAGGGAAAGATCGAGCTCACGGTGGATACAAGAGGGTATGAAGGAGCCATCTATAAGGACGCCGTTGTCCATACCAACGATCCGAAAATGTCCCTATTCAGCCTGGGAGTGAGGGCATATATCCAGGTTCCCATATCGGTGAGACCCCACTATGTGCGATTAGACGGAAGGGAAGATGTATCGACCACAAGTAGCATTGAAATAACGGCCGGACTGGATAAGCCCCTCATGCTGGAACCAGGTCAATTTAACCTGGAGGGGAAAATAACCTATCGCATTGAAGAGCTGGATAAAGGCCGAAGCTTCAGGGTTGATTTCACCAATGTCACGGGCTTTGCAGGCAGTTTCCGTGGAGCCCTTTATTTAAAGACCAATTATGACGAAAAACCTGTCATTGCTATCGGAATTGCCGGCCAAATAACAGGGGTGGAAAAACCATAAAATGATTTATGGGGAGAGATCCAGGTGTCGGACTCCTTCACAGGTCCAGGGCTCAGGGGTTCGGTCTTGGAAATGGGAGGTTTCCTCGGATCCGGACGGTTGACCCCTTGCCCCCATTGGTGGTTCCATCAATTGCCCATTGAGCCGGGAGCGGAATCAACGATAGAAAGGGACCCATGAACGGCGCGCAGCGTTAGACGTTCCCGCAGCGCCAGCGAATGCGCGGCGTGTGTAACCCGAACCTCTGAACGGTTACCGGGTATCTTTCGTGAAGTTGGTAAAAGAAAGAGGGAGGAAGCCGTGAAAGATGGTGCACTGCCAAATGAAAGCCGGATGATCAAGGTGCTTCGCCAGGTCACAGTCATTATCTTAATTTCCCTCATCTCGGCCATTCTGGTAAACCAGGCACGCCCGAAAGGCGTCCCCCTGCTAGCCGACTGGGGGCCGGAGGTCCGTTTAACCACAGATGCAGGGAAGAGTATGGTCATTTCTCTCGATGAGGCGAGAAATCTCTGCCTCGACAAAAAAGCTATATTCCTTGATGCGCGATCACCGGAGGATTATGCCAGGGGACATATCCGGTGTGCTCAAAACGTACCATGGCAATCTTTTGAGGAATACATCGACCGCGTCTTCCGTTCGATTCCGGATGATGCCTGGATCGTGACCTATTGTGACGGTGCGACCTGTTCCCTGAGCGAAGACCTTGCAAAAGAGCTGGCTTCCATGGGTTACGAAAAGGTGAAGGTCCTGCTAAACGGTTGGACAAGGTGGCTGGAGGCCGGACTTCCTACGGAAGGAGGGCGAAATGCCTCTCATGACAACCGACGGGTATCATGATGTGGAAAAAGAACACATAAAGTCGGGAGGCTGATTGGAAACGGAGAGATCCTTTGTGAAATCTCATGGGGAGGTGCCAGGATTGGGGAAAGGTGGAACCGGTTTTTTGGGGGGACAATGGAAAAGGGGTGGGCTTCTTGCCCTATGCGCCCGTCTGATTCTTGGGGCGGTCTTCATTTATGCGAGCATCGACAAAATCGCCCATCCTGAAGCCTTTGCCAAGGCGGTTTATAACTATCAGATCCTTCCCGGATATGTTATCAATCTCACGGCGATCATTCTTCCTTTTCTGGAGCTGATCCTGGGCCTCTTTCTGATGAGCGGCCTTTTCAGGGAAGGGAGCGTCTTTATCGCGACGGTCCTTCTGGTCGTCTTTCTGGGCGCCATCATCTTCAACCTGGCCCGGGGCCTGGATATCCATTGCGGTTGCTTCAGCACGAGCACGGACGGCACGAACAGCGCTCCGATGGCCTGGTATGTTTTCAGGGACGGTCTTTTTCTACTGCCGGCACTCTACCTCTTTTACCTTACCTTTCCGGGGAAAAAAAGAAATCCGGAAGGCTTACCGCCGCCCGGTTATGCAGAACCATCCTGATCCGAATTCAGGTGATCCCGAGGCGGCTAAGAAGTTCAAGCAGGTCCGGCGGGCCTACGAGGCCTGGCCGGAACAAAGGAGAGAGACCCAGAGCCGAAAAGACCTGGCCCATAGGAGAGAGCTCTTTCGCGAGATGTGCATCATTTTTTCGGCTTTCTCCGGGCCGTGCGAGACGATCATTCCAGGAAAAAGGAACTTGAATAAGGAGGACGACTTATCGTGATATCCAAGATCCCGGAGATCAATAGAATCCTCTATGCCACGGACCTTTCGGAGAATGCCCGGTATGCCTTCGGGTATGCGGCGGGCCTGGCAAATTGTTACGGGGCCAGGATCACCATTCTTCATGTCCTGGAAGAACCCTCGCCTAATACCCTTTTAATCCTCCATGCATGGTCGGGGCAGCAAGGATGGGAGGAAATTAAACAAAGGAAGCAGGGGCGGGTTGTTCAAGAGATCAGGGATCGTATCGAGGGTTTCTGTGAAGAGATGAGGAGCAAGCTCCCGGAATGTCCCTTCATGGTGGATGATATCCTTGTGGAAACGGGGCACCCCGTAGAGAGGATTTTGCACCATAGCGATCACACCCAATGTGATTTGGTTGTCATGGGTTCACGGGGGCATGGCCTCTTGAAAGATGTGGTTATGGGAAGCACGTCCCAAAGGGTCTTGAGGCGCTCTCCCAAGCCGGTCCTGGTGATTCCCCTGCCTTGAAAAGATGATGGGCCGTGTTGTTCTATAAGGATAACGGGGAAGTCTTTTCTGGCGAAGAAATGCTTAACCTCCCCCTTTGAGAAACTGAACGTGTCCCATAAAGTGGCCCGCTGGACACAGGGGGCGAGAATATATACTGTTGAAACAGCGACTTATTCCCTCCCCCTCGACGGGGGAGGGTTAGGGTGGGGGTGATAAAGAAACGCCTTTTCCACCCTCCCCTTAATCCCCTCCCATCAAGGGAGGGGAGACTAAGAGATTGCATTGACTGAACTTTTTAATCTGGATCTGTTCCAATGATTCAATCAAGAATAGCTTGACCCCCCTGTGTCCAGCAAAAAATGTGGGACATGTACAGTGAGGGGTGGGGGGGTTCTTTATCATGGTCCCGGTTCAGTTCCGGGCCTTGAAATCCATCGGGGTTGACCCCGCCGTCGCCATCCGAATCGCCTTTGGGACCGATCTCCTGGTGGTTCTTCCCAGGGCCTTCAGCGGCGCGATGACCCATCATAGAAAAAAAGCCGCCGTTTGGAGGGCAGGAGTGACGTTCGGCATCGCCGGGGCCATGGGGGGGGATCTCTCTCCTTCTTGATCAATGGTCTGGGTGTCCAGGGATTACCATACTATTCAAGAGGTTATCTGAACTGGCTTCAGTGGATACTCCTGGCCGGGTGCAGTGTCTTCCTGGCCATTCTCGGGGCCAACGTTGCCCATTTCTTGCCGGCCTGACAGCTCAAATACATCTTTATCGCGGTCATGTTGTACAAGCTCACGGAGCTCGGGGCAGCGCTCCGGCAGGTCCTTGCCGAGCAGCACTATGGCGAAGTGTTCCGGCCTTTCTCCCCTGTGTGGGTCCCGATCATGCCGTGGAGCGGGAGACTCCCCTCCGCGGGGGCACTTTCTGCCAAAGGATGCCGGGTCTTGGAAGAGAGGACGCCTTCCGCGTAAGCGATGACGATGGCATAGTGACCGTCTTCCTCGTCGTTATGTCGCTCACCGAGGCTCATGTACCGGTCGGGCCTTTCTCCTTCTCGGCCGGGATTTGTCCTGTTTCTTTTTTTCGGAAATAGACCCTGTACGTCCTCACAAGCAGCGATAGGGCAAGACAACTGATTGATTTTCTAGTACGAATTCGCTTACAAATGTCGAAGGCACGTGGAAGGAAGAGGGGATAAAGCATAAAAAACAGCGGCCAGGGCTTTTGTCCCCTGGCCGTTCCATTCCAATAATCAAATCATTCGCGGTCTATAGGCAGTGGAGGATTCTTGTCTACCTGCATGTCCTTGATATATTTATAATTCGTGTCTTCCAAGAGCTGGACAATCCACATTTTGACCGTAGCTTGTCCTGCTTCTGAAAAGGCATATCTGTTTCTAATTCCCTGGTAATCAGTTTCTCTAAGTGCCTGTGCGATCTTTTCGGGATCTTTGCTATTGGCACGTTTAATGGCATCCATCACGAGATGGGTGGTATCATATCCAATTTTATCGATATTAATGGATTTGACCCCGTATTTCTGCATGAACTTCTTCTCATACTCCGCTGATGCCGGGCCCGGGGGGTCACCTCCCCAATATACATATATCCCTGTGGCTGCAGGCCCGGCAATTTTCCACATGGCTTCGCTGGCCATTTCGTCCGTTCCCATCATCACAGCTTTAATGCCCAACTCATGCGCCTGTTTCATCAGCATCGCGCCATCCTCTACCAGACTGATTGCCCAAATAAATTCCGGCTTGGCCATTTTTATTTTCATTAAAATGGAATAGAAATCAGTCGATCCCAGTTCATAGTGCTCAGCTGCGACAACCTTGCCTCCTCTTGCTTGTACGCGTTTTTTAAACTGCTCGAAACCTGATTTCGCCCAGGCATCGTTACGACCGATTAAGGCGGCTGTTTTTAGTTTTAAATCCTCCATTGCAAACTTGGTGATGCACTCTGTTTGCAGAGCGGTTTGCGCGCCGGTGCGGAAGATATACTTCGCACCTTTACTGGTAAGCATCATACTGGCTGAAATGGCGTTGGCCATGGGGATCTTGTATTTTTCGGTTAGTTCCATTGCCGCCAGAGTGGCGTGGCTGCATGTAGCACCGATGATGACCGGAACTTTATCATTATTGATCAACCGCTCGGCAACGGTGACGGCATCCTTGGCCGAACACTTATCATCATATTGGATTATTTTAACTTTATGGAGTTTGCCGCCGATGGGGATACCTCCTTTGGCATTTACTTCCTCGACGGCTATATCTCCGCCTTGCAGCCGCAGCCTTCCCAAATGAGCTGCCGGACCCGATGTCGTGGAAATAGAGCCGATCTTAATTTCATCCTGTGCGCAAATCGGCGTCTCCATGAATCCCAGAAAAAAAACAGCGAGAATAATCGTTACGATCGCGATATAGTTCCCTTTTCTCATCATTCTCTCCTTTCTCATGCGACTTTTCCCGCCAGCAGTGATTTTCCCTTCATCATCTCACCCCTGGCACAAAGTATACATTTACCATATCGACAACTGATCATAAGACTTCCTGCACGACACCCCCCCTCTTTCCTCAAGATTTTCTGGGTCATCCGGTAAATGACCAGGTTTGATGAAATTATAAAAATCAGAGGAGCACACCATCCGGCTGCGGCAGCGCATCGAGAATGGGCCCCCAGTGAGCTCGTCGGAGATGCGCTGCCGCAGCCGGATGGTGTGCCACATCCTTTTTTATCTTGCGAGTGTCGCTGCCAAAGCGGTATTCGTGTTGATCGACAAATATCGACACGAAAGGATACCGACAATG
>Ga0209164_1002630_pt1 | contig 18625 bp, 15 predicted proteins | sample MTBNYHSulfiMetaG_FD_187458 | JGI IMG/M metagenome (GOLD analysis project Ga0209164, IMG submission 187458) | Enrichment culture microbial communities from rom New York Harbor, USA that are MTBE-degrading - MTBE-NYH (New York Harbor Sulfidogenic)... | ecosystem: Environmental > Aquatic > Marine >...
GCCGCCACGCTGCAGCAGCCGCTTGTTGACGGCATCCCGGTGCTCTACGAAGTGATCGACCAGACCGCCTACGACCTTGCTGTCACCGCTGGCCCCCCGATCGGCCTTGGCGAGACGACGATCGAGCTGCTGGTGTCTGCGGACACGATCGAGGAACTCGGCACGAAGATCAACGCGCCCAAGCTTGCGGAGACGGTCGCCCGCTACAACGCCGACATCGACGCGGTTGGCTACGATCAGCAGTTTGGCCGCAAGACGATGGTTGGCACGGGAACTCCTCCGGTCACCAAGATCGAGAAGGGTCCGTTCTACGCATTCGCCAACACCGCATGGCTTGCGTACGACCCGGCGACATCGTTCAAGATCAACAAGGACTGCTACGCCGTCGACCAGTACGACCAGCCGATCCCGAGGCTCTTCCTCGTTGGCGAAGTCAGCCTGCGCTCGATCGTTGGCAATCACTATCAGTATGGCCTGGCCACCGGCGCGGGCGGCGTCCTTGGCCTGTATGCCGGCGGCGTTGCGGCCGGTCTCGACGCCTGGAAGTAGCCTGTCGTTTCGCGCGGTAGACGGCGCGCGGATGAGACTCGTTACGCTGTGACGCTCGGCCCTCCTGTGGGGATGCTCCCCTGCAGGAGGGCCGACTCATGCGCACCGCGCTCGTCTACAGCCCGCACATGGACGCGTATCGTCTGTCCGAGCGCCATCCGCTCAGACCGGAACGCGTGACACTCGCCGTCGAGCTGATGTCGGGATACGGCCTTGTGCACCCCGGGCTGCTCGAGCAGATCATGCCCCGCATCGCCACACGCGACGAACTCCTGCTCGCCCATTCCGCCGAGTACATCGACGCCGTGGTCCAGGTGGGGCTGGCGCCCGATGAGTGGCCCGGGGGCTGGGGGATCGATTGGGGGGACACGCCTGCGTTTGCCGGTATGCACGAGGCGGCGGCGCTCGTAGCCGGAGCAACGACGCAAGCGCTCGAGTGTGTGCTCGACGGCAGCTACACACGGGCGTTCTCGCCTGCGGGCGGGCTGCACCACGCACACGCGTCGCGGGCCGTCGGCTTCTGCGTGTACAACGACGTGGCAGTAGCGGTCAAGGTGGCCCTCAATCGCAGACCGTCGCTGCGCGTCTTCTATCTCGACATCGACGCACATCACGGCGACGGCGTGCAGGAGGCCTTCTCTGCCGACCCCGCCGTGTGCACGCTCTCCCTGCACGAATCCGGGCACTACCTCTTCCCCGGCACCGGTTTCACCGACGAGCGCGGCGAAGGTGACGGCCTCGGTTACTCCCTCAATGTGCCGCTCCCGCCGGGGGCGACCGATGAGTGCTACGCGCTCGTCTTTGATGACGTCGTGGAGCCGACGATGCATGCGTTTGCGCCGGACATCATCGTCGCCCAGTGCGGCGCCGATGCGCACCACGCGGACCCGCTGACTTCGCTGGGCCTCAGCATTCCCGGCTACCGCTCGCTCTTCAGCCGAATCGTCGCGCTGGCGGAGGATCTCTGCGAGGGTCGAATCGTCGCCACCGGCGGAGGCGGCTATGCGTGGGCGACGAACGTGCTGCGCATCTGGACGCTCCTCGCGGCCGCGCTTGTGGGGCGGGATCTTCCCGATGGCCTCCCGGCGGCGTGGTGCGCACGCGTTCGCGCACTCGGCTTCACGCCTCCGGGAGGTCTCACTGAGGACCGGGGAATCGATCTGGACCCGGAAACGCGCGCCTCGGTCCTTGCGGAAACGAGGCGCGCGGTCGCCGAGGTCCTTGCCGGAGCGCTACCCGGGGCCGAACCCGGGGCGCATCCGTTTCTGCCTACAGCCGCTCGATGATCGCGTCGGCGTACGCCTGCGTGCCGACGGCTCCAGCGGTGCTGCCCGTCACTGAGCGGCGGATGTCGTACGTGACCCTCTCGCCCTCGCCGATGACCGTGCGCACTGCGGCGAGCAGGCGATCGGCAGCATCGCGCTCCCCGAGATGCGTGAGCATCAGCACAGCCGAGAGGATCTCGGCTGTCGGGTTTGCCATGTCCTTGCCGGCGTACTTGGGCGCGCTGCCGTGGGTGGGCTCGAAGACGGCGCACTCGGTGCCGATGTTCGCGCCCGGCGCGATGCCGAGACCGCCGATGAGCCCGGCCGCGAGGTCCGAGATGATGTCGCCGTACAGGTTCGGGAGCACGAGGACGTCCCACCACTCGGGATGCAGCACGAGCTGCATGCAGGTGGCGTCCACGATATAGTCCTCAAACTGGATGCCGGAGTCCTTGTACTCCTCGGCAACCTGGCGCGCGACTTTCAGGAACAGGCCGTCCGAGTGCTTCAAGATGTTGGCCTTGTGGACTGCCGTGACTTTCTTGCGACCGTTGGCGATCGCGTATTCGAAGGCGTAGCGGACGATTCGCTCCGAGCCGGTGATGCTGATCGGCTTGAGCGAGATGCCCGAGTCCGGGCGGATCGTGCCGGCGCCCTCGGCGGCGGCAAACTCGATGAGCTTCCTTGCGCCCTCGCTCCCCTGCTCGAACTCGATTCCCGCGTAGAGGTCCTCGGTGTTCTCACGGACGATCACGAGGTCGATGTTGTCGTAGCGCGCGCCGTTGCCCACGATGGAGAACGCGGGACGCAGGCAGGCGTAGAGGTCCAGCTCCTTGCGGATCGAGACATTCACGCTGCGGAATCCCGTGCCCACCGGCGTGGTGATCGGGCCCTTGATCGCCACTTTGTTGGCGCGGATCGAGTCCAGCACGTGCGCGGGAAGCGGCGTGCCGTACTTCTCCATGACGCCGGCGCCGGCCTCGGCGATGTCCCAGGCGATATCGACCCCGGTGGCCTCAACCACGCGCGTCATCGCGCGGGTGAGCTCCGGGCCGATGCCGTCACCGGGAATGAGCGTAACAGTGTGCTTGGCCATACGTACTACCTCCAGATGTGTTCGGGGCGGCTCACGCGGCGCACCCTCGGACGGGTTTGGCGGCCGGATGCGGCCGCCATGGACCGCGTGCATACACTACGCGGTGTCTGCAGATTGTACGCGAGGCGTGGCCGACGTGCAGCCCGTCGGCCGGAACACGCGCCACAACCGGTGCCACGGTGCGTGCATTCTTGACCCGCTGAGGGGACGTGCGACGGATTGGGGGCATGAACCCTACGCAGGCGGTTCCGTCCGAGGGAGGCTCGCGCGCATGCAAGCGATCGCGTCCGGAAGGAAACGGCGTCCTGTCGTCGGCTACGCCCTCGGCGGCGGCGCGGTCAGAGGCGCGGCGCATCTCGGGTTTCTGTCAGTGTTTGACGACGCGGGTATACGCCCGGATCTCATCGCAGGCACGAGCGCCGGCGCAATCGTGGGGGCAGGCTATGCAGCAGGCGTCAGCATTGAAGAGATGTCCCGTATGATCCGCAGCGCCACCTGGCGTGAAGTGGCCAGCGTCGCGTGGCGAACGCGGCGAAGCGTCTTTGACAGCACGCCGCTTAGGCACTGGATCGAGAGTGCGATCGGCGACGTCGCGTTTGATGATCTGCGGATCCCCCTGGGCATCGTGGCCTGCAATCTCATCGACGGCCGCAAGGTCGTCCTGCGCGACGGGTCCGTTGTGCGGGCTGCCGTGGCCAGCTCGGCCATTCCGGGCCTCTTCAATCCCGATGCGTACGACGGAATGCTGCTCATTGACGGAGGCATGGTGGAGAACCTGCCGGTGGCCACCGCACGTGCGATGGGTGCCGATATCGTTGTGGCGGTGGACGTGAGCCCGGCATTCCGGCACGCCGCGCGGCCGGAGAATCTCAGGGACATCGTGACAGCCACCGTGACTATCGTTGCCAGCAACACCCAGATCGAGGCACGTGCCGGAGCGGACTTCCTCCTCCAGCCCGACATCGAGGAGTTCTCGCCGTGGGACTTCGCGAGTGCCGCAGCGATCGAGGAGGCTGGAAGGGCCGCCGCGCTGCACATCGTGGAGCAGGTGGCGGCGTGCGTCCTCTCCCCCCGGACACACGTGCGGGGCTGACCGGATTGTCCCGGTCAGCCCCGCGCCCAGACCGGGCACCGGTTGCTTGAGTCGCGTCAACCAGATCCCGGATGACGCGTGCTACTTCACGCTATTGAGGTACGCGATGATGTCGGCCTGCTCCTGCGCCGTCAGTTCCGCGCCGTGCGTTTCGACCATTCTGTCCAGAACCGCTTGCCAGTCTGTATCACTCGCAGCCTCGTAAATGTTCTCCGTACCATGGCAGGTCGTGCACTTGCCCTGGATGAGTTGCTCCCCGACCTTTGGCTCGCGGGAGCTGAGGAACTCCTCGATAGCGGCCTTCTCATCATCGGAAAGCACGGCCCCATGCGCGGACTCCATCTTGTTGATCACGTCGGACCACTGCGTCATCTCCGACTGCAGGTAGATGCGGGTGACGTCATGGCAGGTGGTGCATGCCCCGGCAAGGGCTTCCTCGCCGGTAGACGGCTCCGTGACCGAACCGGTGTCGTTGTTGGATGGCGACTCGTTCGAGGGAGTGGTGCCCTCATCATCGTTTCCGCTCGAGCAGCCCGCGCCGACAAGCACAAGCGCAACTGCAAGAACGGCTAGAAGCGCGAAGCAGGCGGCACGAAATCTTCTTCTCATCGTCAGTTCATCCTCTCTGTTGTGAGGTACTACCTCTGCCTGGCACGCGACTGCATCCGGGCGGCATATCAGGTCTTACGTCGGACTGCAGCCCGCAGTCACCGACCGGTCAACCCCCGCAGGTGCTGGCATACCGCTCTTGCGCATGCCGAGCGCATCGGCCATACCCTCCGCCGCTGCAGTAATCTCGGCCGCGGACAGATGCCTCGTCTCAATCACGACATGCTTGGCGTCAAACTCGTCCCACCGATCGGCAAGGATACGGATGCCAAGCTCTTCAGCATGGTCGTAGAAATGTGTGCCCGGGTACGGACACGTATAGGACAGGTAAATGCGGGCGCCGAGTGCGCGCACCTCACGCATGAACGCCAGGCTTTCAGCAAGCGTCTCGGGCGTGTCCTCCGGAAACGGAATCATGAAGGAGCAGACTGCGTCGATGCCGACATCGCACGAGGCGCGAACCGCGTCGAGCACCTGCGCCTTCTCAATACCCTTGACCGAGTCCAGGATCAGCTGCGAACCAGACTCCACGCCAAACTGGATGCCCGTGCAACCCGCTGCGGCCATCGCCCGGATCAGCTCGCCGTCGACCTGATCAACACGCGTGGCACAACCCCAGGTCACCTTGTGTTCCATCGCATCGAGCGCCTGAAGCAGATCCATCACCCAGCGGCGGTTAAGCGTGAAGATGTCGTCCGTGAAGAAGACCCGGTCAACGCCGTGGGCCGAAACGATTTCCTCGAGTTCCGCCACAATGCTCGCCGCACTTCGCATCCGGCGCCGTCCCTGCCAAAGCGACGATGCCGAGCAAAACGAGCAACGGTACGGGCAACTGCCAGTAGCGGTGAGAACGTTCCATGCATCGTTGTAGAATTCCAGCGGGAAGAGATCGCGCGCAGGCATCGGCAGCTCATCCGGATGCGGAAGTCCGGCGCGCTCATTGATCCGGACAGCGCCGTCTTCGCCAGCTTTGAGGCCGAGCCCGGGTATGTCTGCGGGCGTGCCCTGACCCCTGAGAACGTGGGCCGCAAGCGCGGTCATCGCCTCTTCGCCGGGTCCAACCACCACAAAATCGATCGCGTCCTCCGCAAGCACCGCCTCAGGCAGGATAGTCGGGTGCGCGCCGCCGAGCACCACACGGGTGCCCGGCGAGCGCTCCTTGATCCTGCGGGCGATCGCCAGTGCGTTGCCGTACGTCTCCGTTGTAGTGGAGATGCCTACAATCGCCGGATTATCGAAATCCAGCATGCTGTCGACTCGCCTGAGATTCAGCCCGCTGATGTTGAAATCGATCGCGCTCACGCTGAAACCGGCGTTCATGAGCGCTGAAGCGATGTAGGCAAGACCCAGCGGCGGCGACAGCCGCGCGTGCTCATTCCTGAGCGTCACCGGCGCATTGACAAGCGTCACGTCCATCAGGTCTCACCTCCATCCTCATCGCAGAATCCGCGTCCCGCTACTCGCGCTCGGCGTCTGCGGACCCATCGGCCGTTTCGCTCTCGGCCACGTCGGCATCCGCTACGGGCGCAATCTGCAGCGCCCGCACCTGCAGAAGCTCGCGTACCCGTGGCGCCACGGCGCCAAACGCCTCGCCCGTGTCGATCTCGGCCTGTATGGCGTCGGCCAGCTCGCCGTCCTCGAATACGCCTCGGATCCACGCCTCCAGCGCCGAAAGATCGATGTAGCCGATCGTTTCCTGATTGTTCGGGCGCATCGCCTGCTCGTACGTGCCGATCCTGAGGAAGCTCGCCGCCGATGCCAGAGTCTGGAGCGGCACAGGATTCGAGCCGCCCATCACCGACATCTTCATGCCAATCAATCGCTCACCGGCGCCGGTTTCACGCCTGAGGCGCTCGGCCAGCTCGGGAGTAGGTATGCTCAGTTCGACCGTCACGAAAATCGCCTCCTTCAGGCTCCGAGCTTGCCTTGCTTCTCCAGCTCATCGGCAACGTGACCGAGGCCGAGATCCTCGAGCGTGGAGCGCGTCGGCCACCCCGTCGCGGGGTCCCAGCCCTCGAGTGTGTAGAACGTGGTCTTCCAGTCCTCGACCTTCGCGCGATCCAGGGTGCGGCCCGCCACACTCTTGTACGACCACTCCCCGTTCTCGTGCACGGGCACGCAGTAAGGCACTTCGTACGTCGTGTAGCCCGGCAGCGCACCAACTTCGTAGTTGTAGTCGGTGAAGACCTCCTGGTCCCTATGGCGGCCCTGGAGAATCCAGATAGCGCGATCCAGGTTCCATATCTTCCGCCCGATCTCCATACCTTCTTCAAACGTAAGGCTCTTGCCGGTGACGGCGTTGAAGAACTTCGGCTCACCTTCGCCGGTCATGCCGCGATTCTCTGGGCCGAATGCGTTGAAGAAGTCGCCCCACGCCCAGTCGCAGAAGGCGAGCGACTGCTTGTAGAAACGGGTGTAGTGACGGTGCCAGGCCACGAGCTTGGCCATCGACTCGGAGTAGATCCCCTCATCGCTGTAGTTCATCATCATCGGGTCGTTGTACGGGCTCAGCTTCTCGGCCATGATCTCCGCAAGCAGGTCGGCCGAGCATGCCGCCTGTGCCCCGAATAGAGACGCGATGGACGGCGCCCAGTACACCAGCGTGTTGAAGTCGTGCTCGTTGATGTCTCGCTCGCCGACCAGCGAACCGTAGCCCCACTCGACCTCTGTGCGGGCATCGTAGTGCTGCACGTATCCGTGGACCTGGATCGGCAGAATGCCGCTCTTCGTATCTTGCTCATAGCGGCCCCACTTCTCAGCCGCGTACGCAACGCCCTCGTGCAGGTCCACGCCGATGTCGTACTGGTTCGAGATCATGTCGAGAAGTGTTTCGACGAACGAGACCTCGCCGAGCTGGCTGAAATCGAGGTTCGTGTCGATCTCCTTGCCTTTGCCAAGGATTCCGAGAGTGCTCAGGTGGCTGAGCCAGATGATCATGGCCTCTATCTGGTACGAATTCAGTCCGTAGCGCTGCAGCAGGTCCGCGGAATCGAGGATCGTCTGCGTGAACGCCCCGTGGGCGGCCTGGTCGTAGACGTGGTAGAAGAAGTAGTCAACGCACGAAGAACCGTTGCTGGCACCCGACGCGAACCTCGCGCGGCAGTTCTTGTGACACCCCATACATCCCATCGGGCTGGCAGGCTGATCGGCGGGTCCATAGGCCTTCCCGCCTGAACCCGGGTTGCCACCAAACATCGAGCCCATGCCCTGCGGCGTGAAGTCGTCAAGATGCCCAACAACGGCGTACTGGTTGGACCACAGACGGGCATCCATCAGCGCTTTCGCATCGGCAATGGGCACACTGCCGGTGCCGATGACGCTGACCGCCTTGAGGTTCTTGGCGCCAAAGACGCCGCCAAAACCGCCCTGACCGGCGCCGTTGCCTGCATCGTGAATGAGCGCCGCTGCCCGGCTCATGGTCTCACCGGCACGCCCGATCGTGAGCACCGCGGGGCGTTGGGTGGTGCGTCCGCTGTCGCGGGTCCTGCCAAGCGAGCGCCACTCGTGATCCACGCCGTTCTGAACGATGCGCCAGATCTCTTCCTGCGCCTCGGTGGTGTCGAGTCCCCAGAGCGTCTCCGCGCTGCGGATCTCCACTTCATCGTTGCGGATGTCCACCCAGACCGGCGTTTCGGACTTGCCCTCGAGGACAATGCCGTCCCAGCCGGCGAATTTCATCTGACCGCAGAAGCGGCCACCGAAGTTGGACCGCGTGAACCATTCGGTAGGATACCCCTGGGCGCCGATACCCTGCACCTCGGTGCGGCCGGAAGCCGCCGGAACGAGCGTTCCAGACAGGGGTGATGACATGATTGTGATGACGTTCTTGGGGTCAAACGCGGAGACCGTCTTGTCCTCGCACAGGTCCCAGAAGACGGCGGAACCCATCCCGTGCCCACCGCCGTACTCCTCGTACTTGGCGGTATCCAGAGTCGACACCGACTTCGTCGTGAGATCGATCCGTAGAATCTTGCCGATGTAACCACCAGCCATACGACATTCCTCCTGATAGTAATCTTGGAAGTGGCTCTACTGCCTGCGGTACTGCGCGCCCTAGTGGCCGCCCGAGACCGCCGCTCCGGCGTTCGGGTCGTAGCTGCCATCGTCCAGCGTCGGGAATCCGAGCGTTACCCACGCGGCCATGTCCTTGCGCAGGTTGACCTGGTAGCCCTCGTCGCCCTGGATCGGTACTTCAGTGACGAAGCTGATCGCCTGGGTAGGACAGATCGCAACGCATGCCTGCTGGCCACCCGGGCCGCCGGCTTCAGTCATATACGGGGTGTCGGCACAGAGATCGCATTTCTGCGCGTGCCGGTCCTTCGGGTTCCACTGCACCCGTGAGGGGGTGAACGGACACGCGTTCACGCAACGTTCGCACCCGATGCACTTGCCCGCATCCACGGTACGCACGAAGCCGTTTTTGGGATCGGCGTGCATGGCGCCCGTGGGACAGGCATCAACGCATGCGGGATACGGACACTGCCGACACTGCTCCTGAACGATACTCTCGGTATCGCCAAAGCGGCCGAACGGGTTCGCGATGACCTGTATCCGCGAAAGCGAGATGTTGCACTCACCCGTGTGCACGAGCGAACACGCGAGCATGCAGCTCGCACAGCCTGCGCACTTCTTGGTATCAACAAGCAGGTAACCCTCGGACGCCGCTACGGCGAACACTTCCTCGGGCAGCCAGAATCCTTTGACGAGTAGGCCACCGAGAACGAGGCCCGCGCCGGCACCACCAATGCCCGTGAGAAACTCACGTCGTGAAACAGTCTTGGCGTCGTCTGCCATCAGTGTCATCCTTCCCTATTCTTCGGGCCGAGCCGGGGAATCTGGCTCGCCCTTCTTGGCGGTCAGCTGCCGGTACCAGCCTGCGTGGTGGTGTTTGACGTAGTCCTCAGACACATAGCCGGTGAACATCGACCTCAGCAGCGGCCACGACCACGGCACGAGTGCACCCATGATCACGTGCGCCACCAGGAAGAGCGCCATGACGACCGTGACGACATCGTGCGTGACGGTCATCGCACCCATGAGCCACTCGGGCAGGTTCACGCTGTGCGCCGCCACTTTGAACAGGCCGGTGACAACCATCAGCAGCGAGCCGATTGCGGCCATCGGGTAGCTCAGGTGCTCCGAGGCGAAGTACTTTCCCTCTCCGGGAAACTCCGACTTCGTGAAGACCGCCCGGTAGTGGGCGACGGCGTCTTGCAGCGAGCCTTTCAGGCTATGCGGCAGGTGCTCCTTCAGCCTTCCGGAGAGGAGCGTATTGGCGCCGTAGTAAAAGGTGCCGAACAGAAACGCGAGCACGCCGATGTAGTGGGCATTCATCATGCGCCACGTAGGTTCCTCGGCTCCCACTAGTGCCGGGATAAACAGCAAGCCGAGAGCGATCCCACTCACCAGCAGTATCACTGTGCCCACGCCATGGAGCCAATGCGAAAGCATCGCCGGCCCGTCATGCCGCAACACTCTCCCGTTCTCTATGAACGGGTTGCGCCGCCTGGACGCAACTGCGGCGAGCACTCCAAGGAACGGCATGATCCACACCAGCCACGTGGTCGTGTCGAACCACAGAGTGTCTCGCACCCCTAGTAGTACCACATCACCCATGTGCCACCCTTTCTCTCATCTGCCGCAAGCGCGACATAACCGCCCCGCAGCGGTTCCTACAGTCTTGATACCTAGAAGACAATGTGTCAATATGGCGAAAATCGTTACATTACTGAGGAGTATCTCAACATAACGTAACGATAATTCGCTTTTACGTTCGATCACCTCTCGACAGGTTGCTACAGGATCAAGGAGAAGCGTCTGATGGATGCGTCAACCCCGGCAGCCAACCTGATCGCCCTGCTTGACGATCCGAACCTCGCCGCCCTGCTGCGCAAGAACGCCCGGGAGTGCCTGACGTGGGAGAGCTTCCTGGCCATGCCGCTCCCTGCGGGCATGAGCGCCTACGAGGCATGGGACGTCGTCCAGGCGATCGGCCGGTACTATGCGATCCCCGTTCCCATTCCGGACCTTGAGGATCGCCTGTACTGGTACACACCGACAGTGCAGATCACCAGACTCCTTTCGAACATCGAGCGCCGCTGTTCGACGGGCTCGCGACTTCACAGAACGCTCGTGGACACCAATAACCGGCGTTTCCTGGTGAAAGCACGCATCAACGAAGCCATCGCCTCGACGAGGCTCGACGGCCTGGGCATCACCCAGGAGAGCGCCGAGAATCTCCTCCGGCTGAATCGGGCACCCAGGAACGATACCGAGCGGCTGCTGATGAACACCCTGACCGTGTCTGCGCAGCTTGAGCAGTTCGTGGACGTGCCGTTCTCGCCCGAGCTGTTGCGGCATCTCGGGAGCCTCGTGCTCAAGAATGTCGAGTCCCGTGCATTGACGCGCGTCGAGTGCCGGGGCGGGATGGACCTGCCACTTCTCGCCGCCAGCGAGTACGTCGACACCGCAGAGCGCCAGATGCAGCACATCTGCGCCTATGCAAACCACGAATCGGGCGATGAAGCCGATCAACCGGCAGCACGCCTGTTCCTGATCCAGTCGACACTGCGCTACTATCACCCGCTCCCCGACTGGAACGCCGTAGTCTCGCGTCTGGCCGCGCGGCTCTACGCCCTCAAGCACGATCTCCCCGTGCTCGCGCACCTTGCCTTCTCTGCTATGGCGCTTGAGTGGGAGGATGGACGCATCGCGCCACCCGATGTGATTCCCTCCGGCGCGACATTTGACGTCCTCAGAACGCACAATGAGGCCAACATGACGGCATTCGTCACACTCGGACTGCAGCTCATGTCCGTGGGTCTTGCGCGCCTTGAGAACTACGTGACTACCCGGAACGCGCGCGACGAGGCACTGCAGCTGCTTCTCAAAGACGACATCGAAATCAACCATCGTCAGCTGGCCGTGCTCGGAAGAGCGCTGAGGCGGCCGGACGCCGAGTTCCGGATTCGCTACCACAAGACGGCGAACAACATCGCGTACTCGACGGCGCGCACCGACCTGACCGATCTGGCCGACCGCGGCTATCTGCGCTTCGAGCTACGGGGAAAGGCACACGTCTTCGTGCCGGCGGACGACCTGGCGGCGCGCATCGAACGCGATCACTCGTAGAACCGCGGGAACCCGGGCAACTCCGGCGTCGGCCGTCCCCCTGAGCGCGCTCGTGCATGGACGCAGGATGCGCCCCTTCGGGTTGCTCGCCCGAGGGCGCCGAAGCATCGTCTTTCCGTGCGCGGCTAGGCCTGCCTCAAGAGACCGATTCGCTCGGCCTCGATGCGCACAATCTGCTCGATGCGCTCCGCGCTGAGATTGGCGGTCTCCATCACCAGATGTTTGGCATCGTACTCACCCCAGTCGCGGGTGAGCAACACGATTCCCAGCTCACTCGCTCTCTCAAAGAACGCCGTGCCTGGATACGGGGTCGTGTACGACATCAGAATCTCCGCGCCCTCGTCGGACAGCTGCTTCATGAAGGCAAACGTCTCCCGGATTGTGCGTTCTGTGTCATCGGGGAAAGGCACCATGAACGATGCAGTGGTCTTTATGCCGGCGGCAACTGCCCATCGCACGGCGCGGAGTGCCGCGCCCTTGTCGATGCCCTTCACAGAATCCAACACGGCTTGCGAACCGGACTCCACGCCGAACTGAACGCCGACGCAGCCGTGCCGTGCCATTGCCACCAGAAGCTCCTCATCCACCCTGTCAACGCGAGTGCCGCATCCCCACGTGATCGCGCCCCGCAGACGCTCCATCTCGGTGAGCAGCTCCACGACCCAGTCGCGCCGCAGCGTGAAGATGTCATCAATGAAGAAGACGTAGCTTGCCCCGTGCTGCACTGCGAGCATCTCGAGTTCGTCGACTACGGCCTTCGGGTCTCTCGGCCGGTGCTGACCGTCCCAGATATGCGATGCCGAGCAGAAGGGACACCGGTAGGGACAGCCGCCGCGCGCAGTCAGGACATTGAACGGGTCGGCGTAGAACTCAAGCGAGAGTAGGTCCCGCGCGGGAAGTCCGATGTCGCTCGGGTCGAGAAGCGGGCGGCGAGGGTTCACAACCGCCCCGCGGCCGTCCTTCCAAACGAGTCCAGCGACGCCGCCCAGGTCACCCCCGGCGCCGAGGGTGGCTGTCAGATCGACCAGCGTCGCCTCCCCCTCGCCCACGATCACGTAGTCAACATCCGTGTGAGCCACAACCTCTGAAGGCAGGATGCTCGGATGAGGGCCGCCCATGACTACCGGTATCGAGGCATCATACTCTTTGACCTGGCGCGCAATCGCGAGCGCGTTTGGATAGCTCTCCGTGAACGCCGAGATGCCTACGATTTCAGGCATGAACCGCTTCAACGTCAGCGCGACCCTCCTGGGGTTGTAGCCGCTGAGGTTGAGATCGAGCAGCTCGAGTTCGTGACCGGCTGCGCGAGCATATCCGGCCAGATAGGCAATCCCGAGGGGTGGTGCCAGCTTCGCGTGCGGACTGGGGCGGGAGACCGGGGAGTTGATCAAGAGTATTCGCATGGTATCTCCTGTCGGACGCGGGGGGCACCGCCTCAGTCCGGCGGTGCCCCCGTTGAAGTTGCTCAAACCACGGCAGGCCCGTGGATCGCATGCCCTCTAGGCGTCTGCCTCAGGGCTCGTGTCATCAGCCGCATGAGCGGCATCATACACCTCGCGGTACTGGACCATCCGGGCACTTACCAGCTTCCCGATCGCCTCACTCTGCTCCCTGAACGAGGCCAGCCCGCTTGCACGCTCCTGCATCGCATCAGCCAGGTCGGCATCGCCCACCACATTGCGAAGCCACGCCGAAAGCGAGTCAACGTCCACCCAATTGAGCGCACCTTTGAACCCAGAGTGCAGCATCGGAGCATCCCAACGTGTGCCTACCAGGAACAGCACCGCATCACGCAAGCTGTACATGTCCTTGGGCGCATTGCCGGCGGAGGCGGTCATTGCGTAGCCGACGAAGCGCTCATGGTATGCCAGATCCCGCAGCGCGTGTTCGACGAGCTCAAGTGTTGGCGGCGCAAAGGCCGCGTGCAGTTCTGCGGTCATCGCACTCATGCTCCTAGCTTGCCGTTGCCCTCGAGTTCGTCGGCGACATAGTCTAGGCCGAGAGAACCGAGTCCGGCGCGGGTCGGCCAACCGGTGTCGGTCGCCCAGCCTTCAAGCTGGTAGAAGCGAGTCTTCACATCTTCGAACTTCGCGCGATCCAGCGTACGGCCGAGGTTGACACCATAGGTCCACTCACCGTTCTCCTTGAGGGGCAGGAAGTACGGAGCGGCCGTTGGCACGTCGTAGACGTAGTTCTGGAAGACCTCCATCTCGCGTGTGCGGCCCTGCAGGACCCAGATCGCGCGTCCGAGGTTCCATATCTTGCGACCCATCTCGAGGCTCTCCTCGTAGGTCAGGCCCTTACCCGTGACAGCCTCGTATATCCGGATCTCATAGTCGGGAGTCGCACCCCTGCCGTCCTCAGTGTTGTAGTTGACGACCATCGGCCATGCCCAGTCACAGAAGAGCATCGACTGAACCCAGAACCGGGAGTAGTGCCGGTGCCAGGCGACCGCCTTGAGCTTCGGGTCGGCATAGATGCCCTCCGGGCTGTAGTCCCAGCCGTCGGGATCGCCCACGCCGGTTGCCTCGGCGATGTGGGTCACGAGTTCTTCAGCCGTCATGAGCGGCGCCTGACCGAGCGCAGCAGTCACCAGCGGCATCCAGTGAACATGCCAGTTGATGCCGTGCTCGTTGATGTCTCGATCACCAAAGAGCGAGCCATAGCTCCACTCAACCTCAAGGCGCGGGTCGTAGTGCTCCATGAAGCCCCACTGAGGACGGTTGAGCAGACCGGTGCTCGTGTCTTCCTCGTATCGGCCCCACTTGACCCACGCGCGAGTCAGGCCTTCGGCCAACGTATCGCCGAACTCGCCCTCGCGATACGCAATCGCCCTGGTGTACTTCTCGATGAACTCGTACGTGTCGTACTTGTCGAATGGCAAGTCAGTGTCGATCGCTTTGCCTGGCCCGAGAATGCCCATCTTGTAGAGGGCAAGCAGATTGCTGTGACCCATCACGTCGTACACATTGAGGCCGAGCCGGTCGAGCAGGTCGGTGGCCTTCAGCTGATCGCTCTGGCTGCCGTTGGCCATCCAGTAGAGAGCCTCAACGCAGATGTCACCGTTGCCGACGCCGCTTGCCAGATTGTAGCGGCAGTTCTTGTAGCAGCCCTGGCATCCCTGCGGGCGAGCCGGCTCTTGCGGAGCCCAGAGGAGCGACGCATATCCAGGAGCCAGCGTAGTAATGCCGTACATGGGTACTCCAGGCACCGGGGCCTCGAACTTGGGGTCGTCCACGTTGAACGCGAACTTCTCCTTGATCTCCAGCCTGATGTCCATGAGAGCTGCCGGATCGGCCACTGAAACGCTCCCGGTACCGATGGCGCTGATGGCCTTGAGGTTCTTCGAACCGAGTACTGCGCCGAAGCCGCCCTGCCCCGCACCGTTGCCGGCGTCGTGGAGAATGATGGCGCTTCGGACGAGGTTCTCGCCTGCCGGTCCTATGCACGCCACCGCTGGCTTGGCCGTGGTACGCCCGCCGTCCCGCGTCTTCTCGGCACTCCACCAGTCGCGAACATCCGCGCTGCCGGTTACGGTCTTCCAGATCTCCTCTTGCGTTTCATGCGTATCGAGACCCCACAGATCCGTGGCGTCTTCGATGGTGACCTTCCCGTTGATGATGTTGATCCACACCGGGGTCTCCGACTTGCCCTGAATGGCGATGCCATCAAACCCCGCGTACTTGATCATGGCCGACCAGCGTCCGCCGAAGTTCGAACGGGTGAACCACGCCACCGGATACTGCTGGACACCGATGCCGGTAATCTCGGTGCGACCAGAGGCCGAAGGCGCGCCGGTGCCGGAGATGGGTGACGACATGAACGTCACCAGGTTGTCCGGATCGAACCCATCGATCGTCTTGTCTTTCACGCGATCGAAGAACAGCGCGGCACCTATGCCGTGACCGCCGCCCCATGCTTCGTAGTCACTCGTCGGGATTTCTTCCATGGTCCTGTCGGTGAGATTCACGTAGAGAATCTTGCCGACATATCCTCCTGTTGCCATACGGCCGTGCCTCCTCTATGAATGCCGTCAAAGACGTTGAGTTAGTAGTCAGGCTCTTCTAGTGACTTGCCGCAGCGGCGCCGGGCATCGTCGGCAACGTGAACTCGGACTCCTGCCCGAAGTCAGTCGTGTCAAGCGATAGCCAGCCCCAGTGCTCGTTGCGCAGATTGACCCGATACCCGTAGTCATCCTGGATCGGCGTGAGGTTCGTGAACGAGATCGCACGCATCGGACAACTTTCGATGCACGCCTGGGAGCCGCCAGCTCCACCCTCCTTGTTCCAGTACGGAGTGTCCGCGCACAGATCGCACTTCTGCGCATGCCTGTCCTCGAAGTTCCATTGCATGCGTGACGGAGTGAACGGACATGCGTTCACGCACCGCTCGCAGCCCACGCACTTGTCGGCGTCGACCATCCGCACGCCCGTATCCGGGTCAGCGTGATTCGCCCCGGTGGGACACGCATCCACGCAGGCCGGATAGGGGCACTGGCGGCACTGCACCTGCTCCATGTCGTACGGAAACTTGCCGAACGGGTTCTTCGTGATCTGGATGCGCGAGAGCGACGGGTTTACGCGTCCGTAGTGAACCATCGAGCACGAGAGCATGCAGGTGTCGCACCCTGCGCACTTCTTCGTGTCAACCAGGAGGAAGCCTCCCGATGCCGGAACGGCGAACACCTCCGGAGGCAGGAAAATGCCCTTGACGAGCAATCCGCCTAGAACGAGGCCGGCACCGGCACCTCCAATACCCGTGAGAAACTCACGGCGTGAAACTGTCTTGGCTTCGTCTGCCATCTCTCTATCCTTCCTGCACGTCGGGCGAAGCCGGAGCATCCGTTTCGCTCTTCTTGGCGGTCAGCTGCTTGTACCAGCCCGCGTGATGGTGTTTGACGTAGTCCTCGGATACAAATCCGGTAAACATCGACCTCAAGAGCGGCCACGACCACGGCACGAGTGCGCCCATGATCACGTGCGCCAACAGGAAGAGCGCCATGATGATCGTCACGACATCGTGCGTCAGCGTCATGACGCCCATAAGCGAACCGGGAATATCGATGCTGTGCGCGGCGACCTTGAATAGACCGGTCACGATCATGAAAAGCGTGCCGATGGCGGCCATGGGGTAGCTCAGGTGTTCCGAGGCGAAGTACTTTCCCTCTCCGGGAAACTCGGACTCGGTGAATACCGCCCGGTAGTGGGCGACGGCGTCTTGCAGCGAGCCTTTCAGGCTATGCGGCAGGTGCTCCTTCAGTCTTCCGGAGAGGAGCGTGTTGGCGCCGTAGTAAAAGGTGCCGAAGAGAAACGCAAGTACGCCGGCGAAGTGAACGTTCATCACGTGCCACGTCGGTTCCTCGCCGGCGACCAAGGCCGGAACGAACAGGAACCCCAAGGCGACACCGCTTGCCAGCAGGACCACCGTACCCACGCCGTGCGTCCAGTGAGAGAGCATCGCCGGCCTGTCGTGCCGGAGGACTCTCCCGTCCTCGATAAATGGATCGCGCCTTCTGGACGCGACCGCGGCGAGCACTCCCAGGAACGGCATCAGCCAGACAAGCCAGCCGGCAGTGTCGAACCACAGGATGTCCCGCACCCCTAGTAACACCACATCACCCATACGCCACCCTTTCCACCGTTTGCTCAAGACTACGGACATACCGCCCCACAGCGGTACGCCAGTCTTGTTGGGTGGTAGCGGCTATGTCAACATGGCGAAAATCGTCATATATTGGTGCAATTAGATCCAATAATGTAACGACCACGCTCAGTAACGTTCGATCATCGTTCCATCATTTTTGCCAAGGAATAAGACGAGGCGACCTTTGTGCATGCCAAGTGCTCGGGGGCACGCGCGGGCACGTGAGCGGGCGGGCACATCCAGGTGCACGACGGCCACTCGGCGCGTCGCCCGTCAGTCCTGCCCCAGGAGCGCGAACAACTCGCCTCGCGTATGGATGTTCATCTTCCCGTAGATGTGACCGATATGCGCCTTCGCCGTACCGCGCGCTATAAAGAGCTCCCGCTCCACGTCGGCAATGCTCTTGCGCTGGGCGAGCAGCTGCAGCACCTCGGCCTCTCGCGGCGAGAGCTGATAGGTGACGGCAAACTCGGCACAGAGGTTTGCCACCCGGTTCTTCTCGTGGATCTCCCTGCTCGACTCACCGTTGCCGATGAAGGTGACACCCCATCGCGACGACAACTCCTTCTCCGAGAGAAGAATCATCGTCGCTACCACCACGAGCAGCACGACGGTGACACTCACAATCGTCGATTGAGTCGCGGCAGCGAGTCCGCTCTCGGCCAAGAGGTCCGCAGCCATGCGTCCAAACCACATGACCAGGGCTCGGAGGCCTCGCTCAATACCAAAGAGCCACACGGCACCGACGCCATAGCGGTAGGAGATGTTTGCCAGGATGAGCATGATGAGAATCGTGAACGCTGCGTAGCTCGCAGAGACACAGAAGTTGGAGACCTGTGTTCCAATGTATGGAATTATGGGCACCACGAGCAGGCCACCCACCATGAGCGGCAGTCCTGCCCGGTAGATGATGGTGAAGTCAAAGCGCTCATGACGTGAGATCACACCGACCGCGACCACCGCTGCGGCAAGAACGACGCCCCACGATGAATGCGGTCCCGACTCAAGGTAGATCGCGGTCTCTCGCATACCATAGGCAAACCCGTACACGGCCATGAGCGCGACCGGCTTCCACGGAAACGAGAACTTGCCCCAGACTCGCTTCGGGCGATCTTGTGCCGGGATGGCACGGAAACTCGCGACGACGCACAGGAGCGAGATCACGGGCAGAATCACCGCGATTCCGGCGTAGTAGCTGAAGACGAAACCCTTGATTACAAACACCAGGAACGCGCCAAA
>Ga0209164_1002633_pt1 | contig 18577 bp, 17 predicted proteins | sample MTBNYHSulfiMetaG_FD_187458 | JGI IMG/M metagenome (GOLD analysis project Ga0209164, IMG submission 187458) | Enrichment culture microbial communities from rom New York Harbor, USA that are MTBE-degrading - MTBE-NYH (New York Harbor Sulfidogenic)... | ecosystem: Environmental > Aquatic > Marine >...
GAAGCCCTCGGAAAGGCTTCATCGGCCAATACCGTTTTTGGGTTGGGCAGATGGCTTCCAATAACCGGCAGGAGTCTTCTGGGCTGCAGAAGACGGGTGACCCCTGCCATCTGAAGCATGGCCTGATGAAGCCTTGGAGAGGGGTTTGTCCGGGCCACCGGGGAAGAGAAGGGAAAACTGGGGGTGGGCAAGGATGGACTCCTGACCCGCCGATCCCTTTTTAAAACAGATGGACAGGTCGATAAAGCTTGAGAGCGGAACCCTTTAAATGATTAGCACCACAGGTTCAATGCCCATTCAAGGCCTTTTTCCCTTGACGAGGAAGATTTCCCATGCCATCAATCGACCGCTTTCTAAAGCTTTGGAAACCTGTTCATCTGTTTGGATCGCCTCCTGAAACGCATGAGCGGCCTATCCTGTCGATACGACGACCTATTTCAATGAAAGGGATCGGCGGGCAGGATGGACTCAGGAGCACTCGGTTTTCGTCCCCTCCCATCTCCCTACAGTTTTTTGTTTAATTCTTCTTTGAGTTGGTCAGAAGAAATAAAATGAATTCCATGCATGCCGAGGGAGACTGCCACGTCGACATATTCTTTTATATCATCGATAAAAAGTATCTTTTTGGGTTCGACCGATGCCCACTTCATGGCCGCTTGAAAGATTTCGATAGCAGGTTTCTTAAATCCCACCTCGTAGGACAAAATCCATTTATTAAAGACCTGGATGATGGGGAATTTGGAGAGGATATAGTTAAAATGAAGAGGATCGGTGTTGGAAAGAAGGCCGAGCCTCCCTCTTTCTTTTAGAGCGAAGATGATCCGGGAAACCCCCCGGTCTTCTACAAAGATGTCACTCCAAAGAGGGATAAATTCGTCAAAGGAGATCGAAAGATCAAGGGTTGTTCTGATAGATTGAAAAAAATCCGGAGGAGATACTTTCCCGATATCCAGGTCATTGATGGCCCCTTTTTGAGGATCGAAGAGAAAAGAAAATATCTTTTGTGGATCTTGAAAATTTTTATCCCGAGTAAATCGAGAAAGTTTTTCTGCAATTTGATAATGGTCAAAAGGAAGGATGACATTGCCAAGATCGAAGAGGATGACCTCCATAGGCATTTGGCCCATCCTAATCCCTCCCAGCCTCCCCTGCCTACCGGCAGGCAGGCTTTAGTAAAGGGAGGAAAAAAATAAATCCCCCTTTTTTAAAGGGGGATAGAGGGGGATGATGGGAATTTCTTATCAAAATATTCGGCGATTGCTTTTGTCAATCCGGGGATGGTGTATTCCTTCGGTTGAATCTGGACTTTCATTCCCCATTCCTTTGCTGTTTTGGCCGTCACCGGCCCGATGCAAGCGATGGCGATGCCCTTTAGCCGTTTTTGAAGATCTTCTTTTTTAAGGAGGTCAGCAAAATGATTAACCGTCGACGAGGATGTAAAAGTGATCACATCGATTTTTCCGTCTGTCAAAAGTTGCCTCAACCTTTTCGATCCCCCCCTCGGTTTGATTGTTCGATAGACCTCTACCACATCGACCTTCGCTCCCATTTTTCTTAACCCCTTTGGGAGAATATCCCGTGCCTTTTTAGCCCGGGCCAGAAGGATCCGTTTTCCTTTGATAAACTTTTTTTGAAATCCATCGAGGATGGACTCAGCGATAAACTCTTTCGGCATATAGTCCACAGATATTTTCTTTCCCTTTAATTGTTTAGCCGTGGCAGGGCCGATGGCGCATACTTTAATGGAGGAGGGCAGAGGAATCTTCCCTTTCTCTCTTAACCTTTGCCAGAAAAAATGAACTCCATTGGCGCTGGTGAAGATAAGCCAATCATAAGATTTCAACCGAGGGAAGACTCGGTCAAGTTCCTTCCAGGAAAGGGGAGGAACGATCTCGATGGTGGGAAACTCCATTACTTCTGCCCCCGTTTTTTTAAGCAAGGTCGCAAATTCACCCGACTGCTCACGGGCCCGAGTGATCAAAATCCTTTTTCCGTTAAGGGGAGCCTTACCCATAAAGAAATTAATTTCAATACCCGCCCTTCTCGGTCATTCCCGCGAAAGCGGGAATCCGGTCAATTCAAATAGTTCTGGACTCCTGCTTCCGCAGGAGTGACAGTTTTTAGACTTTTTACGAATTCATCAAAAATAGTTTAATTCTTAATTTTGAGTTTTGAAATTTGTCATTTTCAATTTGCCATATATTATATCAGTATGGCCGGTCCGGATCTCTGATAGACCTCGTCGAGAATCTCTTTGGCTCCTTTTTCCAGGAGGATTTCAGCCAGTTTGATCCCGAGCGATTCCGCTTCCTCAATGGGCCCTGCGATACCGTGTCTGATAAGCCTCCTTCCATCTATCGTTCCCACCAATCCCTCGACTTGAAGTGACGTCCCGAAGATTTGGGCATAAGCCGCAATGGGAACTTGACAGCCGCCTTCAAGCTTTTGAAGGAAGGCCCTCTCGGCGGAAACAGCGATCCAGGAATCTTGATGATTGAGGAACTGAATTTTTTCCTCCACCTCCCGGTCATCCTGTCTTGTTTCAATTCCCAAAGCCCCCTGCCCAATTGCAGGGAGAGAGATTTCCGTAGGGATGATTTCGGTAACCCTTTCCTCCAGGCCTAATCGCTTCATGCCGGCGAGAGCCAGGACAATTCCATCGATGTTCATCGTTTTTAACTTTTTCAGCCGCGTCCCTAAATTTCCTCTGAGAGGAAGCAACTCCAGGTCATTTCGGAAATGGAGGAGTTGAGCCTGCCGTCTCAAGCTGCTTGTCCCAATCTTTGCCTTTTGAGGGAGATCCCTTAATATTTTCCCATCCCTTGAGATGAAGACATCACGGGGATCCTCCCTTTTTGTGATGGCAGAGAGATGGAGACCCTCTGGAAATTCGGTAGGGACATCCTTGATGCTGTGGACGGCCAGGTCAATCCTTCGATGGATTAATGCCTCCTCAATTTCTTTGACAAAGAGACCCTTCCCCCCTATTTTCGCTAAGGGGGCGTCCTGAATTTTATCTCCCGTGGTTTTAATTTTGATCAGCATGACGTTGAGATCGGGATGGGTTTCAACCAATTTCTCTTTCACCCAATTGGCTTGGTAAAGTGCAAGTTGACTTCCGCGGGTCCCGATTCTGAGTTCAGAGGGCATCTTCGAGTTTAGGCTTCTCCTTCTCTTTTTCTTCTTCGAATTTCTCCGAGACCGTTTTGAGAGGTTTGTCTGACAGTTGAAACAGGGCATGAAGGGCGTCAAGGTAAAGATCGGCCATTGCCTCTTCTTCGGTCCGCTTCAGAAGGGTGATGGGGGTATGGAGAATCTTATTGATAATGGCGGAGGTTAGGGCCTCCAAGGATTGTTTCTCCTTCTGAGATAGGTTGGGATGAATGGAAAGAGTTTTTTCGAGTTCCTTCTTGCGGATCTCTTCGAACTTATTCCTCAAGGAAACGATGGTTGGAGTCACATCGAGAGATCGATACCAGTTGACGAATTTCACCACTTCCCCTTGGACAATGATCTCTGCTCTTTGTGCCTCCCTTTCGCGATCTTTGATGTTTTCGTTGGCTACCTTCTGGAGGTCATCGATATTGTACAGGTAGACGTTCTCGAGATCGCCGACTTTGGGTTCAATATCCCGAGGATCAGAGATATCAATGAAGAAAATGGGTTTCTGCTTTCGATCCTTCATCACCTTGGTGATTTGGTTATGCTCGATCAGATATTGGGGCGAGTCGGTGGCGCTGATCACGATGTCGGTCTTTTTCAGACCCTGTGCCATTTCTTCAAAGGGGATGGCTTCTCCACGAAATCCCTGAGCCAGCGTCAAGGCCCGTTCATAGGTCCGGTTCGTCACCAAAATTTTTTCTATCCCTGCCGAGACGAGGTGTCGAGCGGCAAGTTCACACATCTCGCCTGCTCCGATCAGTAAAACGGTTTTTTTCCCGAGAGTTCCAAAAATTTTTTCAGCTAACTCCACCGCCACAGAACTCACCGATACCGCACTGAGGGCAATCTTCGTCTCGGTCCTCACTCTTTTTGCAACATGAAAGGCCCGGTGAAGCAGTCGGTGAAGGATGAGGCCAGAAGTCTTAGCCTGTTGAGCCACATCATAAGCCTCCTTGATCTGTCCCAAAATTTGAGGTTCTCCGAGGACCATGGAGTCGAGGGAAGAAGCGACTCGAAAAATGTGTCTGACCGCCTCTTCTCCAATATGAGAATAAAGACTTTTTTCAAATTCTTTTAAGGGAAGGCCGTGATATTGAGATAGAAAGTTTTTTAGATCAAAGGTCGCCTTTTCTGTTTCTCGGGCAGCCGCATAAACCTCTACACGGTTACAGGTGGAGAGGATCATATCCTCTTTAAGAGAAGGGAGGGCGTGAACCTTGGAGAGGGCATCTTCCAGTTTGCCTTCTGAAAAGGCCAGGCATTCACGAATGGCGATCGGCGCTGTATGATGATTTAGTCCAATGACAAGGAGTTCCATATTCAATAAAAAAGGTTAAGGTAAGGACGCCGGTTTTGTCTAATGGTTAGGTCATGGGTCTTTCAACCTTTTTACCCTGCCCCATCGACATCACACCAAACAAGCCTCCTCACCCTTACCTAAACTCCATTCCCGTGGATCCTACCACTTCGAATACGTATGGAGGCCCGGGAGAATGAGGTTGACGCCTAAAAATGTAAATAGGACTGCCAAGAACCCAACAATGGCCATGATGGCTGCCTTCCGTCCCCTCCATCCGACGGTCAAACGCTGGTGAAGCAAAGCCGCATAGAGAAACCAGGTGATCAAGGACCATGTCTCTTTAGGATCCCAACCCCAATATCTTCCCCAGGCATATTCTGCCCAGACCGCCCCTGTGATGATCCCCAGGGTCAATAACGGAAATCCGAACTTGAGGGACTGGTAGCTCAAGTCATCCAGAAGGTTCAAAGAAGGAAGCCTCTTGGTAATCGCCCCCATCTTTTTCGATTTAAGTTGATGCTCTTGAATGAGATACATCACCCCACAACAAAAGGTGAGAGTAAAGATCGCATTGCCCAGAAAAGCAAAGGTCACGTGAAAAGGATGCCAGAAGCTTTTTAAAACCGGGGTCAGGGGAAGAATTTCTTTAGGAAGAGCAAAAGCAAAGAGCATGAGGATGAGGGCAATGGGAGCGAGGAAGGAACCCAGGACCTTGACCTTATATTTGAGATTCGCCATCAAGAGTATGCCGATGATCATCCAGGCAAAGAAGGAGAGGGATTCATGGAGATTGGTCACTGGAGTATAGCCGGCTTCGACATATCTTGTGAGGAGGGCCAGGGTATGAGAGGCGAATCCGATGGAGACGGCGGTGAGTGCTATTTTAGAGAGGGCCCCCTTGAGAAAAATGATATAGGCCAGGTAGACCAATGTCCCAAAAAAATAAAGAAAAGCGGCGAATTTAAAAAAATGGATATTCATAATGACTCATTCTACCATTTTCTCGTCAATTTGTGAAATTGCCAATTCATTCCCAAGTAGAAGAGGGGATGAACCCAGGGTCTTTTGAGGATTCTTTTATAAATGGACGGGATCGAAAAAACCTCTTTCCAGATTTTTCTCATCCCATTTTCTAATTCTTCCACAGACATCCATCGGGGCTGATAAACCGCATTAAGAGAATCGTATTTTCCCCAATCCCTGTTAAAAATCCTTCCTTCTTTTTCCAACCGGAGGTATGAATCCGTTCCGGGATAGGGGGCCATGATGAAGGTCAGGGCCCAGTCGAGTTTCGAATCGATGCAGAAATCAATAATCCTTTGAAAGACCCCGACGTCATCATCATCCAAACCTACGATAAAGGTTCCCATGATCCCGACTCCCCGATCGTGGATCCTTTCCACGGCCTCGGCATAACGAGAGGGGTGGTTGAATCCCTTTCCCATGGCATTCAGATTCTTTTCCGAGAAGGACTCGAAACCGATGTTGATCGCAATACAACCACTTTTTGCAAATCCTTCGAGGAGTTTCTGATCGAAAGCGATGGAAACAGGAGCATGGCCGTACCAGAGGAGATCGAATTCTTTGAGGAGGGAGAGAAGGTCATGGCAAAACCGCTTATCCCCTGCAATGTTGGAATCGATGATATACAGAAGCCTTCTTTTGAGAAAGTAGGGGAGATCTTTGCTAAAGAGGGAAAGGGTTTTTTTAAAAACAGGGTTCATCACGGGTTCCTTTTGGAAAAAGGTGTTGAGTTCCCGCTCAATCTCGCTGATGGGGCGATGACGGTATCGAAAGCCGAAGAATTTTGAGACACCGCAAAAATCACAGTGATGAGGGCACCCTCGCGTGGTTTCGAGTAACTTCAATGGGAAATAAAATGTTTTATCGAGGAGGTCTCTTCGAGGAAGGGGAAGGTGAGAGGGATTGACAAACTCCCTTCCCATATAGATCCGTCTCATTTGACCTTTTTTCAGATCCTCAATCACCTCTGGCCAGACCTCTTCTGCTTCTCCCACGACGACTGCGTCGACATGTTGAAGCGCCTCTTGAGGAAGCATGCTGGCATGCACCCCTCCCATGACCACAGGGATCCCTCTCTTTTTGAACTCTTTTGCGATCTGGTAAGCGCGGGGAGCGACAGGGGTTTGGGCCGTCACCCCCACCAAATCCACCTTCTCTCCGAAATCGATTTTCTCAAAGGCCTCATCCACGATCTTCACCTCCACATCGTGGGGCGTGACGGCCGCAAGATAAGGAAGGTTTAAGAAACTCAGCCTGAAGAGGAAGGCCTCTTCCTTCTTTCTCTCCCGCTCAGGTGAGATCAAAAGGACCTTCATGGTTCCTTTATTTAACCTATTCCATGGGAAAGGGTCAACGCCTGCCTGCCGGCCGGAGGCAGGCGTTCGGAAGCAAAACCTTCCTTCGGGGGCTCCATCTTCGGCATGAATATTGCTTATAAAAATGGTGATAATTTTTGATGTAATCCATCAGTTATTGATTCAAGTAATACAAATGTACCCTTATACCCCTCTTTGTAAAAGAGGGGCAAGGGGAGATTTTCTCAGTATAATTTTAAAATCCCCCTTTATCCCCCTTTGCCAAAGGGGGATAAAAACACCCATCACGGAGGGGTTACTTTTCAATAATGAATTTTCTTGAATCAAAATGAAGTATTTGTTAAGATGGTGTTGATTCATCGTCAGAAAGGAAAGAAGGAATGGTATTTGACTCATTATGGGGTCTGTTTTCGTCGGATTTGGCCATTGATTTGGGAACGGCGAATACTGTTGTTTATGTGAAGGGGAAGGGGATTGTTTCCTCTGAACCCTCTGTGGTGGCCATTCAGAGAGATTCGAGAGGAGAGAAACGTGTCCTGGCGGTGGGTCGTGAAGCCAAGGAGATGTTGGGTCGAACCCCAGGCAACATTTTTGCCATCCGGCCAATGAAAGATGGGGTGATCGCCGATTTTGAAATCACCGGAGAAATGCTTCGATATTTCATTGCCAAAGTTCATAATCGAAAGACTCTGCTTCGCCCTCGAGTGGTCATCTCTGTCCCCTCAGGCATCACGCCTGTAGAAAAACGTGCCGTGCGGGAATCGGCCCAATCTGCTGGCGCCAGAGAGATCTACTTAATTGAGGAGCCGATGGCTGCAGCCATCGGGGCAGGACTTCCGATCACCGAAGCCTCCGGGAATATGGTGGTTGACATCGGAGGGGGGACCACGGAAGTCGCTGTCATTTCCCTGTCAGGGATTGTGACCAGTCAATCGATCCGGGTGGCTGGAGATAAGATGGATGAAGCTCTCGTCCAGTATGTCAAAAGAAAATATAATCTTCTCATTGGGGAACGCACCGCCGAATTGATCAAGATTAATATTGGGACGGCCTATCCCGAAGAGAATCCTCAAACCATAGAGGTGAAGGGAAGAGACCTGGTAACAGGTATCCCCAAGACCTTGGAGATCAATAGCGAGGAAGTCCGGGAGGCATTGGCGGAATCGACCAATACCATCATTGATATCGTCCGGATCACTCTGGAAAGCACACCCCCAGAGCTGGCTGCGGATATCGTGGACAAAGGGATTGTCTTGGTGGGAGGGGGCGCTCTTCTAAAAAACCTCGATGTGTTGCTCCGCGAAGTCACCAGCCTTCCCATTACGATCGTCGATGATCCGCTCTCGTCCATCGTTTTAGGCGCAGGAATGGTATTAGATAACGAACAACTACTCCATACCGTAACCGTTCAATATTGAGATTGATGAGGATCCGTGATTTTTTCCTCTCCCGGAGATATAGCCTTCCGATTTTTATCATCCTCTTTTTGTTGCTCGCTCTCATTTTGATGTCTTTAAGAGCCCAACAGAGGAAAGGGGTAGATTTTTTCGACGCCCTGGTGATGGAGATCTGTTCTCCTTTTCAGGAAGGCGCGACCTTTGTGATCAAGACCGTTCAGGGAACCTTCCAGCAATATGTTTTTTTAATCAACCTTAAGGAAGAAAACAGGAGACTCAAACAGAAGATCGCTCAACTTCAAGAACAGAATCATCAGATGAAGGAGGTGAAGTTAGCCAACGAGCGCCTGAGAGAACTTCTCCAATTTCGAGAGCAAAACTCTTCTTCAATGATTGGGGCTGAAGTGATTGGTCGTGACCCTTCTTCGTGGTTTAAGAGCGTCACCATCGATAAAGGGGAAAGGGATGGGGTGAAAAAGGGAATGGCTGTGATCTCCTCGGCAGGAGTGATCGGTCAGATCCTGAAGACCGCTTCCCACTATGCCATCGTTCTTCTCCTCACCGACTACAGCAGCGCCATCGATTCCATTGTCCAGAGGACCCGTGCCAAGGCCATCGTCGAAGGGAAAGGAGAGAATCGCTGCCAACTGAAATACCTTCTTCGAGCCGATGAGGTGGCTGTCGGGGATGTCGTGGTCACCGCGGGGCTGGGCGGGAATTTTCCAAAAGGATTGATGATAGGCGAAATCAAGATGGTGGACAAGCACGGACACGGTGTTTTCCAATATGCCGAGTTGGCGCCCAGTGTGGATTTGACAAAACTGGAGGAGGTGTTTGTCATTACGGAACCTCTCCTCATTTCTCCGCCTCAAGAGGAAAAGGGAAAAAAGGGAAAGAAAACCAAAAAATGAAACGGATGGTTTTGCCGCTTTTCGTAGGGATTCTTTTTCTCGTCGTTCAGACGACATTCTTACCCTTCTTTCCCATTCACCGGATCAGGCCTGATCTCCTTCTCATCTTTACCCTGTCCCTGGCGTTTTTATTTCCACCCATCTCCGGTGGGATCTTAGCATTCTTGATGGGGTATCTCACGGACCTTTTTTCTGGAAATGCTTTAGGCTTTTATGCCTTATCCCGGTCCCTTGTCTTTTTTGCCGTATACTTTTCCAAAGAACGAGTCTACCTGGAGGGGTTTTATTCCCAATTCCTTTTCGCCTTCATTTTTGCCATATTAGAAGGAATTTTTATCTTGATTCTTATGAATGCCCTTCAACTCGTGACAGTTGCAAAACTCTACCCCTTATTCTTCACGATTCTTCTTCCCCAATCTTTTTTCACGGGTCTACTCACCCCGCTCTTTTTTCTCCTTTTTAAAAAGGGGGCATTGTTATTATTCCGTCAACCGAAGAAGGGAATCAAGGAGAGGGGATAGGTCATGATGGAATTAAATACCCAGAGGATGGAAGATTTTAAAGGGATTTACAAATACCTTATCGTCTTTGTCGGGTTAGCTTTTTTCTTGATCTTCATCCGGCTGTGGTCTCTTCAAGTGATCAAGGGGAGTGACCTCCGGCGTTTGTCTGAGAATAACTGCATTCGGCTTCGAGAAAACCCTGCGGCTCGAGGAATGCTGTTAGATCGAAATGGGCGTATTTTAGCGCATAATCGCCCCTCCTATGAAGTTTATCTTGTTCCCGAAGACCTGAAGGTGAACCCAGGGGTGGTAATGGAGGTAGGGAGATTGCTCAATATATCTCCTGAAGAGATTGAGGAAAGATTAAGAACTCAAAAACGACGGGCGCCCTTCAAACCGGTGAAGATTAAATCGGATATCGATTGGAATGAACTGGTCCTCCTCGAATCGAATCGGGTTCATCTCCCCGGGCTCATCGTGGATGTCAGACCGGTGAGGGCCTATGATTATGGAGAGTTGGCTTCTCATCTCATCGGCTATCTTGGAGAGATTGACGAAAATGAATTGAAACAGGCCAAGGAAGTACCCTATCGAATGGGTGCGTTGATTGGAAAATATGGGGTTGAGTATCGGTGGGAAGATGATCTGAGAGGGGTGGATGGGGGTCAGCAAATTGAGGTCGATGCCTTGGGAAGGGAAATGCGACCCCTGGGGACCGTTGAACCCTTTCCAGGGAGCAACCTCATCCTCACCATCGATTTAGACCTCCAACAAACAGCAGAGGAAGCCTTTCAAGATAAGAACGGAGCCCTCATCGCTATGGATCCGAAAACGGGACATATCTTAGCGATGGTGAGCAAACCCTCCTTCCCACCGGATATCTTCGCAAGAAATATTTTGCAAGAAGAATGGAAATCTCTTGTCGAAAATCCTCATCACCCCCTTCAAAACAAAGGGATTCAGGGGCAATATCCCGCCGGGTCGGTCTTCAAAATCATCACCGCCATTGCAGGCCTTGAATCAGGAATGATTACCCCGAACACACAGTTTCACTGCACAGGGGCTTTCCATTACGGGAATCGAGATTTTCGATGCTGGAAGCAAGGGGGCCATGGAGCGATCAGCCTCCATCGGGCCATCGTTGAATCCTGCGATGTCTATTTTTATCAAGTTGGATTGAAAGTGGGAGTGGATCTCATCGCTCATTATGCCAATGAATTTGGGTTGGGAGAGGTGACCGGGATCTCTCTGCCTCACGAGAAACCGGGGACGGTTCCCTCCAGCTCCTGGAAAAAGAGACGTTTTGGGGTTCCTTGGTATAGTGGGGAAACCCTTTCCTTTTCTGTTGGTCAGGGATACCTCAATGCGACCCCTCTGCAACTCTTAATGCTCATTTCAGGCGTTGCCAACGGAGGGAAACAGAATCTCCCCCAGGTGGTGGAAAGGGTGGAAAATGTTTACGGTGAGAAGTTAAAAGAGTATCCCCCTGTGGAGTTGAGAAGGGCGAACGTTTCAGAAAAAACTTTTCAAATGATCCAGGAAGCTCTCAGGGGAGCGGTGAACGATCCTCATGGAACAGGTTGGACGTGTTCGTTGAAAGAGGTGAAAGTAGCAGGGAAAACGGGGACAGCACAGGTCATCAGATTGCCTGAGAACTTTAAGAAGGGGGATGTGAATCGGGTGCCTCTAAAATTTCGCGATCATGCCTGGTTTGCGGCCTACGCTCCTTTTGAAGACCCCAAGATCTCAATTGCTGTACTGGTTGAACACGGAGGGTATGGGGGTTCCGCTGCCGCCCCGATCGCCAAGAAGGTGATCGCAAAATACCTTAACGTGGATTCCTCTCCTCCCTTAAAGATGGGAGAGACACAAAGCGATTTGGATTATGCAGATTGACCGACGCCTCTTCATTCATTTTGATTGGACTTTGTTGGGGATTGCCCTTGCCATTGCCTCCATCGGGATCTTCAACCTCTATAGTGCCACGGCAAAGATGGAGATGTCCGGGACCCCGCTCTACCTCAAACAAATTTTTTGGCTGCTGCTCGGAGTGACGATGATGGTGACGATCGCCTTCATCGAATATCGTTTTTACTCGGATTTTGGTTATCTCATTTATTTCGTTGCCTTATTTCTTTTAATCATCGTATTGGGCTACGGCATCATCAGTTCAGGGGCCCAGCGCTGGTTGAAGATTGGACCTCTCACCTTTCAACCTTCGGAGTTTGTCAAAATCTCTCTCATCTTAGCGCTGGCAAAATTTTTCCATCGGCCTCCGGAACGAAAAGACTATTCATTGAAACATCTCCTCTTGCCTTTTCTCCTCCTTTTTCTGCCGATGGCCTTGATCCTTAAACAACCCGACCTCGGAACAGCGATCATCCTTCTCCTAGTTTTTTTCTCGATCTTGATCTTTGTTAAAATTCGATGGTCTTCGTTATTGACGATTGGATTGGCGGGAGCGGCTGCCGTGCCGCTTCTTTGGGGTTTTCTCAAAGAATACCAGAAGAGGCGAATCCTTACCTTTTTTAATCCGGACCTGGATCCATTGGGTGCGGGATATCACCTTATTCAATCGAAGATTGCGATAGGCTCCGGCGGAATTATGGGAAAGGGTTTCATGAAAGGGACACAATGCAAATTAGGATTTCTTCCCGAGCAGCAAACCGATTTCATTTTCTCGGTCCTGGGAGAAGAATGGGGCTTGATCGGCTCTCTCTTCGTCATAGGACTCTATTTCGTTTTGATCCTCTGGGGACTCCGCATTGCCGTCCAGGCAAAAGACCGCTTTGGTGCCGTTCTCGCTTTCGGTGTGGTGGCGATGCTCTTCTGGCATGTTTTCATCAACATCGGAATGGTGCTGGGCATGATGCCGGTGGTAGGAATTCCTCTCCCGCTGGTCAGTTATGGTGGGTCTTTCATGATTTCTACGCTGATTGGAATCGGACTCCTCCTGAACGTCAGTATGAGAAGGTTTTTATTTTAGAGGGGTTCAAGGGGGCCAGTTAAATTCCACTAAAACCCCTGAGCCCTCGAATCCTAAGGCCCTCTTTTAAAACGGCACCTCGTCGTCTGGTCCGGTGGGGGCTTCGTGGTCGATATCAAAATCTCTCCCTCCCTTATCTGGAACCTCGCCGGGGGCTCCAGGCGCCCCTAACATTTGCATTCGGGTTGCCAGAATCTCAGTCGTCGACCTTTTGTTCCCATCTTTGTCTTCCCATGTTCGAGTTCGGAGCCGACCTTCAATATAGACCTGTTTCCCCTTATTTAAATATTCACCACAAATCTCAGCTAACCGGCCGAAAGCCACGATGCGATGCCATTCTGTGTTAGGAATTTTTTCCCCAGACCGGTTGACCCGATTTTCCGTCGTCGCCATCCGAAAATTAGCGACCGCGGTTCCGCTGCTTAAATACTTAACTTCTGGATCTGCTCCCAGATTACCGATGAGGATGACTTTGTTCACTCCCGCCATAAAACCCTCCTTCTTCGGCAAGGCCCCCATATGATTTAACTTCAGTATGAACCTACCATGGTTCACACCTTACCATTTCTATAACTTCTTTTCAAGATGAAATTACTTCTTCGGCGGGGTTCGACTCTTTTTTTGAGCAGGGACAAAGGGTTGCTCAGGATCAACTCCGATAAAGGGTTCCGCTCTAAAGCCTTATCGACCTGTCCATCTGTTTTAAAAAGCGATCGACGGTCAGGAGGTCGAAGGGTTGACGGGGTGAGAAATTTATTTTAATCTTTTGTCATATCTTCCATTGAGTGATGGAAATGAAAAAAAGAATTCACTTTTTGGTGTCGGTGGTGATGGGCATTACCACGTTGCTTATGCCTCCCCTCCAGATTGGAAGGACCGCCTCTTCCTCTCCACCCGATGATCCTCCTTGTCATTCTTTTGGCGTTCAGAGATTCCAGGAAAAGAAAGAAGCCCCTGCTTTTTCTCTCAGGAGTTTGAATGGGAAACAAGCCACCCTCAGCGACTTCAGAGGGAAACCTGTCCTCTTAACTTTCTGGGCTACTTGGTGTGCTTCCTGCAAAGAAGATATTCCTCTGCTGGAAAAATTTTTTGTCGGGAAGGAGGATCAGTTGGCCATACTTTTAATTGCCATAGATGGTGAAAGAAGAAAAACCGTTCAAAAGATCGTTAGCGATAACAAAATCACCCTTCCTGTTCTCTTGCTATTGAAAGAGAAGGTCATGGACCATTATATGGTAAGGGGGTGGGTCCCTCAAACATTCCTCATCGATCGGGAAGGGATGTTAGTTGGGAAAATTGTGGGCCAGAGGGATTGGTGCTCACCAGAAGCTTGGTCTTGCCTCAAAGAGCTTTTTGAACTTCGTTGACAAATACCATCATTTTCGTATAATAATTCCTGTTTTTCAATTTGGAGATGGAGTTTTTTTTGAGATATCTTTACAAATCAGAAAGTATTTCTCTCCCGCAAAGACTTCTCTTCATCCCCCTGAAAGAGACGATCATCTTTCCTTATGTGGTGGCCCCTCTTTTTTTCCAATCGGATGAAGCCCTATTCGTCTTGAACAGGGTGTTATTGGAAAACAGTCTCATTGGATGTGTCGGCCTTCGTGACCCTACCCTGAAAGATCCCCAACCCAAGGATCTCTTTTCCATCGGTACGGTTTGCAAAATCCTCCAACTGGCCAAGTTGCCCAACAGGGGGATGAAGATTCTTGTGGAAGGGCTGTCAAGAGTGTTTCTCCAAAACATTACCCATGAAGCCCCTTATTTCAAGGCGGATGTCAATGAGATCAACGAGCGTCAGGAAAGGACGGTCCTCTCTGAAACCCTTGTCCAGAGTATTGGAACCCTTTTTAAAATTTCCCTTTCCATGGGGAAACCTCTTCCCGAGGAGATATTGAGGACTCTGGATAAGATTGACCATCCGGGGCGACTCGCTGACCTGATTGCCATTACGCTTCATTTGGGGTTAAAGGAGCGGCAGGAAATTTTTGAGACGATTGACCCCCTGGAACGTTTGGAAAAAGTCTTTCACCACTTCAATCGGGAGATCCAATCTTCTCCAACCAGACCTCATGCCTTGTTCTATGCCGGGAAAGAGGCGGGAAAATTTCAAAAGGATCATTCCCATCGTACTTCTATAAGAGGGCAGAGGGAGGCACCCGAGGAGGATCCTTATTTGGCTGAGATCCAAGAGCTCAGGGAGAAAATCCGAAACGTCGGGATGCCCCAAAAAGTTGGTGAAATTGCTTATAAAGAGATTAATCGACTGGAACGGATGAATCCGATCTCCGCTGAATATACTGTCTCCAGGACCTACCTTGACTACCTCGTGACGATGCCATGGAACAAGAAAACAGAGGATAACCTTGACCTGAGCCGGGCTCAGGTTATCCTCAATGAAGACCATTATGACCTCGAAAAGGTGAAGGAACGCATCTTAGAGTTTTTGGCGGTTAAAAAATTGAAGGATCCCATGAAGGGGCCTATTCTCTGTTTTGTGGGCCCCCCTGGAGTGGGCAAGACCTCCTTGGGACGCTCCATCGCCCGTGCTCTGGAAAGGAAATTTATTCGTATCTCCTTAGGAGGGGTCAGGGATGAAGCGGAGATAAGGGGGCACCGTCGAACTTATGTGGGAGCGCTTCCGGGCCGGATCATTCAGGAGATCCGAAGGGCGGAGACCTCCAATCCAGTTTTTATGCTCGATGAAGTAGATAAGATCGGCCAGGATGTGCGGGGAGATCCCGCGGCCGCCCTTCTTGAGACCCTCGATCCGGAGCAGAATTTTTCATTCACCGATCATTATTTAGATGTTCCTTTTGACCTCTCCCGTGTCTTGTTCATCACGACGGCCAATACCCTATCGCCGATTCCTCCTGCTTTGCTGGATCGGATGGAAGTCATTCCTCTGGCAGGATATACAGAGGAGGAAAAAGAAAAGATCGCCTTTCAGTTTCTGATTCCCCACCAAAAAGAAGAAAACGGGATGAAAGACCATCCCCTCTCCTTCACTCCAGAGGCTCTTTATAAGATCATTCGGGAATACACTCGGGAAGCAGGGGTTCGGAATTTGGAAAGAGAGATTGCGACCGTCTGCCGAAAAATGGCAAAAGAGCTGGCCATGGGAAATACACCCAAAGAAGTCATTGATGAAATGGTTATTGAGGAGCTTTTGGGTTCACGAAAATTCTTCCGTGAAGTGGCTCAGGAGAGGGACCGCATCGGCGTGGCCACAGGGCTGGCTTGGACAGAAAATGGAGGAGATATCATCTTTATCGAGACTTCTAAAATGAGAGGGGACAAAGGCCTCATCTTGACAGGGTCCCTGGGGGAGGTGATGAAGGAGTCTGCTCAGGCGGCTCTCTCTTATATTCGAACGAATGCTCCCTCCCTCCAACTCCCTGAGAATTTTTATCAGGAGTGCGATATTCATATTCACATCCCGGCCGGGGCGACTCCGAAAGACGGTCCTTCTGCTGGAATCACCATTGCCACGGCGGTGCTCTCTCTTTTGAAAGCAAAGCCTGTCCCTCATGAGATTGCCATGACCGGTGAGTTGACTTTGAGTGGGAGAGTGCTTCCGGTGGGAGGGATTAAAGAAAAGATCTTGGCGGCCCGTCGCGCCGGGGTGAAGACCGTCATCCTTCCAAAAAAGAATGAGAAGAATCTCGAAGATATTCCAGATTATATCAAAAAAGAGATGACCTTCGTCTTAGTCGAACACATCCAGGAGGTCCTGGATCTGGTTTTTTCCTCATGAGGAGCGTTTCGAATTTCAGGATCCAAGTTCAATGTTCTTAACCCGAAGCGTTGAACTAAAACAAACGCAATAAATGATTTGTCTTTGCGAGGAGCATGGCGACGAGGCAATCCCATGAAAAACGAGATTGCCGCGCCCATCGGGCTCGCAATGACAGCGTCCGATGTTAAAATATTTAATGCGTTTGTATTAGAACCGGTGTTTTAAATCCGCAATCCGAAATCTACAATCTGCAATCAGGGAAGAATGGCGCCCTTCAAATCTGGTTTTATTTCAATCCTGGGAAGACCCAATGTGGGGAAGTCGACTCTTTTCAACCGGCTCCTTGGGGAAAAAATTGCCATCATCGCTGAAACACCCCAAACCACACGGAACCGGATTCTCGGCATCAAACAGGTAGAGGGCGGTCAGCTCATCTTTCTGGATACCCCAGGGATTCACCCGGGGAGATCTGAACTGAACCGGAGGATGGTCCGAACAGCGATTGTTTCGGGTCGGGATGCCGATGTCCTTCTCTTTCTCATCGAGGCAGCCTCCCCACTTGTGGAAAAAGATCAAAAGATGATAGAATCCCTCAAAGGAAGCAATGGTATCCCCTTCCTGGTCATCAATAAAATGGATTTGGTGAAAAGAAAAAACCTCCTTCCCATCATCGATCAATATCAAAGACTCCACCCTTTTAAGGAGATCCTTCTTGTCTCGGCCATGACCGGAGAGGGGACGGATATTCTCATTGATGAAATCCTGAAAGTCCTTCCTGAATCCCCGCCTTATTATCCGGAGGGCATGATGACGGATCAAACCGAACGCTTCTGGGTCTCCGAAAGGATTCGAGAAAAAGTGATCCACCAAACCTATCAAGAAATTCCCTATTCGACGGCTGTCACCATTGAAGAGTTTAAAGAGCATTCTGAAAAGAACCTTGTCATCATCAAGGCAACGATCCATGTTGAAAGGGATTCTCAAAAGAAGATCCTTATTGGAAAAGGTGGAGAAAAAATGAAGAGGATTGGAGAGGCTGCCCGGAAAGAAGTGGAGGCCTTTTTGGGGGCAAGGGTCTTTTTAGAATTATGGGTCACTGTGGAAAGAAATTGGACCCAAAACCCCAACGTCTTAGATCGATTGGGCTATCCGCCCATTTTAACCCATGTATCCTGAGGGAGTTCCTCTGTGAATGAAGAGGAAACATTAGGCAAATATCTTAGGCAACAGCGTGAGTCTAAAAAGATTTCCTTGAGAGAGGTGGCAAAAAATACAAAGGTAAGAGAGCACCTTCTCGAGGCCATCGAAGAAGACCAACATCACCTTCTTCCACCCACCACCTACGTCAAAGGATTTCTTTTATCCTATGCCAAATATCTTGGCCTCAATCCCAAAGATGTCCTCCTGCGTTATAGAAGGGATCTGAAAGGAGAGCCTGTCACGCCCCCCCCCACTCAACCCCAAAAGCAGGAACCGAAGGGTCCACCCAAACTTCCCACGACACCCAAGTCGAAGATTCCGCCCCTTCCTCTTTTCGAACCCAAACAGGAGACCCCACTTCCCCGCCCTTCGGAGCCCAAGCAGAAGATTTTATGGAATATAAAACAGATTTGGGTGATTGGAGGAGTCATCGCGGTGAGCTTCATCGTTTTTTATTTCTTTTCTCCTTACCCTTCCAAGCTTCCCATTGAACCCGTCCTTGAGAAACCTGCCCCCGAAAAACTTCCCGTCGGGCCTTCTCCTCCTGTCACGGCGGCCCCCGCCGTTGCAGAAGAAAAACCTGTTGTCGAAGAGAGACAACCCCTTGCTCCATCTCTCCCTGCCACAGCGACAACCTCTGTTCCAGAAAAAAAACCTTTATCCCTCCAGATTAAGGCGATTGAGGAGACATGGGTGAGCCTTCGGGTGGACGATCAATCTGAAAGGGAAATAACCTTCAAACCAGGAGAAGGCATTTCCGTCCAGGCATCGAATCAACTTCGTATCATTATTGGGAATGCAGGGGGTCTCCATCTCATCTTGGATGAGAAGCCGTTGGATAAATTTGGGAAGTCAGGGGAGGTGGTCACTCTCATCATCACCTCAAAAGGGATGGAGGTAAAACGTCTTGAGAAACCCAAGCCCGCACAGGAGTAAACCCAAAAATCATTAAAGGTTTGACTTTTTTCAAAAGGGTGATATAAAGAGACAAAAGTTCCAACAGGGCGGATAGAAATATGGTTCGGCAACACGACGGG